>Ga0210377_10001131_pt1 | contig 24614 bp, 49 predicted proteins | sample PLM4_65_b1redo_FD_155480 | JGI IMG/M metagenome (GOLD analysis project Ga0210377, IMG submission 155480) | Groundwater sediment microbial communities from an aquifer in East River, Colorado, USA - PLM4_65_b1 redo | ecosystem: Environmental > Terrestrial > Soil > Riparian zone | place: USA: East...
GCGTTGTACGCCAGGTGAACTTCAACACCGACCAGTGGGAGCGCGTTCAGAAGCACGCCGCGTCGAAGGGGATGCCCGTCGCGCGCTTCATGCGCTTCGCCGTGATGCAGGCGGTGAGCACGGACCGCGAGCGCCAGCTCGTCGGCGATCTGCTGAACGACATCGAGGCCCCGCCGATCAGGGCAGCGAAGGCACCACGACCCGTGCGAGCTCCCGCTCGAGCGGCACGGCGTGCCCCGGGTCCGTGATCACGATCTCGCCGAAGTGATCGCCCTCTCGGACACGCCGTCCGATGTTCCCGACGTGCACGTCGGCGAGCACGAGCCCGTGGCGGTGGTAGTAGCCGAGCGCCTCGCCGACGGAGTCCTGCATGTCCGTGGTCTGCATCTCCTGCTCGAAGAGCGAGAGCAGTTGTAGCAGCCCCGCGAGCTTCTCGGCGCCGCGGAAGTTCACGATGCGACCGGCCTCGTAGGTCGCCTCGAAGCGCTCGTACGCCCACGAGTCGAGCGCGCGAGCCTCCTTCAAGAGGCGCCACGGTTCCTCGGGATCGCGCTTGGCGGCCGTGACGAGCATCTCGCGCAGTGACATCGCGAGGTTCTTGTACGCGTCGAGGTTCTTCGCGAGCTCGAACTGCGACACCGTCTTCTGGCCGAACGGGACCACGGTGCCGACGTCGATGGCCTCGTCCCGCCAGAGAATAGCGACAGAGCGCTTTCGGTACGTGACGTTCGGGACGTTGTAGGCGGCGTAGTACCTCACGATCCCCGAGGGCCAGCCGTGTTTCTCGGCGAGCTTCATCGCCGTCACGGCGAACGCGGCCTCCGACGGGTCCGAGGTCATCTTCACGAGCACGCTCGGGTCGTGCGTCGGGACCGCGCACCCGTAGGCGCCGCATCCGAACTCCACGACGGACGGCGTCCGCCCCTCCTCGAGCCGCGGGATCCAGGCCGGCTTCGGTGCCGCGGCCTTCACCCGGTCCCAGAAGGCGAGGAAGGCGCGGTCGATCCAGGGCGTCTTGCCGAGCATCGTCCGACGGTACCTCACCTCTTTCTGCCGTGGTAGGCTCGACCCATGACCTGCCACTGCCCCACGGGCTCCACGAAGATCAGCACCCGCAAGAAGCACGGCAAGCCGAAGCGCAAGCCGGTCGGCAGGGGCTGGGCCTGCATGTCGAACACGCCGAAGCGAGGGACGAACTTCCGTCCGTTCGTGGCGGCGGTCGGCTGCAGCAAGCGCTGACGCGAGCCGTGTCCAAGGGCAAAAACTGGAAGGGCTGCGGCTGCCCGAAGGGCGCTCGGAAGGTGACCACGAGCGGCCGCGGACGGGGCTGGGCCTGCCAGGGCCCGCGTGTCGGCAAGACCTGGCGACCGTACGTGCCCGCGGTGTGCCCCGTCGGGCACAAGAAGTAGAGGAGGCCCCGATGGACCGCTGGAATCGACGCGTCACGCCCGATGGCCAGGATCTCTGGGAGACCGACGAGATCCCGGTGTTCGAGCGGGAGCCCTCGGGCCGGCTCGAGAAGGCGCAGCACGGCCGCGACAGGAAGGGCCGGTTCCGCACGGGCCCGCAGGGCTTCATGGACGACGAGGACGTGCGCCTCTACTCCCGCGGGGTCGAGGATTTCGAGCACGAGGACGAGGAGAATCTTCGGCGATACCTCGCCGGCGACCTCGTCGACTTCTGGGTTCCGACGCTGTGAAGCCCCCGATGAATAGAATGGCCCTCGGGCTCGTCGTAGCTGGGGTGAAGGCACTCGCTAAGAACTCGTCGCGCAAGGGTCTCGGTCGCGCCACGTGGGATGCCCCGACGTCGTCGGCGACCCTGATCGTCGGGCAGAACAAGGGCAAGCTCGCGCCGAACCGGAGCGGCTTCTGTTCGGCGCGGCCCTCGAAGTTCTCGGCCTCACAGGTCGAAGCGACCGTGCGGTCGATCCGCGAGACGCAGCTGCAGGATCAGAACCCCACGGTGTCCCGCGCGGAAGTGAAGCGGATGTACTCCGCGTCGAGCTCGCACCAGAAGGGCTGGTACAAGGGCGACGCAGAGAAGTCGGTCGCGATCACGTTCCACAACGAGGGTGTGCCCGACGAGGCCTTCCAGGCGTCGATGCGGCATCTCGCCGATCGTGTGTCCTCCGTGCTGTGTCAAGATTCGGTCCTTCTGTCTTTCGACTCGCCGGGGCGTCGCGGGGCCGAGGGCCGCTCGACGTCGGACGAGCCGACGCGCGAAGACCTCGAGGAGCGCGCGAACGCGCAGCGCGCTTTCACTCGGCGACCGCGTCGGTGAGGCGGCCCGTCGGCGCCTGAAGTACAATCCGTCCATGACCCTGGCAGACGCCATCGCCGTCATCGACGAGGCGATGAACACCCGAGACCTCGCGGTCCGCGACTCGTGGCGGATCGTGCGTGGCGATCTCCGCCGCGGCATGTTGCGACGTCCGAGCTCGACGACTCTGACGGCCGTCGAGGTTGCCGACGACGACGAGCCGACAGCGCGACAGCGCTTCGCGCACGCGACCGAGGATCTCGTGAAGGTCCGCGGCGAGATCGGCGAGCGGAAGGGCCGCGGCGATGGCGGGTGACCGGAAGCCAGATGCCTTCTTCCGGATCACGACAGGGCAGGAACACGTCGTGATCGAGATCGGCGGCAAGCAGTACGACGCGACACCATCGGCCGCGCGCGAGATCGCCCGGAACCTCGTTCGCAAGGCCCAGGAGATCGACGAGGGCCGGAGAAACGTCGTCGCGTCCCGACGCCATCTATGGATCGTGCGCTAGCGCAGTCAGAGCCTCGAGGCGCCTGCGCGAAGTCTCTCGCGGGTGATCGCGGCGGCCGGCGCAGCGGTCCAGCCTGCATATGCGATCGCCGCGACGACGGCGGCCATGCCACCCCAGAACAAGAGCGAGCTCGCCTGCTGGAAGAGGGGATTCAGGTCCGGGATCGGCGACATGCGGCGTTCGGCATCTGCGGCAGCTGCATGCGCCGCGGTCCAGTCCGCCGCGGTGCACGGACGCCCCGCGGTCGCGGCTTGCGCGCACGCCTGATCGGCGGCCGCGGACGCGGCTTGGCTCTGGTGGATGTAGACGTAGACGCCGAGGAGAAGTGCGACGGCGACGAGCGCACCCACGGCAACGATCGCCGCGATCACCGCGTCGTCGGCAATCGCGAACCCGAGCTCGCCGAGCCCGTAGAGGGGCACGTTGCGCGTCTCGACGCCGTAGAGGCGCACGTTGCGCGTCTCGACGCGACGCAGACCGTAGAGGTGCACGTTGCGCGTCTCGACGCGCCCGAGTCCGACGGACTGCGCGTAGCCCGCGGCGGTGCCGGCGGCGACGGTCGCGTTGTTCACGATGATGCCGACCGCGTCGAGGACGTTCTTCGATGCGACGAGCAGCTGCTCGGCGATGCTCTCGTGACCCGCGAGGTTGCCGCCGTTCGTGATCGCCTCGGCGCGCACGATGTTGCCCTTGGCGGCCGCGAGACCCATGCGGACGATCCCGGCGAACTGCGCGCCGGTCAGGCGAGCGATCGCGCCTGCGTCTCGAGCCTTCAGCGCCTTGATCGCCTGGCCGAGCGTGAGCAGCGTCGTCTCGTCGAGCGGGCCGAACGCCGCGAGGAGCTTCGTCGCGTTCGTGTGCGTCGTGTTGTACTGCGCGGTGACGTCGGCGAGCTTGGCGACGATCGCATCCTGCCGCGCGTCACCGAGCTCGCGTAGCCCGCGGAGCGGGTGCCATCGGACGGGCGGTGCGAAGTGCCCGTCGAGGTAGTCGGCGAGCTCGAGCGAGCGGCGTTCGTCGCGGAACATGCCGGGCTGGCCGGCGATCGGGACGACGCTCATCGCGCGGCCTCGAGCACGGCCCGCGACTTCGACGGCGGGGTGAGCTTGCTGATGATCGTGCGGCCTTCGCGTCGCGTGACGGGGCTGGACGTCATGCGGATGCGCGTGCCGCTGTCACGCACCACGATCACGTGGTACTTCGGCTCCGTCCCGCCCATCGCCGCCTTCTGCCGCGCGGTGCCGCGGCTCGCCATCGCGGCGACGGCGGCGACGGCGATGAAGCCGACGAGGAGACCTCCACCGCTTCCGCCGCCTGCTTCGGGCAGGACGATCGAGGCCGGAACGCCGCGGTCCCAGGAGATCGTGTTGCTCGCGCCGCGCGACGCCCAGCCGATGATGTTGCGGAGTCCCGCGTGGACGGCGCTGCTGGTTGCGGCGAGCGCGGCATCGGTCGCGCCCGTCGTGCCCTGGTCCGGTCCGCTCAGGAGGTTCATCCGGAACGCGGTCCACTGGACCTGCGACGTCGGAGTCGCCGTCGGGAGCGGCGTCGAGAGGTTGAAGCCCTTGCCGAGGAACGGCCCGGTCGTGAACGTCCCCATCGTCGGGACGGTCGTGTCGCGGAGCGCGGTGTCGGCGCCCTGGGCGTAGGTCCACGCACTCGGGGTGAACCCGCTCGCGCGCGCGGCGGCCTCGACGACGGTGCGGATGGTGTCCGCCGGCACCGCTCCGGCGAGGAGGACGAGGATCTGCGCGTTCGCCATGCAGAGAGGGTAGCGCGAGAGGTATCGAGAGCGCTACCCTACGTGCAACGCCGGGGTCCGGATACTGCCGGGCTGCCCCGGCGCTTCATCTCCGACGGCGCCCGAACACGAGGTCAGCGATCGCCTGGATCTCGATGGGACCGACGATCTGCCCAGCCTCGGAGCCGTCCGCGCGCTCTTCCCATGCCATCCGGCTCAGAGGGCGGAAGCTCTCTCGACCCTCGCGACAGAGCTCGGCATCGCTGACGAGGGCGATGCGACAGCGGCGGAGCAGGTCGACCTTCTCGTCGGTCATCGCTCGACGAACTTCTTCAGTCTCTCGTAGTAGTCGGGGCGCTCGCGTAGATGGGCGAGCGCGATGCGTGCAGCGAGCAGCGGCGAGTGGCACGCGCCGATGTTCTTGTGCTCGCGCTCGACGTTCATCCCCTTGCGGAGAGCAGAGGCGGAGAACTGCCGTGCGATCCTAGAGCGTGCTCGGACACGGCGTACCTGAGCCGACGTGAAGGGGGCGCACGTCATGCCGGACAACCTGCTTTCGTCTCGCACTTCGCTGCCCGCGTCTTGTTCACCGTCGCGCCGGCCATGCGGCGGCACGCCCGCACGCGTCCCTGGGTGCACTTCTTCGTCTTGCACCGGGGGAGCTTCGCCGCCTTGCGCGCTACGCACGAGGCGAAGACGTGCCGGAACTGGCGCTCGCGCAAGGGACCCCACGCGGCGGGCATCAGGCAGCCTCCGGGGGCGGGGGCGGGTCGGCCGCGGGCGGGGGCGGATCCGTCGGGGGCGCGAGCACGACGGGCGCCGCCACCTGTACCTGCACTTCCGGCGGGCGCCGCTTCCACGCGGCCCAGAACGCCGCGGCGACCATTCCCAGCGTCGTTGCCGTGCTCACCGCCGCAGCGGGATTCGAGAGAAAGCGCTCGAGCGCGTGCCCGAGCTTCTCCCAGCGCGCGTCAGGGACGAACACGCCCACCGTCGCCGCGCAGACGGCCAGGCCGAGAACGAGGACGATGTGCTTCCAGTCGTCCAGCCAAGAGGCAACGGTGCGCATCTCGACAGAGTAGCGCGGTGTCCCAGGTGGGACAATCTGCGGCGGACGAGGTGTCTCGGCCACTCAGCGCCCGCGCACCAGTTGCACCTTGCCGATCACGATGCCGCAGGCGGGCGTGCGGCGCACGACGTCCTGCAGCTGCCGCTCGGCGCGCTTGGCCTTCTCGAGCGCCGTCCAGCTGGATCGGGCGGCGAGCGAGAGCGCGTCCTGAACCCACGCGGTCTCGGCCTCGGCCTCGGCCTCGGTCTCGGACGCATCGACGACGTGCTGGATCATGGCTTCTCCTTGTCGAGTGGGGGCTGCGCTACGGGCTGAGTCACGTCGTCGTGCGAGACGATTCGGCTGAGACCCTGGGCGCTCTTGTGAGCGGACCGGACCACGCGCCGGGTCTCTGCAATCTCCTGACCCAGCACGGCCGCGTCGCCGACCACGCTCGGCGGGACGACCCGTCTCACGGCGGCGGGCGGATCGAACATTTCCTCCATCCGCTCCTCGATGCGCCCGACGCGGCCGATCAAGGTGTAGAGCTCTTTGCGGAGCTCCTTCACCTCGGCTCTCAGCCTGTCGAAGTCGGTCGGCATCTCATCGCGTTCGCTGAAGCGAGAGCAGGAGCTCCTGCATTCGGTCGAGCTTCGTGTCGAGCTGGCTCGTGTTCGTGACGAGCTGCATCACGTGGCCCTTCATCTCGGAGACCTCGTGCTTGAGCGCGTAGACCTCTCCGTTTCGGTCGCGCTCGGTCGCCAGGGCCTCCTTGGTGCGCTCGCGCTCGGAGGTCATTTCTTTGGTTCGCTGCTCTCGCTCCGCGGTCAGCGACCTCTCGAACACCTCGCGTTCCTTGTCGAGCGCCTTCTCGATCAGATCGGTGGTGGACGACTTGTGCATCGCGTAGACGGCCGCGATGACCACAGGTCCGGTGACGATCGAAATGACGAGTGATACAGCGGCCAGCCAGGCTTCCACGAGAACTCCTACACCTTGTTCTACATGAAGGCCCGTGCCGGGTCACGAGCAGAGAGCGGGCCAAGTGCCCCGCGTCACTTCCAGTCGGCGCGCCAGCACGCGAGGTTCGCCACGGCGTTGCCTGTGAGCGTGAGGCCCAGCGTGGTGCGTGCAGGGATCACTGCATCGCAACCCTGCGCGACCGAGGTGAGGAACGCCGTATCCGGCGCAGCGCCAGTACGAATGAGCCCGGCGTAGCCGAGCTGCACCCAGGTTTTCGCCGCGGCAGCGAGACCGTTCGTGTCGATCGTGCCTTCGAGGGACGGCGGGATGACGTCGCCAGTTGCACCAGGCGTTTGCCAAACGCCCTGCGGCACGCTTGCGCCGCGAGCAAAAAGATGAATAGCAGCATCCGCAATGATCGTTGCACCCGACGGAGTCATCACCGCGCCATCAAGGCTGATCGTCTGGAAGTTGACGGCTGCGCCCGCTACCTTGAATCGAATCGAGCACGCATTGTTGTCAGTAGCGAACTTCGTCTGACGGAAATCGATAGTCAACGCGGTAGCAGTGTCAGGGATCTCAGATCCAGCCGTTTGAAAGTCGATAACACCCGCATTCGCTCCAGCGATGCGAGCGGCGACACGGCACCCTGGATTAGCAACGGGCACTGCTGGGTGCGCGCTAAGTCCGTTCCCCTTCAAACCACCGATTGTGCAAGACTGGTCGATGTTGAAAAAAACTTGGCCGCCCCAGTTCACGACACCGGCCGCAGAACCACCGCCCAGTGCGGTGCCGCGCCCAACCGTGCAAGAAGGCTGAAACTGCGTAGTTAGTGGATCGCCAACATCACTTGAGATCGTGATTGTGCTCGTCGACATCGAGCAGGTGAGAAAACTGAGCGTGAGAAAGTTGATAAACGAGCATGCGTCCAAACTTTGCACCGAAACGTAGGTCTGAATGACGGCGTACTTAGTGGAGATTCCGCCACCCACACCACGGATGTCACAGTTTTCGACGACGAGGCCGCTGCTCAGAAACGTCGCAACCGCGTATGCCGAACCATCGGCGAACAGCCCGAACTTAGCCGCAGTCGGCGTAAACAACTGCATGTCAGCCATGTAGAAACGCGAGAGTCCCAGATTCGCGCCCAGGTTGATCGCGTGGTCACCCGTACACCGGATGATCGCGCCTAGTCCAGCTGTCGTGCTAGTGAGCCAGCCACCCCGCGAAAAACCAACCATGCCACCGCGCACGAGCGTAGACGGAAATGTCAGCGCTGCTGTCGTCAGGAAGCGCTGCGGCGCCACCTGCAAGAAGTCATCAGTCAGCATCGCGTTCGCTGCGGCCTGAATCGTCGCGAACGGACGATTCGCATTGCCGCGCTGCCCGGTCGTGTCCGAGCCGCGCACGTTGTCGACGTAGAGCACGCTCGACCACGGGCCCTGGCCCGAGGACGGAACCCAGACGGCATCACCGCCTGCTGCGGCACCGGCCGAGATGCAGAGGTAGTCGCTCTGGCCCGTCGCGAGCGACAGGTAGCAGTGGTCGCCGGCTTCGACGGTAAATGGCACAGTCGCCGTCGGCAGGACGTTGCCCGAACCATTGGGCATGAGCGCGACCGTGGCAAAGTTGCCGTGATCACGCCCGAAGGCGTTGCGCTGCTGTCCTGCCGGTTGTGCGGTCGCCATCGGTCACTCCGTGGGCGCGAGTGCGCGCAGTTCCGCCTCGACGCGCGCGAGGTACTCCGCGACGACGTCCGCGTACGGCACTTCGAGCACCTTCGCGCAATCGTCGATGTGCTGCTGCGCGATGCGGCGCTTCTCGCCGACCTCGACCTTCACGGTCGCGATGTGCCGATCGACCAGGCCTGCGCCCGGCGCGATGTACGAGTCGATCTGCTCGAGCGCCGTGTCGTGCCCGACGAGGAGCGTGTGCCAGTGCTCGCGCTCCTCCGGGCTCGCGTTCTTGTGGTGCGCGGCCGCAGAGTTGCGACGGCTCGTGTGCTCGGCGTGGAGCTTCTGGAACTTCTCGCGTGTCTCGTCGTGCGACGCGCCGAAGTAGTCCCGCGCCCTCGCGGCGAGCTCGCGCGCCTCGTGCTCTTCGAGCGGCTCGTCGAGGACTGGCGCGTGCTCCTGGCGCGTGAGCAGGCGGTCACGCAGCGTGTCGTTGATGCGCTCGGTGAGCCAAGCACGCTCCCATTCGGTGAGGACGTGATCGGGCCCGTGCAGCTCGTGCCCGTCCGGATCGACCTTCTGGTGCACGCGGTCGCCTGAGTGCTCGGTGACGTCGAGCTCGCGACGCTGCCGGAGCGCGCCGGCCCACCAGTGAACGTTGAAGAGGCGGTCGTGTTCCTTGTCCATCAGGGGCCCCAGATGTTCGCGACGCCCGGGTTGATCGAGTTGCCCACTCCCGCATCGGTCGGCAGAGTCGAGCCCGAACCACGAGACACGTTGCCGATCGCAAGGCACTGACCGGAGTTCGCGCCAGCTGCGATCGGTACAACGCCCGCTGCGAGACTCATCCGATTGTCCGCGATGCGCGAGTCCTGCACCTGCGCCCCTGCACCCGTGAAGCCGAAACGCACCGGCGTGCTCGTGAGGGAGAAACCGCAGTTGATCACGTTGAACGTGGCGAAGTTCTCTGGCGTACCCTCGATGTTGATGCCGACCGGCGCTGCACCGCCGCCCGTGAAGCCGACCTGACACGAGTCGACCTCGTGCGATCCGCCGACGAGCTGGATCCCTCGGACCTGCACGGGCGTCGAGATCGTAAGGTCGCGCAAGCGCGTGCGCGCCGCGCCACCAGCCGGGCACTCGACGAGCGCCGCGCCAGCCGCGCCGAGCACACCACGCTGAGTGAGCCCCAGGCGCTCGAGCGAGACGCCGGCTCCGATCTGAAAGATGCAGTCGTCGACCGCGTTCGTGATGATGTTCACGCCGCCCGGCGACCACACGCGGCAGTTCGCAGGCACGACGAAGCGCGCGAGCCCTACGCCGCGCGTGTACGTGCCCTCTTGGATGCAGACGTCGGCCGCGAAGCCGAGCAGACCGAGCTCGGTCAGCGCGAGCGCGATGCCGGTACCGTCGCCCGGGTCCTGGATGTACCGGAAGTAGCCCGGCACCGACGGCGCCGGCGCCGCACTCAGCGCATTGCCGACGAGGAAGCGAGGCGCGAAGTGATCGCCGCCGGTGCTCCCGCCCCCACTACCTCCGCCGCTGTACTGCGTCCAGACCATCAGCGCACCGAGCTCTTCCGGACCTCGATCAGGATGTCGAGCTCCAAGGCGGCGACCAGAGGCGCGGCCGCGAATACGAACGCGAGGCAGAGCACCGGGTAGCCGGTGTCCGTCCCGAGGCCGGAGTCGGCGCCGACGTCGAGGCAGACCTTCGCGCCTTCGGCCTGGATCGAGGCGAGCGCGAGGGCGGTCGCGCCGTCGCGCGGCTGCACGATCACGCGCATGTTCTGGCACCACGTCCGCGCCGAGATGTCGAGATCCGTGGCGTTGAGGATGCCGGTCCCGGCGACGGGCGCGTGCGGCGCGGCGCCGGCGGGGCTGCTGTCGTCGAAGACGAACTTCGGGAACTGCTTCGTCTCGTCGGTCAGGTCCGTCGTGTCGGCGAGCAGGAACCGTGCGCAGCACGGGGTCACGCCGTCGATCGCGGCGTCCGAGGGGTAGCTCGACTGCGCCTTGGGGTAGACGGCCGCCGCCGCGGACACCGACACCGTGCCGATGAACTGCAAGATCTGCGTCGATCCTGCCAGGCGCGCGCTCGGTTGAACCACGAGGCAACCCTACACGACGGGGAGAGAGGTATCAACCGGGAGGCAGGTACCTCGCTGTCGGAGCTACCGCTTCCGGTGCAGCCACGCCACGAAGGTCGGGTTCTGCAGCGACTTCGCGCGCCTGGCCTGGATCGTCTCGACGACGCGCGCCGGCGGAGCTCCGCACTGCACGAGGTACTCGGCGACGACGAGCGCCGAGCGGTTCCAGCCCATGTGGCACGTCACGAGCACGGCCTTGCCTGCCTGGTGCGCGGTGCGGAGCGCGTCGACGGCGCGAAGCACCTCGTCGTGTTGTGCCGCATGCTCGACCGGATCCTTCACGTCGTCGAGGCGGAACTCGAGGACCGGGATCCCGCGGATCTCGTAGACGGTCTTGCCCGGTGGCGAACCGAACTCCTTGGCGACGTTGATCGCGAGGCCGAAGCGGTTGATGTCCTTCCCGTACGACGTGATGCCTCCGACCGCGATCCCGTCGGCGACGAAGGAGTACGGCGCGTCCGGCGTGATGAGGTGCCTCACCGCTTCTTCTCCGTCATGTCGATCACCTCGGCCTCGACCCACTGCTTGGCCTTGCGCGCGTCGATCTTGCCGTCCTTGATGTCGCGCACGAGCTCGAGCCCACGCGTCGCGGTGCGGAAGAAGCCAGCCCAGTCGAAGCTCGCCGCCGTGCGGGGCACGATCTTCGGGAGCGCGATCACGGCGGCGTCGAGCTCGGTCAGCGCGTTCTGCAGCGCCTTGCGGTACTTCGCGCGCGCTGGTTCCGACGCCTTCTCCTCGCCGGCGCGCCGGAGATCGCGATGCGCCTTCACCGTGGCGATCGATCGCTGCACGACGTTCTTCACGGCCTCGGGGATCGGCGGTAGATCGGTCATCGTGATCTCCTAGAGCGCGAGCCAGTCGCGCCACCGCCACGTCGTGAAGTCGGCCTGCAGGTCGACGGTCACGAGGTACTCGCCCTTCACGAGATGTTCGATTCCGAGCGTGCGGCGCTTCACGATGATGCGGTACGTCGGGTCTTGATCGCGCGTGTCGATGACGCGTCGTTCCTGGATGCCGTCGTCGTCGTCGGACCAGTAGAGCCCGGGCTGGCCCGCAATCGGCGTGGCACCGTCGCCTACGCAGTACGCCTGGCCCGCGAGCAGCATCTCGACGAGGTGCTCGTCGGGATCGACGATGCGCACGCGGATGCGCTTCTCGTTCGGTGGACGCTTCCAGTTCGGTGGACGCTTCCAGAGGCGTAGGCCCTCCTCGAGCGCTTCCGCGATGCGGCACAGGTACAAGGTCGTGCTCACAGATCGAACTCCTTCCCCGCGAGCTCCGCGAGATCGGTCTTCACTTTCATGTGCGCCGCCATCCGCAGCTGGTGGCGCACTTGGACGAGGATGTGGCTCTGCGGCGTGGTCGCCGGGAACTCGAACACCGAGAGCGTGCCCTCGTGCCGGACCCAGACCGCGACGTGCGGCGAAGTACGGACCGCGTCCCGAGGGAGCGAAACGACGCGATCGATGGTGAACTTCTCCGCCACGTATTCTCCTACTCTCGGAGCATGGACAAGATTCGATCGTTCGTCACCTGACCCATCGCTGCCTCACCTGACCCATCGCTGCCGTGCTCATCGGGATCCTGGTGCACTCGCCGCTCGCTCCGCGAGCAGCCGCCGCAGAAGCTCCACGTTCCCAGGGATCATCGCCTCCATCTCCGCCAGCGTGAACCAGCCGCGTCCAGCGGCGTCGAGCGTCTGCGGGATCCAGGCCTCGTTCACGAAGACGCGGAAGAAGGTCAGGACCACGGGCCGTCCGAGATCGAGATCGAGCTCGACGTCGAAGATCTTCTCGCAGGGGAGCGTCAGCGCATGGCTCCCGAGACCGATCTCTTCGACGAGCTCGCGCCAGAGCGCGCCCTCGAGGTTCTCACCCCGCTCGACCTTGCCGCCCGGCGACTCCCACATGAAGGGGTAGTCGCGCTTCGCGGAGCGCTGCTGCATGAGGTAGCGATCCCCACGACGGATCACACCGGCGACGACGTGAAGCGGCGGTACTTTGCGGCGGATCACGTGCGTCGTCGTCATCGCTTCGCGCTGTAGTCGATGATGGTGATGGCGAGCGGCGCGGGAGGTGGCGCGGCGTCGATGCGGCGCTTCATCTCGGAGGCGATGTGCTCGCCGATGTAGCCGCAGCCCGGCTCGCGAAGGAGCGCATCACGGGACCATGCGAGAAGCGTCGCGTTGTCCGCGGCGTGCAGCAGCGCCTGCCACGCCTGATTCCCGGTGATGCCGCCCTGCATCATCCGGTTGGTGACGGCCATGACGGCGGCGGCGAGAGTTTTCATCGTGAGTACCCCGAGGTGCGAAAGGTCCGAGAGCCGCAGGCACAGAGCGCGACGGCGGGCTCGATCCGCCCGCCACACGACACGCACTTCAGGAAGAACCCCCAGCGCGCGTGGAATGCGTCGCGTTGCCGCGCGAGCGCCGCGTCGCGAGCGGACGACGCTTCCGCGTGGAGCACCTTCTGTAGGGTGGACTCGAACAGGAGATCCAGCGCGGAACGCGTGATCTCGGTGCCATCGGGCTCGATGTCTCCTGGGAGCGGGATGCCCTGGTAGCCCGTGGCCTCGATCTCCTCAAGCATCGGGGTGACGGCGTCGGCGATCTCGTCGAGCGCCACCATTTTCTCGTGGGTCAGTAGCGCCGCGCGTACGAGCGTCAGCGTCCGGTAGACGAGCTCGAGGCGCTCCATGTCGTTCTTCGCTTCGGCGAACTTCATCGCGGTCGGAGCCTTTCGTACTCTTCGTGGAAGCGTCGCTTCCAGAAGCGCCAGTCGCGTTCCTCGAAGTCGCCGGGGACGAGCATCGTGCTCGGCGGGTGTGGCAGCTCCCAGTCCCGATCGCACGGCGCCATGATGGTCTCGCGCTCGTTCGCGAGGATCGTGAGGTCGGCCTTCGTGACGATGTCGGGCTGCTCCGGGAGCATGTCGAGGGCCTCGCGCACCACGATCTCGACGCGGTACTCGACGACGGCGAAGGGCTCGAGCTCCTTGGCGAGCACAAGGAAGGCCGACTCCTGCGGGAGCGTGTCGGGGTAGACGGCGGGATGTAGACGGAGCTTCTCGGCGAGCGCCGCTCTCATGGCGCGCTTCATCGGCGAGATCATGTCGCCGATGTACGTCTCGATGGCGTCGTGCGTGAGTGCATCGAAGATCTCGGCCTCCGTGCCGCCCCACGCCTGCACGAGCTTCGCGACGAGGATCGAGTGCTGCGCCACGGGGTAGGAAATCACCGCGTGCCCGTTGTAGCGGTCCATCTTCGCGAGGCTGTGCATGACGTCCTCGAGGCACACCATGCTCGGGTGCGGCTCGAGGAGATCGAAGGCGATGCCGGTGTAGGTCTGGGTCCAGGGGTTCATGTTCGGTTCTTCCTGATCAGGCGGAGGGCTTTGACGAAGTCTTCGATGATGAGGTGCGTGCAGATGCGCTCGAAGCTGCCGATCCTGTGCACTCGCCGCTCGCGGAACTTCGTACGCACACGGCGCACGAGCAGTGCCTCGGCGGCGAGCATCGAGCTCACGCCCTCCGTCTCGGGATGCGTCGATCGATCTCGGCGCGCACGACGCGCAGCCGTTCGATCTCGTCGGCGTCGCGCACGTCGGTCCGCTCACGGGCATCGAGGGTGGCGAGGACGTGCAGGAGGTCGGACGTCGGCAGGGCGTCGATCTCCTCCTCGAGGGTCCGCGCGCGAGGCGGATCCGCGGGGAGGTTCTTCGTGCTCTCCACGATCGCCGCGAGGCGCCCGTCGAGCTTCGCGAGCTCGGTCTTCTCCTCGGGCGTCTGGATGCGCGGGCGGCCGGCGCGGGCGGAGGGGCGTTTCACGAGGGCTTCCCCGTCTTCTTTCGCTGTGTCTCGGCGTAGAGCTTCTTCGCGAAATCGACATTGGCTTGTACCTGCTCACGGGAGCGAGTGCCGCCCCAGATGAAGTAGTGGCTCGCCTCGGGGGTCGTGGCGATGGTGCTGGGCCGGGCGTCTTCCGGTGCGCCAATGCGCGCAACGCAGCGACCGAGGATCTCCCAGTCCCGCTCCCTGCTCCGTCGCTGGCGCAGTTGTGCCGAGAAGACATGCCCCATGTTCGGCTCGAACGAGTAGCAGAAGCTCCACGCCCCGTGCGAGGCGTTGAACACTTCCCCAGGCGCACCCGCCGCGACCGCCTTCTTTAGTGCGTCAATCGCGTGGTTCGGATCACGGAAGTCGCCGAGGGCACCTTTCATTCGTCGAACCTTTCTCTCGCGGCGGTGTACGGGGTCGTGAGCGGGTGCTTCGGGTCGCCGCTCTTCGTGCGACCGATGCAGAAGATCGGCGCCACGCGCGGGATCACACCGAGCGTGGCGCCGCGGAGCAGACCGAGCACGTGCGGGATCCGCTCCTTCGCGCTCGGCGGCATCTTCGCACGCGCGCCCCACGCCACGATGATCTCGCTCGCGAACACGGCTTGCTCGCGGATGTGCCGGTCGTTGTCGGGGCCGACGATGTCGGTGGGCGGGAACGTCTTCACGCCCACGAGAGAGGCGCTCATCGCGTCCTGCTTCTCGAGGAACGACAGCAGGTCGATGTCCTTCGAGCGGTATGCGTAGAGGTTCACGACGCGGAAGCGCGTGAAGCCCCAGCGCGCGCAGTAGCCGGTGATCTTCCGGATGGTGTGGTCGTTGGCCGTCGCGTCCGCCGTCGACGGGTTCACCATCCCCCAGAGGCAGATCCTCGGCGTCGGCGAGTACGGATCGACGCCAGGGAGACGACGCGAGAGCACGTAGCGGTAGCGCCCGTCGGCACTGAGGATGGCGTCGTTGGGGAGCATCAGTGCTGCCGCTTCTCGGGCAAGCGCATGCTCTCGAGCACGGCAAGCTGCTCGGCCGAGAGTTGCTCGTCGGAGAGCGGCGTCGAGACCACGGACGGCCTCGCGCTCTCCACTTCGTCGAGCACAGGGCGGTAGAAGCGTGCGACGAGCCGTGGCAGCGCGAACATCAGCGCACCGCCGACCAGGGCGAAGACGATCTGCGAGAGCAGGCACGCGAAGAAGATGGTCCAGAACATCGTGAGCTCTCCGACGCGAGACCCGTGTCTCTATTCAACGCACGCGAGAGAATCGGCGCGCGCACGACCTCGTGTCAAGGCCCTCGTCACCGAGAACAACTCGTTACCGGCAGCCAAAGATTTCTCTTGCCGGCGAAGGAAATCTCAATGATTTCAAGAACTTAACCCTTATGGCCAGCGACCTATTTCGACGGTTTCGGCGGAAGCAATCTCGAGGTCTGTACCGCGTCGAGGGTGTCCAAGTCGGCCTGCGAGAGCGGCGAGAGGACGTCCTCGGGCTGCAGTTGAGCTCTCTTCGTGAGGTGCTCGATGTAGTTCGGCGAGAAGTTTGGATCGTCGAGCGGGGGCCCGCCTTCGACGGTCGCGTCTTCGATCGCCGCGGTGTCGATGGTGTCCTTCGCGGGCACCGGCAGACCGCGCAGGATGAGGAGCCACTCGTGCTGCAGGAACGTGACGAGCTCGGGCGGGGTGATCCCGTACCACCCGGTCTTCTTCTCGAGGCGCCTGTACCAGTAGCGGGCGATCTCGTTCTCGCGCTTGCGAAGTTCCGTGCGGCCGACATCGAGCACCTGCTCGAGCACGAGCGGCGACGCGTTGCCCTTCTGCATGTTGAGCAGGTGGACGATCGGCGACTTCAAGACGCGGCTGATCCTCACGCGGGTGCCGTCGCGCACGAAGACGATCCAGCCGCTCGCGCGTCGCCTCCATCGATCCATCGCGGTGATGGCGTGCTCGCGTGTGGGGTAGACGCCGAGCGAGTGCCGACGCTCGCCCACGACGACGACAGAGATCTGCCCGTCCTTCTCGACGTGGTACTCGAGATCGAAGTGCGTCACTTCTTCAGCCCGCCCATCCGCTCGAGCTCCTCGACGTCGAGCGCCGCGCACGCGAGCACGTACAACCCGACGAACGGCAGGACGCTGACGTACAGCACGACGCTCGCGCCGCCGCGCGTGATCTCGCGCGTGCCTCGGTGCGTTGCGATCGCGGCTAGCTTCAGGTAGCGCATCACCGTGCTCCTGTGTTCGGAAAGTCGAGGTCGCCCTTCGGCACGCCGGCAGGGAGGTAGTGCTGCATCGTGTACCCGCCGCGCGGGTGCGGGGTCGAGATGTTCCCGAGCACGATGGGTCGGGACACCCAGTACACCGCGAGCAAGCGACGTGCGACGCGCGGGCGATGACCGCTCGCGATGGCGAGGCAGGTGGCGAGCGCGGCGAGCTTCAGGCAGTGCGTCACCGGCATGGCGGGGGCTCTCCCTTCCGCTCGCGCTCCTTGCGCTCGCGCTCGAACTCCGCCTGCCACTTGCGGTTCTGAACGATGAAGCACTCGAGGTCCACGCGCGCGAGTCGCAGCGATTCGGGGACGGTCGCACCGAGCTTCGCCCTTGCCTCCGCCGCATTGCGCGCGATCGCGCTGAGCCAGCTGTTGCCCGTCAACGCCCAGCGCGTCCGGTCGGTGGAGTGCTCGCGCGGGCCGCCCAGAGGACCGAGTGGCGCGCTGCCAGCGAGTTCCCAGCACGTCGCGCTGAAGTTCACCCAGATCTCCTGCGTCGCGACTTCGATGCGGTGGTCATAGTCGTGCTGCCTCTGCAGCTCGCCTACCCAACCGACACGCTCGGCAGCCCACCCCGATGCCCAGGATGGATCGAAGTCGACGTCGAACCGCTCGCCTAGGAAGCGCAGGCGCGTGCCGTGCTGGGCGATCGTGACTTCCTGGTAGGTGTGCATGCGCTCGTGTTCGGAGGCGTAGACGCATGCGGCGATGCGGGCGATCTCGGGCTCTGACCGCTGCCACTGACAGCAGACGTTGAACCACCACGCGTTCACGCCACAGCCGGGGCACAGAAAGCGCGTCTTCGGATCGACGCACGCGCCCGACTCGCGATCGACGCTCTCCCACTCGACCATCTTCTTGAGGCCGGGGAACGGCGACGGCTGTCGCTCAGGCCGGGTCACGGTAGCCACCCTTCACGCGCTTCTTCGCGGCGCGCACGACCACGAGCGAGATGGCCTGCGTGACGTCGTGCATCAGATGTGTGCGCTTGCGGCGCTCGTACTCCTCGACGAGCTCGAAGGCCTTCTCGTTGAGCGTCTTCTTCGCAGGGCGCCCGGCGTAGCCGTCGTTCGTCTCGAGCCCCGACAGATCGACGCGCCCGTAGCTCGTGATCACGTCAGGCCGGCCGTTGCGATCGCGGACGACGGTACCCGCGGTCGGTTGCTCGCTCCCGCCGTACTCCTTCGCGATCACTGCGTCGTCGAGGACGCGCACGCGCACGATCGCGCCGTTCGGCCACATCACGAGGCCGGGGATCGTCGTGCTCTGGTGCAAGGGCTTGGTGCTCATGGTTGATCCTGTGTCCCGCCGGGCAGGAAGTGCACGCCGACCGTCGTGCGCACGGCCGGGCGCCAGACCGCGCCGCAATGCTGGCATGCGTGGGTGTGGTGCGGGCGCGTCGCCCACAGCCCTTCGTCGACGTGAAGCTCGCCGCACGTCGGGCACGGCAGGCGCATCGGGATCGGGGCCGCGAGCTCTTCGTTGAGATCTGCGTTTCGCTCCGTGATCCTGTCGAGGGTCTTCTCTAGGCTTCGCTGCGCCTCGAGCGCGACGTCGCCCCGAAGATCTGAAATGCGGACGCGTTCCGTGAGCGTCTCGTTCGTCGTGTGCAGAAGCCGGTTCGCTTCGACCAGCGTGTCCAGATCGGCGCGCGCGAGGCGCAGGTTCCTGACGACGCGTTCGTGCGCGGGGGTGCGGATCGGGGCGGGGCGGCGGTTGTTGTCCATGGGCGTGTGACGCTCGCCCCCAGGTTCTATTCAGCGGTGATGGTGATCCGCAGGATCTCCTCGCGGACGTACGGCACGCGAGGGCCCGGGGCCGTCGACCACGTTCCGTTCTCGCGGCGAGCCCGTGCCGGCGCGAGGAAGACCACACCGTTGCGCCGGTGGATCGTGACGCAGACACCCTTCACCTCCTTGTCGCGCAGGGCCAGGGTCACGAGCTGCCCGAGGAGCGGGGGTCCGATGTAGACGGGGATCGGCGGATTTGGGAGCGAGCTCGCGGGCTCGACGTCGGGGAAGTAGCGCACGAGCGCGGGGCGTCCGTCGGGGAGGGTGACGATCTCGGCGGTGCTCACGGCAACACCCAGCCACGCGTCGCTGCAATCCCCGTCAAGGTCTTGAACACGAACGCCGAAAACTCCGCGCGATCCCTCACGTTGCAATCCTCGCCGTACGCGAGGTCGATCTCCCGCGCGGTCTCGCGAAGCTCGAGGAGCTCAGGCTCGGTGACGCCATCCCAGTATTTCGCTTCCTCAGGTTCGCTGAAGAGCGTCCAGCCGTCCCCGCTCTCGCAGAGGAAGATGTAGCGGGTGTAGAACTTCTCGAGCGGCGTCACGGCTTCTCTCCTGGCAATCCCGCCACGGCGGGCGGCGGAGGCGGGAAGCGAACGAGAAGCACGTAGAGGGAGCTCGGCTTTCTGCCGAACTTCTTCGAGTAGCACTCCGTTTCGTCGGTCGTGCACGGCGTCATGCTGAAGCACGTGGTGTTACCCCGCAGGTAGAAGGTGACGGAGGTCCGATCCACGTTCCACATAAGGAGCGCGATCTCCTCGAGCAAGACCGACTGCGGCGATTGGTGCTCACCGAAGCCGGTGGTGCCGGAGACGACGATGTTCATGCGCCGAACCTCTTGGACCAGGCCTCGCGGGATTCCTTCACGTCGAGCGCCAGGGAGAAGCGCACCCAGACGCGCAGGAGCACCAGAGCGAGCATGATCCCACATAACCACCGCGCCGCGAGCGCGTTGTCGAGCTCATGCCTCCTCCGACGCGCCGGCCGCCGGCGTATCCACCACCGCCTCGACCAGAGCGTGACTCCACATCCCCTGGCTCTCGACGTAGGCGAACGCCGCCCGCGCGAGCTCGCTCTGTGAGACCTTCAGGCGCGCGGCCGTCCTCTTGAGGAGCTTCGCCATCGCGGGCTCCACCCAGAACAGGGCCTGGACCTTCACGCGCTTCTTCTCCCCCTGCTGGGGGCTCCGAACCTTCTTGAACGCCATCGTCTACCTCTTCCTTCCCATCGCCAGATCTTCGTACCGTCTCTGCAGCCGGTCGCGCTCTTCCTCGGTCGCACGCAGACGGTACCCTCGCGAGAGCGCCAGCGCCCGGAGCTGCTCGTGGCTCCCGATGAGGTCGAGGAGCTCCTTCGGGGATGGCGCACGTCCGTCGACGATACCATCGCGCAGATCCTTCACGACCCGCGTGATCAGGACCGTCTTGGGGAAGTCGCTCACCGCGGCGTCCGGCTGCGGCAGTGGCACGGCCGCGAAGAACCGTCGGCCATGATGTCGACGCCGGTGTCACCGCAGGAGACGCACTCGATCGGCGGGAGCGGCGGGGCGAACCCTGTCGCCGTCTCCGTGAACGGGGGATCTGCGATACGGCCCGGGTAGCGGGCGATCTCCGTCTTCGCCTTCGCTGCCTCTCGAGCTGCGAGCTTCCGCGCCGTGCGCGTCGTGGGGTCGTTCTTGAGCGCCTCGATGCGATCTTGCATCGTCACCGTCTTGCGCTCCGCGATCCACGCGCCGATCATCTCGGGGCTCTGCATCGCGACGATGAGCTCGCCGATGTCGTACATCCGACGATTGTCGAAGCCCAGCCAGACGACAGGGTCCTCGCTCCGCCAGAGCGCGATCGAGAAGCGGATCATCGCCGCCTCGCCTGTTGAGACGCCGTCCGGAAGCCGGCCCGCGTGAGCCAGCTGACTCGGGCGGTACCCGTCGGGCGTCGCCTTCCAAGGGCTCTTCGGGATCCACGCGCAGAGCAAGTAGCAAACCTCGCCGCGCTGCTTGTCGTTCTTGAACATTCTGCCTCCTGAGACGCCCGTCACGGGCGGTTATTCACTTCCGGCTGTTCGTCTTGAGCACGGCGAACGGCGAGTGCGTCAAGGGCGTGCCCCGCGGCGAGACACCGCGGGCGCGATCCGTTTCGCGCGCCTCCCGCTCGGCGAGCGCTTTCTCGGGCGAGCGGTGCCAGATCGTCTTCTGGTTGAAGTTGTACTGCGACGCCGTGAGCACGGAGACCACGACGTAGCTCGGCAGCCCGTCGGTCGTGCCGCGACGGACGACGGCGTAGCCGCCGATGCCGCGCACGAGCCGGTTCTCGAGCACCTCGCCCATGATGACCTCGTAGAAGGTCTCCCATTCACGGATGACGAGCGCCCGCTCGACGGAGATCCTGAAGCGGTCCCAGGTCCCGGTGCGCTCCTTCGAGCGAACGGTGCCGTGCACGGACCAGACGACGTGGAATCCGTCGAGCGAGGGGCGGGTCACAGCGCGCTTACTCGAGCGCGGAGATCCGACGCTGGAGCTCCTTCTCCGAGAGGTCGGAGAGCTTGCCGTCCTGCTTCTCGGCGAGGATCTTGAGGAGCTTCTCCTTCTCGACCTTGTTGTCCGCGCGCTTCTTCGCCGCGGCCTCGTCGGTCAGCTTCACCTCGATGACGCGCTTGACGACCTCGAGGGTCATCTCGAGCCGGGTGTGGGCGGGCGTCCGTGTCGTCGACACGAAGCTCTCCTCGGTCGCGTCCTTGAGGGCCTTGGACGCGGCGCGTGCGATGGCGTCGAGGTTGAAGCCGTCGCCCGAACGCAGGGGGACACCCCAGAGCGTCTCGGTGGAGAGCTCGCCTCGCGTGGACGCGAAACGGAGGTTGTTGCGGGTGGCGTACTCGAAGATGTTATCGCTCATGGTCTCTCTCGCTTTCGTTTCGTGTTGGTGACGGCGGCTCAGACGCCGACGTGGACGTTGAAGATGCGCTGCTTCTTTCCCTGTCGGACGCGGACGAGGAACGAATCCTTCTTGGTGGACGAGAAGCCGAGGCCCGCCAGCTGACCATCCGTGGGACGGCACTTGGTCTTGTCGCCGATGACCTCGAACACCTTGCGGTGCTCCTCGAGACGCGGGTGGAGGAACTCGTTGTAGAACCCGCGCATGTCCTCGTCGCTCTTCGCCCCTTCCAGAACGAAGAACGTGTGCTTGTTGCCCACGGCGTTGTCGCCCCAGTAGTTCGGGCTGAGCATCACGGTGTTGACCTTGACGTAGCGCTCGGTCGCGAGGCCCCACCTCTCCTGCGAGATGTTCGCGGACGTGATGCCGGGGTCGCCCGGCTCGACGCGCTCCACGACGCCGTTCTTCACGTGCAGCGTCGCGACGACGATGTCCTGCTGGCCGCGGACCTGCTTGTTGTACGAGTAGTGCGAGAGCCTGCCCTCGCACTCCGTCTCGATGACGAACCCGGGGTTGCTGGTCTCCCGCTGGGCGTAGTTGTTCACGACGATCCGATACGGGCCATCCGGCGGCTTGGCCGACCACACGACGTTCTCGACAGCCTCACGCGTGTGACCACCCCCTGCATTCATGTCGACATCGAGGGTTCCACCAGTCCATCCGGTCTTGTTGCGGAAGTTGATGTGTTCCATCACACCACGCACACCGCGAGCCGGAGGCTCGTGGACGTGGAGATCGAGGTCGTCGAAGTTGAACCAGGACAGCGAGATCCGAAGCATCGCGCCGTCCACCTTGCCGCCTGCCTTCTTCACGCGCTCCTTGATGGAGTCGGCGACGTTGCCGCCGTAGGACCACGCGAAGTCATTGTTCCAGCGGAAGAGCTGCTTCGGTTCCGGATGCACCGGCGCCGTCAGAGCCATCAGGTTCCCGAGATGCGCCCCGGTGAAGAAGAGCTCCATGGCCTGCGTCTCGGGGACGATCCTCGCCATGAAGTCCTCGAGCGGGATGTCCTCGGCGCGCAGCTCGTCCGCCTGCGGGCTCACCGCTCGCGCGTGCTGCATGAGCACGTCGCCGATACCGCCCTTCATGAGCGGACGCGCGGCGCCGTCGACCCACCTCACGTCGTTCACCGACACGTCACCGATGGTCGCGAACCGGCGCTCGAGCGCGGACTCGAGCCCGAGCGCTTCGATGGTCTCCATCGCCTTCTTCACCATCCCAGGCGTGATGAGGGCCGTCGTCCGCTTGTAGTTCTGCGGAGCGACCTTCGACTCGAAGCTCTTCACCGCGACCTCGAGCCCCTGACCATCGGAGAGGTCCTGGACCAGCGTCCCGATGACGGTGTTTCGGAACCGAGCGGCGGGGCTGCCTGCGTTCGACCACGTGAAGAACAACCTCGCCGCCTGCGCCTCCGCCCCCTCCAGCTCGAGGAAGTTGCGCTGCATCTTCTGGAACTCGACGACGGCACGCTTGTGCTCCTCCCCGCGGTACAGGCTGTTGCCTTCGACGAGAGAGCGCACGGTCGCGACGGCGTCGGGAGACAGCTCGACGAGCCCGCGCTCGAAGACCTGGACCGTCGTTCGGTAGTTGCCCCGGTCCGTGTCCGGAAGCGCGACACGGAAGCCTCGCGGGATCTCCCCCGTGTCGAAGTGATTCCAGGTCAGGGCCTTCTGCGTCTCTTTGTCGAGCGAGTGGGTCTCTTGCGCACCGAACCGCGCCTCGTTCTTCCCGACACGGAAGATGTCGCGGATGCCCGCCGAGCTCACGGCCCGCTGAAGCGCGGCCGCGACGATGTTGTAGGGACCCGGCGCTTGCTCGGCGGCGAGATCCCAGACGGTGCGCACCTTTCCATCCTCGATGGCGACCACGCCGCCCGCTCGGCGGATGAACTGCTTGCAGCACGCGCAGTCGTGCTCGGTGCGCTTCTTGAAGAGCGGGTCGGTCCCCTCCGGGAACGCAGCGAGATACTTCGTCCAGAGGACGTCCCCGTCCAAGTCGGCGACGAAGACGGCAGCGTTCTTCGTGATGGCCTGGAAGGAGTCGACGACTCGACATGCGAACGTGGGGAAGAGGTTGCTCATCGGGATCCTTTCGCGGGTTTCGGTGCGCTCGGCGTGGACGATGTCGTCGTGCTCTCTATTCACTTGGGTCACAGCGCGTTCTCCCGCGCGTACTCTTCCTCTTGCAAGCGCCTCGTCGCACGCCAGTGCCGGCGCATCGCCCAGAAATAGAGTCGGTGCACCCGCTCGGGCGTGAAGCCCGTCGGCAGCCCCAGGCGAACCGCCTTGCGCGCGTTGTAGGCGCCGCTGACTGCCTTCGACCAGAGCAGGTACCAGTACGCGGCGGAGGAGCCGGAGCGCCGAGCCCGGGTGCGAAGCGCCCGAGCTTCTCGGAGCAGGCTCTCCGTGCTGCCGCGACTCTTCGAGAAGAAGACCTCGGTCGTCATCCCCGCACCCACCTTCCGGTCCACTCATCCACGGCGCCGAGGTGGTTGAAGCCCCCGTGAGCCCGGAGAATGTCCTCGGCGAGGACCCGAACCTCGGCGCACGGGCGGGGCTCGCCGTCCCGCGAGACGATGCCGACGATCGAGAGGATCGCGCCGGCACAGTGCACCGCCGCCTCGACGATCTCGACGGACGCCTCGCCCGTGCCTTCGAGCTCCTCGATCCGCTCCTCGAGCTCGGCGACCTTCTCGGCCGCGCTCGCCTCGCCGCGGGCCTGGGCCTCGACCAGGGCGCGCTCGATCTCCGGGAACAGCGGCTGCCCCTTGCGGATCCCTTCCTCGGCGAGCGCGTCCGCCAACCGGAGAGCGTCCGCCTTGTCCAGCTGGAAGGAGCGCGCGGTCGCCTCACGGTGGGCCTTGGCGTCCGTGATGCGGCGCACCTTCTCCTCCTCGACCAGCGCGCGCACCGCGTCCTGCCGGGCGAGCGTCAGGACGTCCACGCCGCCCCCGGCTTCGTTGAGCAGGGCCTGGGCGACCTCGCCCTGCTTCACGCCCTCGACGAGCTCGGCGACGTGCGCGCGGAGCATCCGGAGCGCGCTGTCGTGCCGACGACTGGTCTGCTTGGTCTGCAAGAGCTCTAGGATCCCGTCCACGTACTCGTCGCCGCACGAAGGGATCGGCTCGACAGGCTTCACTTCGCGGGCTCGCCGGCTCACAGCACACCGCCCGCTGCGAGGTACAGCCCGCGCTCGACCACGTGCCACGGGATGACGGCGCGCACGGCGTCGGCCGTCTGAGCGTGCATCCGAGTGCGGGCGGCGGCGGCTGCGGCGGCGTCGGAGGCGGAGGCGGCGTAGGCGGCGTAGGCGGCGGCGGCGGCGGAGGCGGCGGCGGGGGCGGCGGCGGCGGCGGCGGCTCACCACCACCACCGCCGATGAAGCCGACGTAGAGCAGCTTGTTGGGCGAGCCGCTGACGTTCGAGATCTTGTTGGCGGCGGCGTTGCTGGAGAGC
>Ga0210377_10001132_pt1 | contig 24604 bp, 27 predicted proteins | sample PLM4_65_b1redo_FD_155480 | JGI IMG/M metagenome (GOLD analysis project Ga0210377, IMG submission 155480) | Groundwater sediment microbial communities from an aquifer in East River, Colorado, USA - PLM4_65_b1 redo | ecosystem: Environmental > Terrestrial > Soil > Riparian zone | place: USA: East...
AATAGCCTCCACAAGCGTTTTGTGGGTATTGTTCTGGCGCGCCCCGGAGCGCCACTGACCAGGCCGGAGGTGGAGAAATTGGCCGACGGCCGCATCTACACCGCTGATCAGGCAGCAGCAGCCCGGTTGATCGACAGGATCGGCTACATGGACGACACCGTGGCCGCCATGAAAAAGAAACTCAAACTGAATGACGCCAGAGTCGTGGCTTATTATCGTCCCGGCAGCTACCGCGGGACAATCTATTCAGGTTCTTCTCCGGAAACACCGGCGATGTTCAACCTGATCAACATAAATGCAGACGGGTTTGAAATCCTGTCAGGGACACAATTCATGTATTTGTGGGAACCGTAGAGAAGAATTATCTTAGATTGATGCCAACTTGATTGCTATTGCGAATTACATGGCAATAAAAAAAGCCGCATCCGGAGATGCGGCTTTTTTTACTTCGTTTCAGGCGAAATTATTTCGCAGCCGGGGCAGCAGGAGCAGCCGGAGCTTCAGCAGGCTTGACTTCTTCTTTCTTTACAGCAGGTTTTTTTACTTTTTTTACTTTTTTTACTTTTTTTACTTTCTTTACCGGAGCGGCTTCTTCCTTCTTCACTTCAGGTGCAGCGGCAGGAGCAGGAGCAGGCTCAGCGGCGCATACGATACCGGCGAAAGAAACAGCAACAAGAGCAGCAACGATGGTGGACAGAACTTTTTTCATTTTTATTCCTCCTAAAAGTGTGGTTTCTGGCGTCTATTTAGCACAGGCCATGCCAACCCACATCCATCTGCCAACCTCTCGTTATTGCTGATAATTATTTATATAACCGACTCTGACCGTATTAATTGCTGCCGCAAATGCTCAACAAAATACCTCATTTGCGGCACAGTTCAATTCTGAGCGGAAACGATCTGGGCATCCCTTTACATACTCAATGCAGTTGTAAAGAAAGTTGCCGGAAATTTAATTATCTTGACTTTGATGGCATTAAGCTGTTACGGTTCATCATGTCCGAAAAAACGGATAAAATTACAAGAAGGATCAGGAGAAAGTAAGAACATGGTAAATGGTACTGTAAAATGGTTTAACGACAGCAAGGGTTTTGGTTTTCTGGAGCAGGAAAATGGAGAAGATGTATTTTGTCATTTCTCCGCCATCAGCGGCAACGGATTCAAGTCCCTTGTTGAAGGCGACAGGGTAACGTTTGAAGTAACCAAGGGTCCGAAAGGGCTTCAGGCCGCGAATGTAACAAGGGTCTAAGTCAACTTCCCCAACGACACCAAAAAGCCCCGGATTTCTCCGGGGCTTTTTTTAGTTCTGTGATTTCTTGTCCGGTTTATTGTGGAGAGACCCCGGTCGGCGACCGGGACATCATTCCGAGGAACGCGCATGCGGATTATCCTCTTCAACAAACCCTTTAATGTCCTGTGCCAGTTCACCGATCCGGGGGGACGTCCAACCCTGGCCGACTACATCCCGGTTCCCGGCGTCTATGCCGCCGGTCGGCTCGATTACGACAGCGAAGGGCTGCTCGTCCTCACCGACACCGGCCAACTTCAGCACCGTATCGCCAACCCGCGCGCCAAACTCGCCAAGAGTTACTGGGTCCAGGTGGAAGGGATCCCCACCGCGACAGCGCTCCGGGAGCTGGCCGGCGGCGTGTTGCTGCGAGATGGAAAGAGCCGGCCGGCCATTGTCGAGCAGATCGAACCGCCCGCAGTGTGGCCGCGACACCCTCCCATTCGTGATCGGCGTCTGATTCCCACCAGCTGGCTGTTGATAACCTTGACGGAGGGGCGGAATCGCCAAATACGGCGCATGACCGCCTCTGTTGGCCTGCCGACCCTGCGGCTGATTCGTAACTCTATCGGTCCCTGGAAGCTAGATACGTTACAGCCCGGAGAGTGGCGGTCCACCGACATACTGCCGGAACTGCCGCTGCGAAGTCGCTGAGAGTCAGCCATTTCGTCTCCGCAACGGAATGGAATCACCCTTGACTAGAAGGGATTTGCATTCAAGGGGTCATTATAACACCATCAGCCTCTCAACAATATTAATGCTGAATCTAAGTCCAAAAGGAGTGACATTATGGCAAAGCCCAATTTTAATTTTGTAAAGCGCCAGAAAGAGTTGGAAAAGAAAAAAAAGAACGAAGAAAAGATCCAGCGCAAACTGGATAAAAAGAGCAGCGACTCCGCAGAGGAGCAGGATCGGCCCACTGATGAGGCAGAGACGACATAATTAATCTGCTCTCTGTTCTTTTCTGCACAGATCTGTTGAACATGTAGCAGATTAACTACGGGGGCGCCGTCCTTAATCCAAGATTTCTGATTTCGGATGGTGTCCCCCGAAGCTCCCTTTCATAGATGATTCAGATATCCTTCCTTTTACCGGCACTCAAGGCCGGTCCTGAGATTTTCAAGGTTCTTCTTCATAAGCGCGATAAATGTTACCCCACCGGCAAGGTCGTCCCGGCTTATGTTATGGGCTCCGTGGAGAAGAAGTACCGTCGCCCCGCTCTCTTTGGCAATGGTTTCGGCGCTGCGGGGAGAGAGAAGCTCTTCGCTGTACACATATTTCAACCCGGTGGAGCGCATTAGCTTGATGAGTTCGGCCATTTTGCCGGGGGTCGGTTCGGCGTCGGCATTGACGGCAGATGCGGAGAGGTACTTAAGCCCGTATCGCTTCGCCAGGTAGCCGAAGGCATAATGCCCGCCATGGAGGAATACCTTCTTGCCGCATCGGGAAAGCCCGGCCTTGTATTCATCATCCAGTTTTTGCAGTTCGGCCTTGTATGCAGAGGCCCTGCCGGTATAGTAATCCCTGTTTGCGGGGTCTTTGGCGACCATTGCCGAAAGGATATTGTCCACCATGATTTGGGCGTTTGCGAAGTCGAGCCAGATATGGGGGTCCTTGTCGCCGTGATGGTGATCGCCATGCTCCGCTTCCTCCCCTTCTTCTTCAGGACCTGCCTTTTGCAGCGTAACTCCCTTGCTGGTATCTACAACCATAATGTTCGCTGTAGGCAGACCGTTTAAGAAGCTCTTCGCCCACGGCTCCATATATTCGTTGGTATAGACGAAGATGTCCGCCTTGTTCATATTCATGGCATCCGCCGGTTTCGGCTGGAAGGTGTGAGGTTCGATCCCGGGAGGAAGGAGGAGGGTGACGTCGGCCTTCTCTCCCCCGATTGCCCGGGCGAAGTCGTAGAGGGGAAAAAGGGTAGTTACAACCGTGAGCCTTTTCACCGCCGGCGCCTTTGCCTCCTTCTTCTGGCAGGCAGAGAGGAGCGCCGCGCAGATAACTACCAGTAACAACAAATATAGTTTATTCATTATGATCACCTTTGATGGAGATTCCTGTCTAGACAGGACGTCTCTGAAATACGACTTTACATACAAGAAGGACGAAAAAGATGATTGCCAGTCCCGCCACGATGAGCGGGGCGGTGGGGAGATCAAGCCTGAATGAGAGGTAAATCCCCCCCATACTGACCAGTGCCCCCACCAGCCATCCGACCATGAGGATACTGGTCTGTTTCCTGAAGAAGAGGCGACCGATAAGGGCCGGTATGACCAGGAATGAAAATACCTGGAGGATGCCGGCTATTTTCACCGATTTAACCAGCACCATTGCAAAGCTGGCGAAGAAGAGGAACTCCAGGAGGAAGCTCCCCTTCCCTTCAAAGGTTAGGGCATAGAACTGCCTGCGCAGGAAGAAGTGCAGTGCGCCGACAGAGCCGTAGACGATGAGGGTGGAGAGGAGTTCCTTTGGCGTCACCCAGATGATGTTGCCGTTCATGATAGCCTTGAACTCCTCCATGCCGTGGGGACTCCTGTCGAGAACCAGGATTGCGGAGGCGATGGAGAAGATGTAGAGAACGCCGATGAAGGCCTCGATGTTCACGTACCTGGCCGCCTTCTTGGAAAAGGCGAGGATGAACGCGCCCAAAAAGGCGAAGAGAATGGAGAAGAGCTGACTCTTCTCCTCCCCGAAAACAAACGACAGGGCTATCCCTATGCCGATGAACTGGGCCAGGGCCAGGTCAACGAAGATGATCCCCCGCTGCAGGATGTGGATGCCGAAATAGGCGTGGATGAGGATGAGGAGCAGGCACGCCAGAAACGGCCAGACAAGAAAATTCAACGCTTCCATGGTTTATTCCTTATTTCATTGCCGTGAGGACGGTATCCATGAAGACGAACCAGTCGTCGGTCCCCTTCATGGATCCCACATCCTGGGGAAGTATGATGACCTTTACCCCAGTCCGCGCCGCCAGGGACTTTGCCTCAGCCAGACCGTGCGCCGGGGTTACGAGAATACCGTCCGGTTTGCTCTGCTTCATCATTCCAATCAGTTGTTCGATGTGGGCAGCTGACGGGGGGATGCCCGGCTTCGGCTCGATATAGTCGACGATCCTGAAGCCGTATTCGCGCTCCAGGTAGCCGAACAGCTTATGATAGGCAATAAATTTCTTACCCTTCAGATTGACTCCCTTCCACTTCTTGTGATGCTCATTGAATCTGGCGGCAAAGCTTCTGAAGTTGGCATGGTAAGTGTCGGTATTGGCGCTGTCCAGAGAAGCCATGCTTTTCGCCATCCCTTCCGCGACACGGAGGATATTTGCAGTGGAGAAGTGGTAATGGGGATTGCCGAGGGGGTGCACGTCCCCCATGCTCCGGTCCACCGCAGCCTGCCTGTCAATGACCCTGACGAACCCGGAGCAGTCGAAGTTACCCGGCTTTCCGGGGATGATTTTCGGATTCCTGGCCGACTGGAGGATGAGGGGAAGATAGCCGATCTCCATGTCGACACCGTTGTACATGAGGATGTCCGCCTTGCGGGAGGCAATGATCATGCTCGGTTTCGCCTCGGCATAATGGGGGTCCTGGTTCGGCTTGATCAGGGTGGTCACGGTGATCCTCTCCCCGCCGATCTCCTTCGCCAGGCTCCCTATCCATGGGAGGGTGGCGACCACGTTGAGCCCGGCGAATGCCGGGGTGGCCGCTATCAACGATAGAATTAATGCAAATAACATTTTGCGCATATTTTATGCTCCTTTATGCAACGCCAGATTTGAGATGAAAACAAGGCGGCGAGGAAGAGGCGACCGAGGCGTACATTCCGTACGTTGAGGAAACCTCTGACAAGCCAACGAAGTTAGCGCTCAAATATGGCGTTGCATTAGAATTCATGGGCGCCGTGGGCGCCTATCCCGAATATGAACTGCAGCCACCATTCGTTATTTTTACGGCTCTCCCTGGATGACCTGTCATGGGTGTACTGGAGACGGATGCGGGAAAACTCGGACGGATTGAATTCGAGACTGGCAGTTGTCCGCCATGGCGTTTTGCCCAGCGCCTGCTCTTCACCCCCCACTTTCAGCGAATCGGAGAAGAGGTCGAGCCTGTCGTAACGGGCGCCGACACGCCAGCGGTCATACCTGTACAGGGCCTGGATATAGGCGCCGTCCTGGCGCAAGCGCCGGGAGATCGTATCTCCCGTCTCGGGGTCTGAGATCTCATTGCCGCTCTGGGACAGGTGGAGGTATTCACCCTGGAGGGTCACCCCCTGCTTCCCTTCCTTCCACTTCCAGACCGCCTCCACACCCCAGAGACTGCTGTTGCCGCGGAAATCGAACCCTTCTTCGCTCGGCTGGTGCGCCTTGCCGAAAAGAACGTAGGGGCCGAAGAGGAGAGAGGAGTTGTCCCCCGTATCAAAGGATGTCTTTGCGAACAGGGTATACGCATGGGGTCCGCTCCTGGCGTCGGCGCCGAACAGATTCCCGTTTTCACCCTGGAGTATCTCGCCTCCTAGCAGGGTATAGAAAGGGAGGGGGGGGAGCCATGTGACCTGGACCCCTTTTTCTCCACCCAGGGCCTCTTCCCCCAGGAAGGCCTTGTATGGGAGGGCTATGTCGGCAAAATCCCATGCATGGGGGTGCTGTGCGTCGAGCCTGCTGAAGTTGCTCTTGAATTTCCCACCCTTTACCTGCAACCCGAACGGAAGTGAGGTGGTGACCGCATAGGCCTCCTCCAGCTCCACCTCCTCTTCCGTTATGGGTATGGCGGCGTAGAGGTTGAAATAGGAGTCTACCGGGGCAAAAATGAACAGCTCCGCCGCCCTGAGGTTGAACCCCTTGCGCTGCTCGATCCCTCGCTCTTCAAGCTCTTCCTTCTTCAGGTTCGAGGTGTAACCGAATGTGTCGACCACTAGGGAGATATTTGGGTTGGTGAGGACGCTCCCGCCGAAAAATCCGCTCACCTTTGAAGAAAGGGAGGAATCCTCGGCCGCCTTGACGGGCTCTTCCGCGGGAGCGGCAGTCCACGTCTGCGAGCTTTTCATTTCTTCCCTCATGGACTCAATGGTCCTCTGCTGCTCTTCGATTATCCTTGCCTGATCATTTATCGCCTTCTCCAGCACGTTGAGGCGCTCCGCCGTATCCATTGCAAATGCGGGCACGTTGGATGCGCACAATAAAGCCATCCAGAGAAGAGGTAGTAATCGTTTCATGACTCCTCCATGTGAATTGATATAATAACGGGCAGAAAATACAACTCTCCCTTCGCCATACGTTGCCTTGCAGACGCACGGAAAGATGGCCCGACTGTTATTGGGTCTCTCTAAAAGGATTTTGCCGAGGAGTTCAGGCTGGAGGTGCGCGACCGAGTGTGGTATTGAAGAAGGTTTTTGCGACAACGGCTAGAAAGGGATGAGGATAGGGAGTTTCCGTAAGCTCCCTTTGTATTTCAGATGGGGCGCAAGAGAGTCCGGTGTCGGACTTCTGATGGGTGGTGACGCAGATGGAGCAGTCGGGATGGTCTGCGCAGTCATCATGATGATGGAACGCCTCCCCCAGAAAGGAGAGGAGGAGAAGACAGGCGAAGAATAATGAAAGTCGCTTAAGCATGATTGCGCTTAATAGAAATCATTCCCATTTGTTTGTCAAGCGTTTTTTCTTGTGTGGCTGTCTAAATTCAGGAATGAACTACCCCGCAGCAAGCTGCGAGGTATCACAGAGGTAATTGTATTCTCTCAACAAAGCAACCTTCGAGGAATTTTTCAGAAGAGATTAAGGTAAAAAACAGACTGATTTATTTTCAGGGTTATTTCCCAACTCCAATATTAAATCCCCTTTTCCGCCGCTCCCCATGAACGGAAGCCTTCTTCCCGGCTGAGCGCGGATCTGCAGAGGGGGCGCTTGTCTGTGCAGCGGCCCTCTTAGCCGTGTCAGGCTTGCGGCCCTGCATCGCTTGCCTGGGGGGACGGATGAATTCCGTCTCTTTTTTCGGCGCGGGAATGGAGTAATCGAAACCCGCCAGATTGCGGCGTTCGAGCGGTGCGGCGAGAACCTTCTCGATGGCGCGCACCATGACCGTGTCTTCACCGGTCACCAGGGTGAACGCATCGCCGGTCCGGGCGGCGCGGCCGGTCCGGCCGATACGGTGGATGTACGCATCGGAAGTATCCGGGATGTCGTAGTTGATAACATGGGAAATCAGGGAAACATCGATGCCCCGCGCGGCGATATCGGTTGCCACCAGTATCTGGAAAGTGCCGTCGCGGAATCCGTCCAGGGCAGCCTGGCGCCGGTTCTGCGAAAGGTTCCCCTGTAGTGAGGCTGCGCGGTAACCGGCCTTCTCCAGTTGTTCCCCCACACGCTTGGCGCGGTGCTTGGTGCGGGTGAAGATCAGCACTGACCCGGTATCGGTATGGTGCAGGAGTTCCATCAGCAGTGGGGTCTTGAGGTGCTGCGCAACCGGATAAATCGCATGGCTTACGGTAACCGCAGGGGCTGTTATCCCCACCTGGACCGTGACCGGATCGTTCAGGATATCGTTTGCAAGGCGCCTGATCTCGTCAGGCATGGTTGCCGAAAAAAGCAGCGTCTGCCGTTTGCTCGGGAGGTGCTTCAAGATCCGCCGGATGTCGGGGAGAAAACCCATGTCGAACATATGGTCCGCCTCGTCGAGGACCAGCACCTCGACCCCGGAAAGGTCGATCGTCCCCTGGCCGATGTGGTCCAGAAGGCGGCCGGGGCATGCCACTACTATCTCTACACCCCTCTTCAGCTTTGCCACCTGCGGGTTGACACCCACGCCGCCATAGACGGTGATGCTCCCGATACGGGTCTGTTTCCCGAGATCGCAGATGGCCTCGTGGATCTGTTCCGCAAGTTCGCGGGTGGGTGCGACGACCAGGGCTCTTACATGACCGCGTCCTCCCTGCATCAGCCTGTGCAGTATGGGCAGAGCAAAAGCGGCGGTCTTGCCTGTGCCGGTCTGCGCAAGGCCCATCACATCCCGCCCCTGCATAACCGGCGGCATAGCCTGCTTCTGGATGGGTGTGGGGGTGACATATCCTGCCCCTTTGACACCTGCTGCAACCAGAGGGTGTAAATTAAATTCGGTGAAACTCATGAATCCTTCTTTCTCTGTTCCATATAAAAAAGCCCTGGAGGTATTCCAGGGCTTACGATGATTTCGTTTTTCTTCCAGGAACAGCGGTTTTAATGTTCTAACCCTAACAGTATTGGGAAACGCCTGTCAAGGAAATTAGTGAATAGCGAAACCAATCCGGCTATGCCGACTCTCCAGCGCCATAGGTTGAACCCTTCAATGCACTAATTTGTTCCTCCACCTCCGGTCGATCCTTGCATGCCGCCGGGTCTCACGCAATCTCCCGGCTCCATCACAGCCGATGCATGATATTGCCGTCTGCACTCAGATTCCGGGTGCCCGATTAATATTTATATTTACTGTTGACATTGTAATATTTATATTGTATTTATCCAGTGCTACGATTATCAAAAAGTGACACGCTTGACGGCGGATATTTTTCATCAGGAGGGAATGACTATGCATATGGCCGACGCTCTTTTATCCCCCGCAGTCGGAGGCGCCATGTGGGCGGTCTCGGCCGGGACCATCGCCTACTGCGCAAAGAAGGTCCGCAGCGAACTTGACGACCGCAAGGTGCCGCTCATGGGGGTGCTCGGCGCATTTCTTTTTTCCGCTCAGATGATCAATTTCACCATCCCGGCAACAGGCTCCAGCGGTCATCTGGGAGGAGGGCTGCTGCTCGCGGTTCTACTCGGCCCTTATGCCGCCTTTCTCACCATCGCCTCTGTCCTGGTCGTGCAGTCCCTTTTCTTTGCAGACGGCGGAATACTTGCCCTCGGCTGCAACATCTTCAACATGGGTTTTATCCCGGCGTTCATAGTTTACCCCTTCATCTATAAAAAAATAGTCGGCAATAATCCAAGTCAAACACGCATGAATACTGCGATCATGGTTTCAGCCATCATCGGTCTGCAACTGGGTCCGTTTGCTGTCGTGCTGCAAACATTATTTTCCGGAATCTCGGCGCTCCCCTTTTCCACGTTCGTCCTCCTCATGCAGCCAATTCATCTGGCAATCGGAGCGGTTGAGGGTTTCGTGACCATGGCAGTCGTATCGTTCGTCTATCAGGCCAGGCCCGAGATCATACAGGGCGCCATGGAGGCGCGGCCTATCGGCAACCACCCGGTGCGTAACGTGCTCATGGTTTTCCTTGCCGCCACCTTGATCACCGGCGGGGTCGTTTCCTGGTTTGCCTCGGAACACCCCGACGGCCTGGAATGGGCCATTGGCAAGGTCACAGGACAAGAAGAGCTGAAAGGGTCGGAGCAGGGGATTTACGGCGCGCTGGCTGCGCTGCAGGAAAAGACCGCCTTCCTCCCCGATTACAGCTTCAAGAAGCCGACTGAAGCAAAGAAGGTAGAAGTACAAAGCGCCGGTGAAGTGAAAAAAGAAGGGGCAAAGCCCGCTGGGGAGCCGCAAGCGGATGATGGCGGCAAACTAGGCACCACTGTTTCAGGTATCATCGGCGCTCTCATTACCCTGGCCCTCGCCTTCATGGCCGGGTTTCTGCTTAAAAAGCGTAACCAGGCAACCTGAAATTGTTCCTCTACCCTGCAAATCCGCCAATGTAATGATGGCATACTGAATACTCCGAACAGGAAGATGCCGGTCGAACATTTATAAACTTCAGCTTGACAGAAGAGATTCTTTTATTTATTGTTGAAATCTATTTTCATTATCGTTTGCCGGGCGGCAATTCCCGTAACTGAACCCCACAAAAAGAGCGCCACTTCAAATCGCGGGTCAGGGCTGTTAATCCCACCTCGTTTATGAGACGTCTTTGTTGGAGAATCCGGTTGACTGAGAACCGGCATGACAGATTGCAAATCTTTTTCCCATTGGAGGGTTTATGAAAAGAATTATCGCATCATTTTGGTTGCCCATTTTCCTACTGGCAATGTCAAGTACGACCGGCCCGGCATTTGCAATGCATCCCGATCTTGCCATACCTGAAAAGGTGACCTCCTCCCAGAAAGCATGCAAGGAGATCATGCGCCTCGCTGAAAAATATCAGGCAGAGGGTCTATTCTCCAAGGAGTTTACCGAAGGTCAATGCCAGATCGACCGTCTCGATGTGGCGGTCGCAGTGCAGATATTGACGGAGAAGATGGCGGAAAAGGTTGCCAAGGAGGGGCCCGGTGCGATCGACAGGGAAGATCTGGCCATACTGAGCGATCTGAAGGAGGAACTCCGTGGAGAGATGCTTCTGACCCAGTCCCGCGCCTTTCAGAGCCGTTACAGCGAATTGGGGACGAACCTCCACGCACTCACCAAGAACATAAGCTTGAGCGGTGGGATGGTCGGTGTCCTCCAGGGCTCGTTAAACAACAAACCGCGGAATCATTCGGAAGTGGTCGGCAGGGGGGACCTGGTCTTCGAATTCAAGATAACTGACAGCACCATTGCGGTTGTTGACGTTGAGGCCACCGGCGGCAATGGTCTTGATGAGAAAATTTCCAACTTCTCCCTGTTGAACGGAGTTGCCGGCTCGACCGATGACCGTGTCCGCTTCCGCGAGGCATGGGTTGAGCAATCCCTCTTCAATGACAAGCTGATCATGACCATTGGGAAGATCGACCTGACCAACTATTTCGACGCCAACAGCGTCGCCAATGACGAAAACAGCCATTTTCTCGGCGGCGCCTTCGTAAACTCCGCTGTATTGGGTGCGCCCACAAACGGTCCCGGCATCAGGATAAACGGCAGGCTCGGAGAATCCCTGATCCTCGGCTTTGGTTACGGAAGCGGCGACAGCGACTCATCCGAAATCTTCGACCACGGTTTTGGTGTGGCTGAACTGGATTACAAGATCAAATCAGGTGATCTGGAGGGGAATTACCGGGCCTACGCAACGCTCGACGGCACCCTTGCCGAGTTCGACCCTGATTCCGGGGAACCGTTAGGTGCCAAGATCAAACTGAAGAACGCATTCGGCTATGGTCTAAGTATCGATCAACAGATAACCAGCAAGCTTACCCTGTTCGGACGGTTCGGATGGCGAGACGAAAGGACATACGCCACAAAATCCGCATGGAGCGCCGGTTTGCAGTACATGGGCCTCATACCGCAGCGCAGTGAGGACATAGCGGCCTTCGGCTTCGGGCAGGTGCTCGTTAACGATGCCACGGCCCAGGAAAAGCTCCTTGAGGCCTACTACAAGGTCAAGGTCAACGACAAGATCGCGGTATCACCCCACTTCCAGTATCTGATCAACCCGCTGGGGGACAAGGAAGCACGCAATGTCTTCGTGATGGGGGTCAGGACCCAGATTACCTTCTAGTGCTTCAAGCCATGATGTAAAAGAGCCCCCTTTTCAAAAGAAAAGGGGGCTCTTTATAATTTACTACCTCAACTTAATGGCCATGGTCATGGGGTTCACCTTCGTGGCCAGGGTGGTCATGCTCATGGGGCTCCAGTTCAGCCGGCTTGTGCTCGTGTGAATGTCCCTGTTTGTCTCCCTCATGGGTATGGGAATGTTCATGCTGGTGAGGATGCGGGTGCTCATGCTCATGTGCGTGAGGATGCTCGTGCTTCTCATCCACGTGGGCATGGGGGTGCTGATGTTCGTGGCCATGCTTGTGCTCATGTTCATGGGTGTGGTCGTGTTTGCCTTCCATATGGATTCACCTCCCTTCGTAATTGAAGCTCTTGAAAAACTGTTAAGGAATCATTATGGATTCTGGTGAGTTGATTTGCTGCAATCATCTCCCAAATAAATTTTCCTCCTCCTCAGCAGAGCCCACCCCCCGAACATTGCCAGGATGATGCTCCCTCCCACGAACCCCTTTGTGTACTGCGCCACCAACGGTTTCCTGAAGGAGTCCATAAAAAGATTTTCGTTGACGCCGACCTCGATCTGCGCCCCGTGAATCCCGTGTTCCGCCTCCCCGTAGACCTTTATGATCCATTTCCCTTTTCTGTCGGGGAGAAACGACACGAAACCGTTCCTGTCCGTCCGCCCCTTCTGGTGAGGTATCCTGTCTCCGGGACCGAATATCTCAAACTGGGAGTAACTTGCGGGTTCGTCGCCGGCATAGAAAACACGGGCGCTGATCCCCCTGTTTTCCACCTGGTAGTTAATGCTATGGGCTTCCCCATCACCGCTCCACAGAAAGATGAGAATCAGTGGGAAATAGACGATGTTGGACATTACCTCACCTCGAAGGAGATGTACGCCTGAAAAACCTGGAGATCGGCATCAGGATTCTCTTTTAAAGGGATTTTATGCTTTGCCGCAAAGACCTGAAGGCCTTTGCCTCCGATCGTGACTTCGGCCCTGCCGTCTTTGCCGCTCCTGATCCCGGTCAGCTCGCCATGGGAAGTCACAATAGCCCCTGCAACGGGATTTCCCTCTAACAGCACCATTATGGGGAGCGTATCGCCCTGCCTCATCGTCAGGGGGTTTTTCAGGGGAATAATCTCCATCCTCGTCCCGACCGGTCTGGAAAATTGCTCACTCCAGCGAAAAATGGTCTTGACCGGCTCAATGAAATGAGTCGCTTGCAGATAGTCAGTAATGCCTCTCTTGGATATATTCCGCAAACCGTCCGTTGTCTTGACCCAGTAACCGCTGTCAACCACCAGTGTTACAAGGTCAACCGGTTTTTTTGCAGAGAATGAAACCCTTTCTTTCTCCCTGATCACGTCCAGTTTAAGCCCCTTCATCTTGCCGTCAAATCCCTTGATCTCCCTGACCCAATCGGGATTGTAGGTTTCAGTCCGCTCCGGATGACCAAACATCACTACATATTTCCCCTCCGCTTTCTCCACCCACAGGTCGTGGGCGTATGCGCTTGCCGAAAGAAAAAGCAGCAGGGCAATGGTTAACGCGCTTTTGCTCAACATGATATTTCTCCATTTTTTTACGGAGAGAGGAATTCCCGGTCGAATATCTCGTTCCGGTTCAGGTTCATCCAGTAATCGAAGGAGAGCCTCCTCACCTCCCTGAAGTACTCCGGAGTCACGTCCCCGTATTTTTGCACCGACATCCGGATGTCAGAGGTTATCCGCTCCCTTATGCTCTCCTTGAGCCGCAACCGGAGCATTCTGTTGCCTTTGCTGAAAACCGCTTCCAGAGAAGGCCTGCTGTTTTCCGGAACAGCGATGGTCCCCCTCCCCAGACTTGCGCCGGTGGAAACCTGCAGGCCATCATTGAGGCAGCTGAATGGGGGCTTGAGGCCGGCACGGCTCTCCACCGTCAGTTCGTCGAGGGACGCATGGAGAGTCTCCCTTGCCAGTATTCCCATCTTGGCGCCGATAATGGAGTATATTCCCAGGTGGCGGTGGAGTTCGTTGGTGAGGACCGTCGCCTTCCACTCCTCCATCCCGTTGGCGGCGATGATCCTGTTGACCCACGGCTGTAAGTCCTTTTGAAAGCGGGATGGTTCGATGGGATATGCATCGAGAACAACGGGGATGCGCTCCTCGATCTTCCCCTTTCCGGACCGACCGAGTATCGCCAGGTAAGCCGCGCGGAGTGGTCCGCTTTCCCATTGTGAAAGCCTTAAGATCGGGTTTTCCCCCTCCACCTTCACAAAGCTGGCGATCTCCGGATTGTCCAGATAGAGGGGGACCGATTCGTCCCATGCCTTGAAATGCCCTTCTGCAAGGAGCCTTCCCGTCTTTTCATTCTCATACATGAGAGACAGCAGGCGGGATTCCTGTGAATCGATCTTTCGGATCTCACGGAGGAGAGCGGGGTCAAAGGTCAGCAGCTCCCCATCGGACGGGCGAACAACAAATACAGGGATTCCCGCGGAGAAGACGACCCGCGCCGCCTCCATGTCACGGCTCGTGTTCCATTCCGGTTTGGAGTCATCGGGGAGGGCGCCGTAGTAGAAGATGTTCCTGATCCGCTTTGCGGCCCCTGGCTCCCTTTTGAGGAGATCGGCAATGTTCGTCAATGGACCGATGCAGATGTAGCTTACCCCCTGATCGTTCTCCGTGAGGGCCTTTTGAATGACCGAGAGCGATTCGGGGCATGCCGTTTTATCTCCTTCGGGGAGGAGCTGTTTGTTATCGGAGTCCAGGTCCGACCACCCCAGGGTCTCCGACATCCCGCGCCAGGGTGGTGGTGGAGCGTTCAGCTCTCTTCCTGCTCCGACGGAGATCCCTTCCTTTCCGAGGAAATGAAGAATGCGCCGCAGGTTCCCGCACCCCGTCCCGGGAGACGAAGCGCCGTCGGAGGTGACTATTGCCTTCACCTTCAACTGCTGCGAGTTGAGCATGAGGAGAATGGCCCTGACGTCATCCAGGGCCATATCGGTATCGACTATTGCTGGGGTCAGTTCTTCATGGGCCCACAATGGAGTGGTGGAAAAGAGGAGTAGAAGTGCAAGACATTGAACGACCTTTTTCATATGGAGACTCCGGAGCACTCATTTAAAACCACAGTTTCATCCCGCCCGAGCCGCTTATCCCCGGCATCGGATACCCTTTTTTCTGTTCGTAATTCTCATCTGTCAGGTTCTCTCCGGCAACGAACACCTCGCCGTGTATGCTGCGGAACGGTATTGCGAAATCATAGCTGACCTTACCGTTCAGGAGGAAGTTCGCATCAACCTTGGCCGTGTTTACGGTCCCCTCGGTGCGGGACCTGGATGTCACGAAGTGGTCATCCACGTAACTTGCGTCCATGGAGATCTGGAAATGTTTCAGGAAACGGTAGTTGGCGCCGAAACTCGCGCTCCATCTGGGCGCATAGGGAAGATCGCCGGGGTCTCTCTCCAGATAGGTCGCCCCGGCCATGAATGAGAGGTCACGGATGGGTGTGACGGTCACCGTTGCCTCCACACCTTTGTGGGTGAATGAATCTATGTTTGTCCACGTGGGAGGAAATGGAGGAGGGGGTGAAACCACGATCCGGTTCTCGCCGCGGTCATAGAAGAACGTGAAATCCATGCCGACGATATCGCCTATCTTCTGGCTGATCCCCACTTCGCAGTGGTCGAGGGTTTCCGCCTTCAAGTCCCGCCAGCGGTTGTTGCCTGGCATGAACATCTCGTCGTTTGCCTTGACGAATACGCCGGGATAGTTGACCCCCCTTGCGTAGGACGCGTGGAACTCAGTTTTCCTGTGCCCCACAATGAGGCCGAACTGGGGGGCGAACTCATCGGGGAACTCGCTGTGAATCATATAGCGGAATCCCGCGGAAAGAATGGAGTAGAAACTCTCCTTTGAGCCGAACATCTGGCTTATGGCAAAGTGCGGAGAATAGAGACGAAAGGTTGAGCGGTCAAAATGATTGGGTGAGGTGGGGGATTTTATGTCCACCTTGCCGCTTATGAAGTCAACGTCCATCCCCACCATGATCTCGCTTCCCGGCCACAATCTTAAAGTCTCGCGCCCCTTCACGCCGAAGTTGTCATAATCGGTGATCGTGTCCGAGTCGTTATTCCCGGTGGTCGAGTTGTACTGCTTTATCCAGTCGATGTGGCCATTTTCGCTATAGAGCTTGATATACCCCTCGGCCCTGTCGTAGCTGTTGGAAAGAGTGCCGACGGTGAAGTAGTCGTTTGTCTTGAACCTGCCGTTGGGAGGATAGGAGCCGTCGGTAGGCCCAGGATCGTCCGCCTCATTGTTGGTGCGGTTTAAGAGCACCCCCGCATACCAGTTCGGGGATATCTGGTAGCCTATTCGGCCGAAATAGTCCTGGAGCTCCCCGTCGGCCTTGTCCCGATGGCCGTCCGAAGTCCGGTAGCTCTGGATAAGGTAATAGTCGAAAGGCCCGCTCTTCCCCCCATGTTCGGCCACTTCGGTCCAGGTGTTGAAGGAGCCCCCCGATCCACCAAGGGTGGTGATGAATCCCTCCTCCTTTTTCTTCTTGGTAGTGATATCCACGGCGGCGAAGGCCATGTTGCCAAAAAGGACCGGTTGCGCCCCTTTGTAAACCTTCATCTGGTCTATGATATCGACGCTCAGTACATCCATGAGAGGGTGGGTCCAGACGCTAACGAACTTTGGGATACCGTCCACCAGTATCTGGATCTCCGCTCCGGGGCGCGACATACCCATACCCCTTATGAAGATCGATCCCCCTTCGCCACCGCCGAAACTCCCGACGGGATTGTGGTGCGACACCACCACACCCGGCGTCCTTCTCAGGGCCGAAGGGAGGTCCTGGGCGTTCAGGTCTTCGATCTGTTGTTCCGTCACGGTTGTTTCCTGGCTGCCCAGGCGGTTGACACGATTCCCCTCGATGATCGGCGGGGCCACGACAAGAAGTTCCTCCATTCCATATGTACTCTTTGGTGATGCCCCCTCCTTTTGCACTGTTTCGGATTTCTTTTCCTGGGTTGATCCTTCCGGGGGTTTCTCTTCAGCCCATACATTGCCGCAGGAAATCCCGATGAAAAACCCGCCCGTGACAAAAACAGAACAGACAGACAGCAAGACAACAAGCATGCGCGCCATGGCCTTCTCCCTCCTTATTCTGATATTATGGCGTGGTATTACCGCCAAATTACATTGCGTTACTTCACTTCGAGGTTCGCCTGATTCAGGTTCAATGCAGTTCCTCTCCCGTCGTGGTTATCACCAGCTTCCCGTGCTTGACCCCTTTCACGCCGAGTAGTTCGTCGGCGATCCGCTTCACATCTCGCGCCATGCCCCTGATTACCAGCACCTCCAGGCAGTTGTGGGCGTCCAGATGGACATGGAGGGCGGAGATGATCTTGTCACTATGGGCATGCTACTGTTCGGTCAGCTTCTCGGCAAGGTCGTGCACGTGGTGGTCATAGACCAGGGTGATGGTCCCCACCATCTCTGCATCGTCATCTTCAGCCCTGGTCTCCACCAGCGAGGCGCGGATCAGGTCCCGGATCGCCTCGGAGCGGTTCATGTAACGCTTCTGCTCTATCAGATAATCAAAACTGTCCAGAAGCTGTGAATCGATCGAAACGCCAAATCGTGTTACTTCACCCATCTGATCCTCCTTCGTAGGTAATGGCTTTAAGCCCGGCCTGTGAGCCAGCGCCACAGCAGATCACTCAGTTAAGTGAAAAATAGGGGGAGTTGCCTCCCCCATACTCGAAAGGAGCGTCTGTCGAGTGAATGATATCTTCGTCAGTTGACCCCTTGGAGAGTGAACCTTACAGGGAGAATCGCCCTGGCCACAACCGCCCTTCCTCCATGACGCGCTGGGGAAAAGCGGGACTTCCTCACCGCATCGACGGCGGCGGCTGCCAAGCCGTGTCCCGGGTCCTCCAGCACCTCAACGGCGACCAGCGAACCGGCTGCGTCGATGGTGAGCCGCAGTACCACCTTCCCCTCCCTGTTGAAGCGGCGCGCCACCAGGGGGTATGTCGGCAGAATTCGCTGAAGAAACGAAGGGCCCGAGGCGGAGCCGAATGCCACCTCGCCAACCGGTCCGGAATTGGTCGAGCGCCCTCCGCTTGAGGATGCCTGCGCGCTTCCCTGTGTCTGGGGACCGGCTTCCCTCGCCGCTGATGGTTGCGGATTTCCCTGAGGAGCCGTGGAAACCGTCTCTGCATTGGTTATCGGCACAGGTTTTGTTGAGTCGCTGATCACGGTTTGCTGCATCGCCGGAGAGGGGGCTTTAACCGGTCGGGAAGGGAACTCCTTTTTGACGGGCTGGACCGGGATCGGCGCCCTTGCAGGCTTTTTGTTTGCCTCACTCCTGGATTTGTCCTCCGAGCGGGTGGCGGACGGCAGGGGTGACAGGTTCAGGTCGATGTAAAGAACTTCCTGATGATGCTTGCTCATCACCCGGTCCGCGTAAGCCAAGAACAGCAAGGCACAACAGAGATGGAGCAGAAAGGAGAGGCCGAAAAAGCGCCCCATCTGCCGCTCCTGCATCCCTCTCCAATCCTTGCGGCAGCTTTGCGTATGCTTAATGACAATATTCATGATTCAAAAGTTGTACGATTTCATATTCAGTAACACGCAATTCATACTATTACTTATTGGGTATGTCAACACAATTTTGATTAAATTTTAATTCTCTTTTTTCTAACAGGTTTTCAAGATATCTGATTCCTGAGTTTCTCAGGGGCAGGGATTTCAGTGGGGTGACAGAGGGAGTGTATTGGTCTCTTGAATACAGGCAGGTGTTCCTCACCAGGAAGAGGAGCAGAGATCGCCATCCCCTGTAAGGCAAGGACTTTGAAAAGGAGAGCGGCGAGCAGTGCCATGCTACGAAGCATCACGATTTGAAAATGCTGGTTGATCGGATGTTTCTTCATCAATCTCCTCCGTTTATGGGATAACCTCAAAGTGGTTAAGTTCGGCATGTGAGAACTGCGGCAAGCTTTCTCATCAAATCCTGATGGCTTCGGGGGGAAGGCCCTTCTTTATCCGGAAACCCGTTGGAAATGAGAAATTGATGAATCTCGGCCACTTTCGGAATGCCCAGGCCATGCGCAGCCAACTGCTCCAAGACATCTGGAATGCTCTTCACATCCCAGGTGGCTTTGCATCCCCCCTTAACCATCACGGCGATTGAATCAGACCATTGGTAGGCAAAATCCATGTCGTGGCTAGCAATGATGATGGTCATCCCCTCGGCATGGAATCGATCCAGAATCATCGTGAGTTCCGCCTGCATGGCAACATCCAGTCCGGCCATAGGTTCGTCCAGGATCATCACCTCTGGCCGCATGGCCAGCACCCCGGCAATGCAGACCCGTTTCTTCTGGCCGTAGCTCAGGTTGTGCACCGGCTTGTCGGCGCAATCGGTCATGCCCACAGACTTCAGCGCCTCCTCGACCCGTTCCCGGACCGTCTGCGGCTCCAGCCCCAGGTTTACCGGACCGAATGAGACATCCTCACGGACACTTGCGGAAAAAAGCTGACTGTCGGGATTCTGGAACACCAGACCGACACGGGATCGAAGAGTGTTCAACCCCTGGCGGCTATAGCCGAGCGGTATCCCCCCGGACACGACCGTCCCGCTCTCCGGGCGAAGAATTCCGTTCAGGTGAAGAAAGAGTGTAGTCTTGCCTGCCCCGTTGGCTCCAAGCAGGGTGGTGCGGCTTCCGCGCTTGATGGAGAGGGAACAGTGGTCAAGGCCCACGCTGCCGTCGGGATAACGAAAGCTGACATCCTTCAGTTCAAGTATGTGATTTATAGTTTGCAGTTTCATGAAATCACCAGGGCAAGGGCAATCAGCACAATCCCGCCGCCAGCCGCGATACAAATGTCCCTTGTGGATTTTGGAGAGGTCTTTTCGAGAAAGCGCAACGGTCCGTCATTGTTGCGGGCCATGGCCGCCACATGAAGCGCATGTGAACGCTGCCATACCTGGACGGTTATGTTGGCCACAAGCCCGCCCAAGGAGCGCAGGGAGAGACGCACGGTGGCATAACCCAGGCGGGCGGATTGGGCCGTGATGGTATCGCGAACCGCTTCGGAGAATACGAAGAGTGTTCTGTAGCAAAGGATCATGATGTCCAGCAATACCTCGGGCGCCCTGAGCCGGCGCAGCAGTGCGATGATGTCGGTGAGCGGCGTGGTCATGGCCAGGAAAAGGAGCGCGGCGAGCCCCCCCAGGGAGCGCCCGCATACCTGGACGACCCGGTGAAACTCGGTTCGCGCCAGTTGCAGGGAGAGGTCTTCCACGGTATTGCCGATCCTGAGTGAAACCGCAAGAGAAAGGCAACTTACGGTCAGAAAGAGGAGCGCCGGAGCAGCCACCCGCAGGTAGCGCTCCGGCGGTATACCGGCCCCCAGAACCGTGACTGCGCACAGAACCGCGGCGACGCTTAATGCAGCGGCAGGTGTTGCAGCAGCAAAGGTACCCACAAAACCGCAAAGGGTGAATATCCCCTTGGCGGCGGGTGAGACCCGGCGCCAGCGGTTCGCATAGGCAGAGTGTTCAATCAGCACTGCGCGTCCTTGTTCAATTCCCGTCGCATCCTGGCACGGGCCGCGGAACTGCCGTACCAATAGCCGATAAACCCGGCCCCCAAGGCAGCCTGAAGTGCGAAAAGAAGAGAACCGATTTCTCCGCTGGGCGGCTCCATCAGCGGTCTGAACCAGGGCTTGAATCCAGGTGCAAGCTTGCCGATGACATCCTTGGCCTGATCGTCGGCACCCAGGAATATCTCCACCTCTTTACCATCCGTTCCCGGAGCGGGTTTCTGCACCATCCAGAGCGGGAGCGCCACCAGCACAACCACAGCTGTCATCATCAACAGGTTCTGATATCGCTTCATAGCTGCACCTCCCGGGCGGTTACTACATTCAGCTCTTTCAGTTCCCGGAGATTGAACCGGGCCAGGGCATTGAAAACGATAACCGTCAGCAACCCCTCGCTGATGGCCAGCGGGATCTGGGTTAAGGCAAAGATGGTGGCAAATTTGGCGAAGGATGCGACAAACCCGCCGGACGCGTCAGGAAAGGCCATTGCCAATTGCAGTGAGGTAGTAACGTAAGTCAGCAGGTCTCCCAGCGATGCGGCAAGGAAGATCGAGACCCCGAACGGGAGGCGGACGGTGCGGGCCATGCGGTAGGTCGCCGCTGCCGCAAAGGGCCCCACAATCGCCATGGAAAAGATGTTGGCCCCCAGTGTGGTAAGGCCTCCGTGGGCAAGCAAGATAGCCTGGAACAGGAGCACCACCCCACCAATCGGCGCCATTGCCGCCGGCCCGAACAGTACCGCCCCCAGGCCGGTGCCGGTCGGATGGGAACAGCTGCCGGTGACCGAGGGCATCTTCAAGGCCGAGAGGACGAAGGTGAAGGCAGCGGCAACTCCCAGCAGCATCCGCTGCTCCGGTTTTTCCCTGATTCTTTTGTTGATGGAGTAAAGACCGTAGGCGACGACAGGGGCGGAAGCGACACTCCAGCCGACGGCATGTTTTACCGGTAAAAAACCTTCCATGATGTGCATGATCGTTTCTCCTTTTCTCGGATAGGTATGTTCGCGGGAGAAGCAAAGAATTAGCGGGATTCAAGGCTGAAAAAAGAAAAAATCCGCATCTGCCGAAGCAGCATGCGGACTTTTCGTATTCAAGGCCCTGATTACGCGCGTTCCACTCTCCCTTTACCACGGGGAATCGTTGAGTGCTGAGATCATGGCAGGTCTTCTGGCTCGCGATTCATCCTCCGGGCGCCTTCCCGGTCTTTCGACCAGTGACATCATGCCCTTTGTCATCGCTTACAGCGGCGGGTCCGCGGGGGATTTACACCCCTCTTCCCTATCAAGCCCTTGCGGGCACCGTGATCCGATATTTAACTTCGCAGGTTATGCGAATATGTTAAGCAATTCCTATCAGGATATTTCAAACCTGTCAAGAAGTTAAAAAAAACACCATAAATTGCATCTTACTCTCGGCGCGGCGAAAATACTTCAGGATCACAGATCAATCACGTTTTGCGGATTCCCCTCTTACTGGTTTAACCTGCAATGCAGGGCTCGCGGGGCGCCCCCGCCACCCCCCGGAAAGAGGGGAACGATCCATATCACTTTTGCAGGTTTGCGCCTGAACCTCCGCAGGCCTTGCACCCCTGCATGGAGAAAGGGCGCTCAAGATGACAGGAGGCAAGGAGAGCGTCGTCACGGAATATCTCCATGGGAGGGCCGTCGGCACGCACGGTGCCATTATGCATGACGATAACCCTGTTGCAGAGTTCCAGCACCATGTCCAGGTCATGGCTGGTAAATATCCGTGTATGCTTGAACTCCTTCAAAAGAGTTATGAGCTGCCTTCGCGCAAACGGGTCGAGCCCTGCGGTCGGCTCGTCCATTACAAGAATGGACGGCGACATGGCAAGGACAGTGGCAATGGCCACCCTTTTCTTCTCCCCTCCGGAAAGCCTGTATGGCGGCTTTTCCTGCAGGTGCTCCGCCCCCACCCTTGTAAGGGAATCCTTTACCCGTGCCGCCACCTCGTCGCTGGAGAGCCCAAGGTTGAGGGGACCGAAGGCGACGTCGTCGTAAACCGTCGGCATGAAGAGCTGGTCGTCGGGATCCTGGAAAACCATGCCGACCGTGCGCCGCACTTCAGGGAGGGTCTCCTTGGTCAGGGGGAAATCTCCCACCCGCACCTGCCCGGTGGTCGGCGTCAAAAAGCCGTTCAGGTGGAGGAGCAGGGTCGATTTTCCCGCCCCGTTTGCGCCGATGATCGCCGCCGCTTCGCCGTGGGTGATCCGGAATGAGACGCCGTTCAAGGCTGCGGTATTGTCTGGGTAGGTATAGTGGAGGTCCTTGACCTCGACGATATGATGGCTCATTGCAATAACTCCGTTATGACAGATCCGAGGAATTGGGGAACATTCACCAGCCGGAAAAGGACGAAAAGCGCAGACCAGCCGAGGGTGAAAATGGCCTCCCTGAAGCCGAACCGGTAATCGCGCCGCAGATGGAAATGGCCGTTGAATCCGCGGCAGAGCATGGCCTGGTAGACTCGCTCCGCCCGTTCCCAGGTCCTGAGCAACAGGTGTCCCACCAGCGAGCCGAACACCTTCAACTCCATCCCCTTCTTGCCAAAGGAGCGGAGTTCCCTGGCCCGCGCAGTGCGCGCACCCTCCTCGGTGAGGACGAAAATGTAGCGGTAAAGGAAGAGGAGCTGCACGACAAATGCCTGGGGCATCCCCATCCGCTCCAGCGCCCGGCAGACGGCGGTAAAACCGGTAACCCCGACCAGGATGAGCGCGGCCCCGACGGTAAGGATGGAGCGGACCATAATTGACGCAAAGGATATCCACCCGCCGGAAATGCCGAACGGGCCCAGATGGACGAGCAGATCACGATCAAAAACAGGGTTGAAAATTCCCACTACCAATGCGAATGGGCAGAGAAGGGCTATTTTCTTGACGATAAAGGAGGCCGGAAGATTTCCCAGAGACACCATGACCACGGGAAAGAGAAAAAAGGGGATCATGGCTGACAACTCGTATTTCCCGAATGAAACTACCGAAACAATGAAGACTAGCGTAACAAGGACCTTGGCCCGCGGGTCGAGATGATGGATCCCCGTATCCCCTGTGGCCATACGGTCCAGACGCTTGAAATCGAGTAAAGCACCTTCAATTGATGTCATGATCGTCTCTCACAAAACGAGGGAGAGGCGGAACGCGCTCTCCCTCATCCTCAGTGCCTCTCGTCAGTACTCGACAGATAACACAACCATATTTTTATGTCAAAAAAATATTTTCCCGGTTGGACCGGAATCAAGCCCCTCACCTGTCGCGAATATTAAGGAGCCTATCTCCTGACAAAGATCTCCCGCGCCATGTTGGTGTCGATGGCGAACTCCGAGAAACCGACCCGGAAGATATAAGATGGAAAGGATTGGATCAGGACGATCCGGTTACCTGGGAGAACCCCCATCGCCATCAGCTTCTGCATTTTCTTGTTATCCTCGGTCAGGATATAGGCAATCTCCCCTTCCTCGTTGGATTTGAGTTCGGTGAGGGGCACCACTCCCAGGTCTCCCTCCCGTCTGGCCTCCTCGCAGCAGTCGCCGGGAGGGATCGGATTGCCGTGTGGGCAGGTGGCGGGGTGATTCAGCATGGTGCAGACCTTGATGTCCACCCCTTCGTTGAGGAGGTGTTCAAACTGGCACGCCTTGTCGTTGCCGGTCTCCCCGCGGATGTTGAAAACGTCCATCATGAGCCGTTCCGCCAGCCGGTGGCGGCGTATGGTCTTTCGCCCCTCCTCCTTCCCTTCCTGGCGGAAATAGACCCTCCCCTCCTTCACCTCGATGAAGGCGAGGCTGGTTAGCTCCCGGTAGGCGGGGTCGTCAGAAGCAACCTTGATCTTCTCCAGTTCCGCATACCCCTGGCCCCTCTCCTCTACCATAATCCAGAGCGATTCGAGAATCTCTTCTGCTTTATCCGACAGTTTCATATTGTCTGCTCCTTGATTTTCATTGTTTCGCAGGGGCGACCGGTGTCCGCCCTTATTTATATTTAGTCCCGGCTATCATGATAACATTTTTCTGCGGGGGCTGTCAGGGCGCATACCATGCGCCCCTATGATATTTTCTTCATCAGTTTCTTCATTTTCTTTACCACGGCCGGCTCCAACGGGTTTTCGTAGAAGCAGCGGGGACACCTCACCATATGGCAGCGGCCGGGCATGCCGCACTTGCCGCATCCTCTGATCCCTTCCTCTTCCGGGAACTCATTTCCGCAGAAACCGCAAATCATGGGCGCAACCGTTCGGGGTGTTGCGCACAGCGTGATTCCTGAATTTGCGCGTTGTTGATATTATCGCTGTACCCTGTACGCTGTACACTGCCTTTCATAATAT
>Ga0210377_10001133_pt1 | contig 24604 bp, 23 predicted proteins | sample PLM4_65_b1redo_FD_155480 | JGI IMG/M metagenome (GOLD analysis project Ga0210377, IMG submission 155480) | Groundwater sediment microbial communities from an aquifer in East River, Colorado, USA - PLM4_65_b1 redo | ecosystem: Environmental > Terrestrial > Soil > Riparian zone | place: USA: East...
CAGGTCCTTACCCACAACCTCATTGACAAGTGCCTCAATTTTTCCCAATTCTGCTTCGCTGACTTTTCTAGGGAATGTAAAGTCAAAGCGAAGGCGTTCAGCCGTGATATCAGAGCCAGCTTGGCGTACCTCGTCACCTAATATTTTTCTCAGAGCTGCCTGAAGAAGATGTGTAGCTGTATGGAGCCGAGTAACTTTCTGAAGCTCTTCAGCATTTGACGCTTTTAATTCTCCGTTGTCAAAAAATAATCCATGTCCCCCGAATTTTTTTTCAGAACCGGCACGAGATTTATCTTGATGCTTTTTAAATTCAGCATCAAAATTCTCACGGGAAAGATTTGAAGCCTTTTCTTTTCCTAACTCCTTGATGATTTCGTACGGAAGGCCATAACTTTCGTATAACCTAAAAGCTGAAGCTGCGTCCAGGGACGCAATTCGTTCTAACTCTTTCAACCCATTCTTTAGCGTTTTCGAAAACTTTTCCTTCTCCGTATTAAACTCGGAAACAATCAGATCCAAATTCAGTTCAGGGTATACCGATCCATATTCTTGTACGATTACCGAGAACAGTTGCTCAAAATTCAACATACCAATAAGATGTTCGTGCACAATTACGCGACGCATCAATCGCCTGAGTACATATCCCTGATCCTTGTTGGAAGGCGTTACCCCATCCGAAACAAGAAAAGCAATGGCCCGAGTATGATCAACAATAATTCTTTGTACTCGTGTGTCTATATTGTCAGGGAGCAAAGAAAGCAAAGGCGTGAATAAATCCGTATCAAAAACAGTTTTTGCATTCTGCACGGCGAGCACGAGTCGCTCCAACCCCATTCCCGTATCGATACCTTGGGTCTCTAATGGCTTCAGAATTTTGTCCTTACTTTGGAAGTACTGATTAAAGACAATATTCCACACCTCTATATCGTCGACGTAAATTTCCGTGGTAGGTCCACAGGGTCCTTCATTGCCGGTAGGTCCCCAAAAATTATCAGGTCGTCCGGCCCGCTTTACTTCGAGTGTCGGATCAAGAGATTTCCAAATTTCCTCAGATTCAGTATCTGCGGGCACCCCCTCTTCTCCTTCAAATACCGTGACGTAATCAACAGTGAGGCCCAATTCCTTTACAATGAATTCATATGCCCACTCGATGGCTTCTTTTTTGAAATATCCCCCAAAAGAAAAGTTTCCAAGCATTTCAAAAAATGTCAGATGACTCTCATCACCAACCTCATCAATATCAGAGGTTCTGATACATTTTTGAATGGAGACGACAAGGGAGGGATTCGTATAGTACAGTTTAAATTGCTGCATGCCCGCGGTCGTAAAAAGCACAGATGGATCATCAGGAAGAAGTGAAGACGAAGGCACTATTTTGTGTCCTTTGGATTCGAAGAATTTTAGAAATCGCTGGCGCACTTCTGAGCTTTGCATTACTACATCGTAGCGGAATACCTTGTTTTTTTCAAATTTTTTTGACTGAGAGCGGCTTTGGGGGTAAAATCAAATCTTCAACGTTTGAGGAGGAACCTTGGGACAAAGTTTGAGCAGTGACGTAGCACGAACACGATTACTGCAGCTTCGCGCCGAAGTCGCGGGCCGCATGAACGATCATCGGGCCAAGCGAGTGCTTCCCGAAAACGAGATCCATCGTGCCGTCGGCGACAAGATCGTGCCACTCCTGTACGAGGCACCGGTGCAGGGAGCGCTCGAGAAGAACGACGCCCGTACCCTTGAGAGCATCAATGATGCTCTCACGCGCCACGAGCTGGGCACCTACGGCGTGTGTGAAGGATGCAAACAAGACATCCCCGCCTCGCGCCTGACGGCCCAGCCGTTTGCCACGAAGTGCTGCAACTGCAAGCGAGAGGAAGAAGAGGAGATCGCAGCATCGTCCCAGCGCCCGATCCCGGCTCGCGCCAGAGCTTGATGTCCGTTCGTTAGCACCCGCGGGGAGCACCGTACCACACTCGAGATGGTATGAAGCTCCCCGCATTTATTTCTCCAAGAGTTTGGCTTCCAAGTACTCTAAATTGATCTTGAGTTCTTGTTCGAGATCTACGCCAAGGGAATCCGAGATAGCGAGGAGCGACCACAACACATCAGCCAGCTCATGTCGTATTTTTTGATTAAGATGCTGTGGATTTTCAGCGGTATTTTGATGTAGGAGCAGCTTCACGAGGTCTCCGATATCACCTACGAGACCCTGCACGTAGTCCCCTGTCTGCCATACTTTTTTACCGGTTCGAAAATTGTGCTCATTGTATGCCTGTCGTATGTCCCGTGCCCGTTTAGCGAGTATCTGGAAATCCATTGGGCCACTATACAAATAAGTTGAAAAAGAAGCAAAAACTCTGTATACTGTTCTGGTTTCTTCTATCATCGCTTTCGTAGCGAAATCCCAGAATTCTGAGCGAAAGACACCTGAAAGCAGAAAGCGTACTCATGTACGCTGCCGAGGATCAGGTGGCTTGTAGACAGAATTCTGGGATTGCAGCAGAAATGGTATGGTAGAAGAAAGCAGTTTAAATGGGAGCTATGGTGAAGCGGTTATCACAGCGCTCTGTGGCAGCGCGGTCGAGGGTTCGATTCCCTCTAGCTCCCCTTATACAAAAATCCTCTCAATAAATTGAGAGGATTTTTGCTATTTGCGAGGCTAGAGGGAATCGAAAGCCGGAACGATGTGTCGATTAGTAAATCGACACCGTGAGGCGGGGTTGCAGCTGAATGCGAGAGACGACGAGCATTCAAGCAGTGACTGATTCCTTATTCTATGATCTCTTACGGCTGAAGGATGTCTTCCGTTCGTCCTTCAATTGAGATTATTACATTCTTAACGGATGAGAACTGCTTGAGGGTATTAGTAATCTGTGTTCGGATATTGAGCACGCGACACGAGCCACCGACTTGATATTCAAGTTGACTGTTAAAGTCTGCATACGCGGTACCGTTTGTAATTCTCAATGAATTGATTTTAACTCCTTCTGGGATACTCGTATGATATTGGTCTTTCTCTGGTCCCACTGGACCGAGCAGTAATTCATACAATGCTAGGTATGCTGTTTCTTGAGTTTTCAAAATAGTGCGGGTGACAGGAAATACAACGTCACATGAGTCATTTGTGTTGAGACGGCGATTATTCAGGAAGACTTTAACCGTAGCTGTTTGCTGGTTTGTAAGCCGGACCGGGACGCGGACAAGATTAACAATCGCTCCATCCCGTGCAGAATATTCAAATACTTCAATAATCAAATCCGATGGCGCTCCCACCGTAATGGGAATTTTTACCGTAAAGGGCTGATAGTTGCCATTCTCAGGCGCACCAGTCTGCCCGGTTGCCTGGTACCATATTTTTCCACTCGTATCACGAAGTGCATACTGAAAGGAACCTTCAAACACGCGGGCCCGTCCCGTAACCGTAATAGGATTTGTTACCACTGAATTTGCCGTAGGTGTAGTAATGATAATGTTCTGTACGCCAGTGGAACCTGTTGGGCTCGTATCTGGCGAAATGGATGTTGAAACAGAGGGCGTTACGGTATCAGAAGGAGCGTTTGCGGGATTACGAAATACGACAAAGGCACCAAATACGATGAGAAATGCCACGACACCAGTTACTAGATAGGTTTTGTTCATGGAGATACGCAAAAACTGTACTGGCATAGAATACCAGATTTTCACAAAAAATCAACCTTCGTAGGATCAACCTCCCCTAAAAGCCGAAGAAGAAATTGAGGAAAGACGAGAGAAAAAGATGTCGTCGGGAAAGCTGACGCGGAGCTTCAAACTCATATGAGGTGGGCTGATCGGTCGGGGCCCCACGGAGCATTTCGGGAGGCAGGGTGTATAACGGTGTTGCAGGTGGAAGTGGGGCAGATGCTGCAGGTGTCGGACGCAGCAAAGGTGGTCGTGTAGGTATCGGGCGGGTTGGACTTGGACGCACACTCTGATTGGGAATTTGCATCCGGGGCATTACCTGCAAAAAACGCACACATTCATCGCGGTGAGATGGGTCTCCGCAATATCGACGACAGAGTGCTGCATCTATGCAGCCTCCCGGCCCTGATGCGCCCGATCTCCTAAAAACTTCTGCCTGCTCGGCGCTGAGTGTTCCCGCTCTTACTCCAAAGTCAGCGCATTCTTCACGATGGCCCGGATCCGCGCAGTATTCACGGCACGCAGTTGCTGAGGCACACTCACCCGGCGTTTCCCGGTTCTCAAGAATTGGCAACATCTTCCTCGCCTGATCGATTTCTGATGTGCGAATTAACTTTGCACGCTCAGCGAAATCAAGACACTCGCTCGTATTGACAGCCTGCGCACAATACGTTCTACATGTTCGGAGACTGGTGCAGTCTCCTGGCAAATCCTCATCACGCAACGTCCGTACATCGGCAATCTTCAGTAACCGTTCCGATTCACTTGAATTGATGAGTTGATGCTTCCGGGCTGCCTCGGCGCACTCTTTGATGTGTGCCGTATCCGCACAGTAGGTGCGACAGGTCTGCTCAGTTTTACAATTCCCCGGACCTCCGGCTTCCAACATCGAAGCAAGCCGCCGTGCCCGCGCCGCTGCATCTTTAGATACTAATCCATTAGCTTCCGCGTACGCCGTGCAGGACTCTATATTTTCACTTTTGTCACAAAAGATACGGCAATCTGCTTTTGAAATGCATCCGCCCAATTCTGTAATAGGAAATTCAACCGGCTCTGCCGCTGATAGAGAAGTTGCCGTACCGAGCAATACAATGAATAGTAATTTATTCAAAAGGATTTTCGTATACATCCGAAAATGGGTTCGTTTCGTCAAAAGGATTGGTAGAAGGAATACTAGCCCCAGGATTCTGCGGAAGAGCGTCGCTTACTTCCTGCGCAACACGGTCATCACTGGCAGCCTGATTTGGTCCCTGAGCACGCGGTTGGGAAATTTCTACTCGTAAATATTTATATGATATAAATCCTCCGCCGATTACGGCAGCAATAAGAAGTACAAGAATTGTCTCATGGAGATCCAGGTGCTTGGGCTGATTCACTCTTCTAGTATAAATCTTACGGCGTGTATATAGAAATGCGTTTATCAACAAAAGAATTTCTGCTTTACGACCCGCAATTTTCGTGATAAAATATGCAGGTAATTTGCCCCTGTAGCTCAACGGATAGAGCAGGGCTCTTCTAAGGCCTTGATGGGGGTTCGATTCCCTCCGGGGGTACCAAGTGAGCGGAGGCGAACGCAGTGCCCAGCGCCAGAAGGCGGCGGGTGCAAGCGACGGGTACAAGTAGAAGGTGACGCAGTGCCCGAGAGCAGAAGCGACGGGTAATCGTAAAAGAAGATGATTAGATAAGCGGACTGTCGTATACCGGTAGTACGCCTGCTTTGGGAGCAGGTAGACTGGGTTCGATTCCCAGCAGTCCGACTGAATGGCTACCAACAAAATATATTATAAATGCCCAGAATGTGGTTTAGTCTATTCTGAAAAGGAATGGGCTGAAAAATGTGAAGCTTGGTGCAAAGAATATAAGAGTTGTAACCTTGAAATTGCTGCCCACAGAATGCCAGAGGAAGAAATTCAAAAAGAGGCAGATTAAAATGCGGGATTCGTATAACGGTAGTACGCCACCCTTCCAAGGTGGAGACACGGGTTCAATTCCCGTATCCCGCTCTGTTTGTAGAATTGAACAAGATAGGGGTCGGGAAAGAAAAGTTCTTTCCCGTGGTGGAAGTTGGAAACCGCTCGGTTTCCAGGAGCGAACGCAACGTGAAGTTCCCCTTACCCGCTCCAAAATTAGACTGCGCTCGAACCTACTTTAGTAATTCGTACGCGTGATTTAGAAAAAAAGAAATCCTCTTTCCGAGTATCCTCTGGATACTTTCTGAAACCCAAAACTTTCTGCCTGCACCCAAGAATTCAGATAAATCTTTTGTGCCCTGAGGGTCAACAACTCTGCCTGCCATGTAATCTCCACAGTAGGCGGCCCAGTTTAATCCCGCACATCCTATCGCGTATTGGATTGATTTGTTTGACGTGTCGTAATCAACTATTGGTACCAAGTCCTTGGTTACATCGAGCATTCCTGCCCAGTAATAATTAAAATCCACATCCTCAATTATAGGAAATGCCTTTTTAAGTTTATTTATAAACGAAACAATCACTTTCGGTGAGTACTTATAATACGGCAGATACCCCGTCCACGGCGATGACCCTCCGATAATGATTCTATTACCCTCGACAGGACGATAATGCAGGAAGTCCCATCGGGTATCCCAGCACATGAGCTCTCCTTTTGGAAACATGCCTTTCATTTCATCATCACTCAACGGTTCACTCACTGCAACATATGTCTGAATGTGATAATGTTTTTTTGACAACTCTTCATTAAACTCCGATTTCATTTTGTCGATGCAGATAAGTATGTTCTCTGCGCTGACCGAACCCAGATGCGTCTGTGCAGTATTTCTCGTTAGGGTGTTTACCTCACTGTCCTCATATATTTTAACTCCTTTTTCACTAAGCATCCTTTTCATTTCCTGACAGTACAGAAAAGAATTTATTCCATACGAACCGCTGTATCGTAAACCCATGAGATATCCTTTTCCCGGATGAACCTCCGTTAATTGATCCTCGTCTAAGAGTTCGTACCCGAGACCATTTTCTTCCCGGGTCTCGGCCTCATCTTCAATTATTTCATTATGCGAGGACTTATTTGAGAAATAAAGAGAGTCCTGTTTTCTTAAATCACAGTTAAGATTGTGTTCCTGAATGTTTCTAAGTATGAGGTGTACGCCCTGGAGAGGGCTTTCGTAAATAATCTTCGCTTTTTCCGCCCCGTAGCGCTGGATTAATTTCTGAAAATCTTCTTCACTCTCTGGAGTTAAAAATCCAGCGCTTTTCCCGGACGAGCTGCTCCCGCAGGTGTTTTTCTCAAGAAGGACAACTTTTCGTCCTGAATTAACAAGCCGTAACGCGGCGTGTAATCCTGTGATTCCACCCCCAATAACAAGACAGTCAGTACGCACAGTGCCTTCTAATGGTGGTTGATGTAAAATCTTCCCGCTCGAGGAACCAGATTGAAGCCAATTTTCATACTGCATAGGACCATCATACCGAATTAAAAAAAGTGTTCAATCTTTTTAAAATTTTATGTGTACCGTATACTATCGGCATATATGTCGCAGATAATCATTGATAGCGCCATGACGCGTGAACAAGCCCTCCTTTTTGGTTTGCCAGAGAACTGTCCGGAAGATGTTTTGAATCAAATGACAATTGTTGATGTGAAATACATTTCTTTCGATCAACAATTACATAAAGGGCAGGTAGTTATACACAGAGATCTTGAAAAAGATATAAAAACAATTTTTGAATTAGCGCTCTCGCTGAAGTTCCCAATCACCCAAGTTACCCCCATCTCAGATGAGCGATTTAATTGGGACGATACAACGTCCATGGAGGCAAATAATACTTCAGCGTTTAACTACCGCATGAAGATCGGAAAGCCCGGCGAGATATCAATGCACGGCCGCGGGAGAGCCATTGATATCAATCCGCGGCTGAACCCGTATATTCGGGGATCGCTCATTCACCCCGCCGGTTCCACATATCAGCCGGGAAATGCGGGGGTCCTGACCGCGGACCATCCGCTTGTTCTAAGGTTTAAGGAACTGGGTTGGTCATGGGGTGGCGATTGGGTAGATTTGAAAGATTACCAGCATTTCGAAAAAGGTTGACAATCCGGCCATACTGGCGTACAGTAGGTACTTACAAAATTGTGAAAGGGGTTCATAGTGATCCCCGCAACCGGAGGTGACATGGATCAGGGTCCGAGTCGAGGAGAAAACGAGCCTTCAGGCGAGTTCGGAAGCATCGTCAGCGGTGTCATGCTCGCTCAGGAGCAGACGCGTCTCACGCGCGAGATGATCCGCGGGGGCTGGCAGATGTTCTGGGCTGCTCGCTGCCAATGCGGAGGCAGGGTGATGTGGAATCCATCACGGGCACCCAACACCCTCGTTTGCATCAGGACCGCCTGTCCGTGCTATGGGGAAACCCCCGAGCAAAACCAGGCCCTCTTCAAGGAAGAGTGGCTCACCCCAACGACCCACTAGAACTCCACCCGGGAGGAAGCGTGCGCATTCCGCTTCCTCCCACCCCTTTCACAGGTTTGTAACATAAAAAGGCCCACTTCGGGCCTTTTTATGTTTTGATATAGCGCACGCTATATCTGGAGATCATCTGCAGCTCTCAATTCTACTGCAATCTCAGAATTTCAGCTGCAAAGAGTTTAGATCTCGTCGTCAGAGAATTCTATGTCTCCTCGTTCTGCACCCTTTTCGCTCGAAATTCTTAGATTTCGTTACGAAAGAGAACTGCAAACGATCTCTGACTACTTAACTGCTTCCTTCAATACTTTCGCGGGTGTAAAGCGAAGTTTCTTCGAAGCTGGAATGTGAATAGTCTCACCAGTTCGAGGATTGCGACCTTCTCGAGCTTTTCGGTCTGCAACCTTGAAGATACCAAAGCCGCTGATGTTGATTTTCTCTCCTTTTCGGAGGTTAACGGTCATTGTTTCAATAAATGCATCGAGCCATGCTGCTCCATCCTTCTTTGATGCATTCATTTTCTCACCTAACATCTGCGCTAATTGGGTCTTTTTAATTGGCATAGGCACCCCCTTTCAGACTGCCCCATGTGAGGCGTTAAATTTCAACTTTCTAATTGTGTAGGTTTTATGCGGATTTTGCAAGTCCACCCTCTTTAGGGTGTGGATTATTTGCTATCTCGCAAATTCAATCGCCCGGGTCTCGCGGATCACATTTACCTTGATTTCTCCGGGATATTTCATCTCTCCCTCGATTTTCTTGGCAATTTCACGGGCAAGTTTCATTGCAGTGAGGTCGTCTATCTTGGAAGGAGTAACAAAAATGCGCAATTCACGACCCGCTTGAATAGCATATGACTTCTCTACGCCCTCAAATGAGCTTGCAATCCGTTCCAAGTCTTCCAAACGCTTCAAATAAATCTCCACGGTATCACGCCGTGCGCCGGGACGTGCAGCAGATATTGCATCCGCTGCCTGCACGATACGCGACTCGAGTGTCGAGTACGGGTACTCCTCATGGTGTGATTCCATGGCGCGTATAACCCGCTCATCTACGTTAAATTTCTGAAGTATCTTTCGTCCGATATCAACGTGCGTGCCTTGCACCTCATGATCTACCGCTTTTCCTATGTCATGAAACAGAGCTCCCTTTTTAGCGATTTGAACATCGGCGCCAATTTCAGCTGCAAGCATGGCAGAAACATGGGCCATCTCAATTGAGTGGACGAGAACGTTTTGTCCAAAACTGGTCCGAAACGCCAGCCGTCCCAGAAGATAGGTCAACTTGGGGTCGGCCATTCCTACGCCAGTCTCAAAGAGTGCAGCTTCTCCTGCTTCTTTTATCTTCTCATTTATCTCGACTCGCGCCTTTTCTACCATCTCTTCGATCTTCGTCGGATGGATACGCCCGTCTGCAATAAGCTTATCTAACGCAAGTTTGGCAATCTGCCTGCGCACCGGGTCAAATCCTGAGATGACTAATATGCCGGGCGAGTCGTCGATAATGATGTCCACGCCGGTCAGGCGTTCTATGGTTTTAATATTCCGTCCCTCTTTTCCAATAATTTTTCCTTTCAGGTCATCTGAAGGAAGCGTAACGACCGTAGTTGTTGCATCAGCTATGTGCGAGCCAGCGTAACGCTGGATTGACATGGTTAGAATTTCCCGGGCCTTTTTATCAATCTCCTCCCGGTTATCAGAATCCAACTTTCGGAGATGGTGATACAGATCTTCACGGTACTCTTCTTCACTTTTCTTAAAAATCTCTTCTTTCGCCTGCTCACGGCTCAAACCAGTAATGCGCTCCAGTTCCTGAAGCTGCTTTTGGCGGCCTGTTTCAAGCTCATCCTTAATCGTAACCAAATCATCCTCCTTCGTTTTAAGAACTTCCTTCCCTTTTTCAATTTCTTTCGCTTTTACTTCAAGGTCGCTTTCCTTTCTGGTCAACAGATTTTCAATCTTCGCCATCTGTTCCCGGCGGTCTTTTTCATCCTTCTTTGCGTCTTCAAGAATCTTAAGAGAGCGATTCTTGGCTTCAAGAAGAATATCTTGTGCTTGTGATTTCGATGCTGCGAGAAGTTCCGTTGCGCGGGCTTCCGCCTTCGCAGCGCGGTGACTAGCAAGGAGCCAACGTGCCGTATAGCCGATCCCCACTCCAACGAGTATGGCCAAAATACCTGCCGCGAGCAGGGTGGTTGTTATAACCATTGGTTCGTAAAGTTAAGTATCTGTGTGCCTCCATCTCTCGTGTCCCTAGATGGGCGGTTCTTTGATTACTGAACTGATTTAAAGAATCCTGAATCAATCCTATATAAAATGTAGTTTTTGTGCAAATTGAAAAGGCCCGCGTCGTCATTGTGATGGCGCGAGCCCTTCTTTCTACCCGGGGTTGCTTCTTCTAGTTCGCGGCGCGGCGCTTCTTCTTGGGAGGCAGCTTGTTCGGCGGGTCGTCCCGGAGCATCGGCTCCCGGTGCAGGTTCGGCGTGGCGGTGTGCGTGCTTCCAGGCGGAAGGGAAGTGAAGCTCTCGACTCGGGTCATATCTCACGCTCCCTGTAGGTTAGAGGGATCGGATCTACTGAAAATGAGTATACACCTCCGGTGAAATCATGACAATTGGTGTGGTATACTTCTCTCATGCGTCCTCTCGTTCTCATTATTCTCGACGGATGGGGATACTCAGCACAAAAACTTGGCAACGCTATCGCAAATGCCAACACCCCTACCATGGATCTCATTCAGAGCAACTATCCTGCTTTTACGCTTCAAGCATCCGGGAATTCTGTTGGCCTGAGTTGGGGTGAGCCGGGCAATAGCGAGGTGGGTCACCTCACTATCGGCGCTGGACGAACTATCTTCCAGTATTCTGCGAGAATTAACCGTGCTATTGAATCGGGCGATTTTTTTAAAAACCCTGCTTTTCTGCACGCCTGTGATCATGCAAAAAAATATAATGGCGGACTGCATCTGGCTGGACTCATCGGCTCAGGTACTGTTCATTCAAGTATGGAACATATCGCTGCTCTTTTGAAACTCGCACACGAACAAGCGGTTCCCCGGATTTACCTGCACCTATTCAGTGACGGAAAGGATTCCGGTTTAAAAGAGTTGCCCCAACACCTTCATAAATTAGATGAACATTTAAAAACATCAGGCGCGTCTATTGCTACTGTTATCGGTCGGAAAGATGCTATGGATCGTGATACGAATTGGGATCGCACCAAACGTGCATTCGATCTGATGGTTTCAGGAAAAGGTACCGCGGCAGCTGACTTAGAAATACAAATTCAAAATTATTATGATCAAAGACTCGAAGATTCTTCACTCCCAGCTACGGTCGTTAACCCGTCAGGGACAATTAAGGACAACGACTCGGTGATCTTCTTTAATTTTAGGGAAGACAGCATGCGGCAGATTGCTCGAAGTTTTGTAGACCCTGCGTTCAACGACTTTCCCCATGTTCTCCCCAAGAATTTATACGTTAGTTTGATGACTCAGTATGTTGAGGGAAGTACGCTTAATCTCCACGTCGCATTCCCCTTGCCTGAGATCCACAATGGATTGGCAGAAACATTCAGCGTTGTGGGGAAAAAACAACTTCACATCGCAGAAACGGAAAAATATGCCCATGCGACATATTTTTTTAACTGTTTGCGAAACATTCCATATGAAGGGGAGGAAGATATTTTATTAGAGTCACTGAAAAATGATAAGGATAATCCCGAAATGCGTGCAAACGAGATTGCAGACAAGTGTGTTGAGCAGCTAGCGAATGATCTCTATGACTTTATCATTATCAACTTTGCGAATGCTGATGTTCTGTCACATATTGGAAATCTTGAGGTAACGGTGAAAGGTATTGAATTTGTTGACGCGGCATTGGCAAAAATATATCAAGCCGTCACCGCAAAAAATGGCATTATTGTCATTACCGCTGATCATGGAAATGCCGAATCACTCGTATATAAAAATACGGGAGATGCGGAAACGAAACATGATCTTAATCCGGTTCCTCTCTATATTGTTGCAAGTGAATACCAACATCCACGAGCTCCCGAAGAAGTTGCAGTTTCACTCTCAAATTCTAAAGGCCTCATTTCAGATGTAGCTCCTACTATTTTGGAGCTTCTACAGATGCCGATCCCGGCAGAGATGACAGGAACAAGCTTAGTATCTCAATTGGCTAGCGGATAATTCCTCCTCCAAGGATCTCCTGACCCCGATAAAACACCGCAGACTGTCCTGGCGTGATTGCCCGCTGCGGTTTTGAGAACACCAGTGTTCTGCCATTAAGAATCGCGCGCTGTGATGGAGTTCGGTACCGTATTTTTGTTGAAACTCTCTTAGCTTCCCGGCCTATCCAGTGCACCTTCGATACGGTGGCTGAGCGTTGCATGAGGTCTTTTTGTGTTCCCACGTAGATAATATTCTTTTTGAGATCTTTTTTAATGACAAAATATGGGCCTCCACCGATTGAAATGTTCAATCCGTGCCGCTGTCCGATCGTATAGAAGAAGGAGCCGTCATGCTGTCCAACGACGCTTCCATCCAAGTGCAAAATCTTTCCAGCTTTGGACTGAATCTTTGAAGCGAGAAATGCCTTCATACGTACGGGGCCAATGAAGCACACCCCTTGGCTGTCTTTTTTATTGAATGTGGGCAGCGCAAATTTCTTTGCAAGCTTCCGCACATCCGGCTTCGTGTAATCTCCTATCGGAAATAAGGTCTTCGTAAGCTGCGTACTGGTTAAGGTCCAAAGAAAATAAGTTTGATCTTTGTTACTATCTTTTGCCGTAAGCAGTGTACCGTTCTTCGTTCGCGCATAATGACCGGTCGCGATATAATCCGCGCCTTCTTTCAGTGCACGCTTAAGGAAGAGACCGAACTTAATTTCTTTATTGCACATCACATCGGGATTGGGAGTAATACCTTTGCGATATGACTCGATCATATACTTGGTCACCCGCTCCCCATATTGTTTTGAAAAATCCCACGTGTGCAGTGGAATATCGAGTTTTGAAGCAACCCGCATAGCATCCTCGCGGTCTTCTTTCCAAGGACAGAGTACTGCTTGTCCCGCCGAAGCTTTAGCGGAGGCGGACCACGGCTTCATAAAGACCCCAATCACGCGAAAACCACGCTTTTTTAAAAGTGCTGCGGCGACGGAACTATCGACGCCACCCGACATAGCGACGTAGACTATTTTTTGCTTCTTGGGTGCCATAAAACGAACATACTATGCCACAAATTCTCTCAAAAATCAAAATGTACATCGTCCTGTGAATCCCATAAGATACGTACATGGCTCATCAGATCAAACTCGCTATTTTTGACATTGACGGAACGATTTTTCGTTCGAGCTTACTTATAGAACTACTCTATGGATTGGTAGAACATGGGATTTACCCCAAGAAAGTGCTTAAAGAAATAAGTAAGGAACATATTGCCTGGATGGACAGGAGCGCCGATTATGGAGGCTACATCTCTCAAGTCGTGGAAGTTTTTTTGAGATACCTTCCCGGTGTGACTGAACAGGATTTTCTTGCCACCACCCGCCACGTGCTAAAGAAGCATAAAGCACGGACATATCGATACACTCGTGATCTCATTCAACAGCTTAAAAGAGAAGGTTATTATCTCGTAGCGATTTCTCATTCACCACAAATGATTGTCAGCGAATATTGCAAGCAACTTGGCTTCAGTAAATCCTTCGGCAGATTATACGAACTAGAAAACGGCGAATACACCGGACGACGGTTTAACGGAAAAATATTTGATTTTAATGCCAGCCTTCCATCAAAACAAGAGATAATACGTTCTTTCTTAAAAAACCAACTGGGAAAATTTGATTTAAAGAATTCAATTGCGGTCGGAGATACCGAAAGCGATATCCCGATGTTAGAACTGGTAGGACGTCCTATCGCCTTTAACCCGAGTTCATTGCTTGCCGTACATGCAAAAAAACGTAAATGGAAGATTGTTGTTGAACGAAAAGATGTAGTGTATGAGCTTCACGATACTAAGTTTCTTCGCCTAGGCCCATAATTTTGACGAAGGCCCCAGAATATAGTATAATTTCGGTCTCATGATTGATTTGTTCTCACTTATTGAAGCGCTTAGTTACCCCGGCCTTTTTCTTCTCGTATTTGCGGAGTCTGGTTTTTTCCTTGGGTGGTTTTTGCCCGGAGATAGCTTGCTCTTTACCGCAGGTATTTTGGCATCGCTGGGGTACCTCAAGATTATTCCCGTAATTGTTCTTTGTTTTTTCGGTGCAGTTCTTGGAGATAGCTTCGGATATTACTTTGGAAAAAAACTTGGCCATAGAATTTTCACCAGGGATGGATCGCTGTTTCTGGACCGCAAGCACATCCAGCGCGCTGAAGAATTCTATGAGAAACACGGTCCCAAAACAATTGTCATCGCCCGTTTTATTCCCGTCGTCCGGACGTTCGCTCCCATTCTTGCCGGCGTCGGACATATGCGCTACTCGCGCTTTCTCTCATACAATGTATTTGGCGCAGTAGTCTGGGGTATCGGCATACCATTGCTGGGATTTTATCTCGGCAATCTGATTCCGAATATTGACCGGTATCTTCTTCCGGCAATTTTTCTGATGATCATTGTTTCCTCGCTTCCCACGATTATTCATTTCCTGAAGCATAAGGAAAATCGTGACAAGCTCCTGACGTGGGTGGGTTTGAAAAAAGCAGTCTAAAACGTTAGAATAACCGGGTATGAAACGAATCTTATTTGGCCTTATAATCTGCGCCACGTTCGTTGGGGTGGGGTTTATTCTGTTTATCCGCGATAAAGCACCTGCTACTCTTTCACAATCGGAGTCTGACATATTCACGGTAGCCGTTCTCTCTCCGGATGTATCCATAAAAAAAGACACTCAATCAATATTTGAACCCGCTTCGGGAAGTGTTGAGGTACAGGCCGGCGCTGAAATTAAAACCTCGTCGTCAGGCCGTGCAAAAATTTTATACCCCAACGGAACAATAACCACAGTTGAGGGTGACAGCCATGTTGTTATTTCTGCCCTAGCGGGTGCGGGTAATGAATCACGTCTGTTCCTCATTGTTGGAAGCATCTGGTCAAAAATTCAAAATATTTTAGGTACCAACGAATATTATGAAGTCGAAACCGGCAACATTGTGGCGTCGGTCAGAGGTACCATTTTTGCGCTTGAATATCGAAATGCCACGTCGACAATATACGGCATCGGCAATACCGTAAAAGTTTCAGCAAAGAATGAAGCAGGTTCCCCGATCCCTTCTACGAACACCGATATTGAGAGCGGGACCAAGGTCATCATATCCGGTACCGCATCACCGACAAGCGCAACTCCGCTTCCAACCGTCGCGATAACCGACCAGGAACTGAATACGGGTCTTCTGGGGCGTAATCTTATTGAGATTACAGATGATGAGGCAGACAATCCGTGGCACAAGGGGCTTAAGGAACTTATCAGGCGTTTGAAAAAATCATCTCGATCTCCTTCGTCCGCACCCGCAGCGGCCTCGACATCGCCTACTCCAACTCCGAGTGCATCATTAAATCCAGTTATCCAGTCAATTTCTCCCACAGCGATAAAAGTAGGTGAATATTTTGACATCATTGGCAAAAATTTTCTTACTCTTACGGGAGCCCAGCAGGTCACATCGGTATCTATCGGTTCGACGCAGGTCCAGTTTGTCACGCAAAGTACAACGGTGCTCATGGTTATCCCGAGCTCAGTGAAAGCCGGAACGTATGACATTCACATTGTAAGCACAACCGGAGTTAAGAGCTCGCTTACCAAAGCGCTCATCATTAGATAATGCTGCGACAGGGAAAAGTGTATCTTATTACCGCACTCCTCTCTGCGGGAATCCTGATAACCATGATGGTCTCAGGAGTTTTTCGGCATTGGCGGGAATCGCTGATTGATTTCCTATACACGGCACGCCAAGCACCCCCACATACGCTCATTATTGAGATCGATGAACCTACCATTAGCTCCATTGGCCAGTGGCCGATTCCCCGCTCGGTATACGGGAATCTTGTTTCTAAAATGTCCGAAGCCGACGCTGCTGTTCTGGGAATTGACATAAACTTTAAAGAGCCCTCCCAAAATCCTGCAGAGGACGCATCTTTTGTTGCTGCCATCCGCCAGTCACAGATGCCGGTAGTACTTACCGCAGAGATTCAGCCTGATGGAAAAATTCTTCACCCCGTCGGCCAGCTCGATAGATTGGCCCGACAGGGATTTCCGAATATTTTTACGTCGTCAGACGGTGTTGTCCGATCAACCAGGTTTAGAGTTCAAGAATTTCCAAGCCTCGCGCTCACCTTGGCCGCAGCATATCGTGAATCCTTCCCTGATGCAGAGTTCATAATTCCCGACAACGCAACGAGGATTGCTTATCCCGGTCCCGCGAGGACTTACCCGTTTATTTCTGCCGTGGAAGTGCTCGAAAACAAAATTCCTGCTTCTTTTTTTAAGGACCGGATCGTGCTCATCGGAGCGACGGCAAAGGATTTACAGGATTACCATAAAACACCGCTCGGGCTCATGAGCGGTGTTGAAATCCAGGCAGCGATAACTTCTACACTGATAGACAAATACTTTTATACGAATTTGCAGGCACTCAGTCTGGTACTTATCGGATTGTTTTCCTTAATCGTTGCAGCGTGTGCCATGTACTTTAAACGGCCTTCCTTTTTTGTTGCTACCTTATTTGGATTGGTACTGCTCTATACCATTATTGTGTTCATTCTATTTGATCAGCGATATATTCTCGATCTCCTCTATCCAAACTTGGCATTTATTTTTACCGGTGCCATGGTGATAACGGCGCAATACAGTGTTACCGCCCGGGAAAAAAAATATATTCATGATACGTTTTCACGATACCTCGCACCGCAGGTAATAAAAGAATTGATTGACAATCCGGAAGCGTTGAAACTCGGCGGAAAGAAAGAAAACCTTTCCATTCTCTTTTCCGACATCCGCAACTTTACGAGTCTTTCGGAGACTATGAGTGCTGAACAGCTTACTTCGTTCCTTAATCAATACCTAAACCGCATGACAAGAGTTGTCCTTGATCATGAGGGAGTTATTGATAAGTACATTGGAGACGCGATTATGGCTTTTTGGGGAGCACCGCTGCCAAATCACAATCATGCGTACGATAGCATTACGAGTGCTCTTGAAATGGTGGATGCCCTTGCAGCATTCAATCGTCGAAATGAGCGCCTTAAAAACCCGGTTATCTCAGTGGGTATCGGAATTAACTCAGGAGAGGTAACCGTTGGAAATATGGGATCGGAACGGCGTTTTGATTACACGGTCATCGGTGATAACGTAAACCTTGCCTCTCGGCTTGAGGGGCTGACCAAAGCATACGGGGTAAGCATCATTGTCGGAGAGAGCACATACGAAGCAACCCGGGAATATAAAAATTTTCTATTTCGTGAGCTCGATCGTGTGCAGGTAAAAGGGAAAAAGCAGCGAGTCAGAATTTTTCAGGTTATTCCAAAACACGAGCAGGCACGGATGAGTGTTATTTTGCAACCGTTCGCTGATGCACTTGATTCGTACTATCGCGGTGCATGGGGCGACGCGGTAGAATTGTTCAGCGACATACTCGATAAAATGCCCGGTGATGGGCCATCTCTTCTCATCCGTGAACGCTGTGTCCTTTTTATAAAAAGACCTCCCGAGAATTGGGAGGGTGTCTACGAGCATACCGATAAGTAAAAGTGAGAACGGCGGGGCCTATATCGCTAGGCCCCCTGCGCCGCCTCAAGGAGAGGCAGGGTGTGGTTACTGAGCTCGCGGTACGCGAGATCACGTAGCGCCCGCTCGTCCACAAGCGGGAGCAAACGGCCGGGAAAGCTGGTGACTACCAGATCGAAGGGACGTGGCCCCTTCCGGCGCACGATGTAGCTTCCGGTGTCACCCTTGGGACCCTTGTAGGTGAACGTAGCGGATCCACGCTGGCGGTCCACGGCGAGCAAACGATACATCTTCTCGCGCTCACGCGCCCGTTTTGCCAAAGAACTGCTTCGCTTCATCTGACCTCACCTTCTGAAATATTACTGCTGGTTGTATTATATACCATTTTAGATGAAAAGTCAATTAACTGGCATCGGGGTTTATGTTTAAAAAAAAATTTTGAAAATATTTTATTTTTTTGAAAAGTTATCCACTTTTTTCATTCACAAAATATCTGCAACCTTTATAATTGTAATAGGTATTTGTATCTTGTGGCAGTGAAAAGAGGCGCAAGTATCAAAGGCGAAGGTTCCCGAAAAATTGCGAAGCAATTTGGGAGTCGCCTCAGGTCGACTGTCATACAAACCAATTAGGAGGGATGGAATGAAACAGAAATTTTCATTCAATCCAAAAATAAATGGCAAAACGAAAGAAAAAGGCTTCAAAGAAGAAAAAGAAGTCATCGAAGCGAAAGAAGCGAGCGTAAGCAAGATAACACTCTTATGAAAACTCCCCCGCTCGGGGGAGTTTTCATTTCATCTTTAATTTTCTCTCTGTCAAGATTAATGAATGTGGGAGGCTTCCGGAGTCAGTGCGGCACGGTAAGCACGACGAGGATGGAGCGCGAATTCCTCGCTGGGGAATTCGACGCGTACTCCCACAATCATTAATCAAGATACTTCTGCGGAACCTGCTTCTCCTTTAATAATCGTAGTTTCGCAATATATCCTTCCGTTTCAGCAAATAATCCTTCAAACCAATTACTTCGCGTCGCGGTGGCAGTTGAACCAGATTGATTCAACGAAGAGATTACTTTACTTGGAGGACCGTTATACGCTGCGGCAAGGAACTCATCAAGTTTAGAATTCTGGGCGATGTCTGTTCCGAATTCTTTTACCAGCAGTCCAAGGTTGTTATCGTACAGAAGTATCGCAGCTTTCATCGAATTGACGTGATCGGCTGCACCCTCTTTGAAATTTGGATTCAATTTTGCCATCGGATAGAGACGCGCAATGCTTGAATACGTTCCCGGCTTTCCCCGTTTCCAATTATCAGTAAACTGCACCCACCCATTTGCACCAGCATAGTTGCTGCTCAGCGTCCATGCCTTGTCTTTATTTGATCCAAGTGTTCCCAAGACGCGGTTGATTGCGTAATCACTATCCCAGAGAGCTTCAAGCAAGTCACTCTGCTCAAGAAACGGCAGGTGTTTGAAGAAGTCAGCCGGCAGAACATCAATGACCAGTTTTCCGGGAACTGAACGTGACATCACCTGATGATCCCGCAAATCTTTTCGAGCTCTTTCTACTACCTCGTTGAGATATCGGGCTCCCTCTTTCAGTATTTCAGGGTGAGCGAGATCATTGCTGAATGGCGAGTACACAAAGTACTCAATCGTGCCGTTTGCCTCAACCGGATATTTATTGAGGATTACGATGGTGTCTTTGGGTGACACAACTTTATATTGCGTTGCCCAGTGGTTCCACTTAATACCGTTCATGCGCTCCACAACATTGATCTGGTATCCCGGCGGACTTACGAGCTGTCCGCCTCGTTTAACGATTTTCACAACATCAAGTTTCCCTGATTTTTGATGTAAGAGCACAAGTGCGATTTCTCGCTCATAATCACTAAACTTTTGCGAAGAAACAGAGATACTTTCTCCGGAACGTATTCGCTTCTCTGTATACGGGATTTTTTCATCACCAACGCCAAGCGTTACATTTTTCACCAACTCGGTGCCTTCTTTAATTTTCGCTTGAATCTGCGGTTCAGTAAAAGACCAGGAAGAATTCTTGACCGCTTCCTTTTTTACCCTAATCACACCCGGCCTAAACGGGTTTGAAGACTTTTTAGCTGCAGCCACAAGCCATGGCAGTGGCATCATCAATGCCAACAACACTACCACAAAGAATTTTTTACTCATCTCAAATCGTGGATTCTCATCTCATGTGTGGTGTCGAGGATGTATGCACCCATAGCTGCGACATCCGGATGACACCCGAAAACCCGCGTTACTCTTTTACAGGTTCGGGGCTATCTCTTCTGCCTTCCTCAATACGGCGCGGGCGTATGAAATACAGATACTCTTGGTACATGTCGGACTTCCGCTTATGTACGCCTTGGCAGCTCTGGTTTCACCGATGACATCTTTTGACGTCGCACCTCCGCGTGCAAGTTTCGCTGCAGAAGCCGTGAATGCATCTTCGATGTTCCACGGGTTTGCAGGATCATGACCGGTTAGCACAGTTACCGTTTGCTCATAGCCGAGCCATGTGGTCGGGAGAAATTGGGCTGGACCCAAAGCACCTCCGCACCCATAGTTGGGTTCGCGAGATACTTTTACGGTATTTGGATCCAATCCAAGTTTTCCGACAATAGAAAGAAATGCTGCTTTTTCCGCTTCGGCTCTATCACGTCGTCCAAGGCGGAGGTAACAATTATACATATCCTGCAGCCAGTTTCCGGTTCCGACGTTTCTACCTAATCCGGACTCAATCTCAAGAATAGCAATAAGAAACTCTGGTCTGATACCAGCGCGCTGTGCTGCAAGTTTGCCATACGTCACCGCATCTTCCGCAGTCACGCCGATCCCTGACAAATTCTGAATCTGCTGGCGCAGCTTTGAAATATCAGCTTTGGTTTTCTGAACCATCGCCTGATATCGGCCTTCCTCACCCTTTGTCTCTTTTAAAATTGAACTCTTGTTTGACTTCACGCCATCAAGACCCCGCTTTTGAATTTCCTGCAGCTGTTTCAGGCGTTGTAAATCTATTTTCTTATCATCGAGTTCCCCCTTCTGTTCTTCGAGCTGCGTTTTCAGTGTTTTAATATCTACAATGGTGCTTCTGAGACTGTCCTGCGTAGACTGAAGGTCGTGCAGCTGTGTAAAAAAGTCTGAGAGTGTGGGATTATCAAGAATTACCTCAGTCAGGCTTTTTTGGTCAATTTCGTACGTCATGCGAAGGTACACCGCAAGCGCATCTTTGTGTTTTCCAAGTTTTTGCAGCGCGTCAGTGATGTGACCTTCCGTGCGGTTGATTTCGAGGTTTGTCTGGTCGATGGAGAGCGCAAGACTTCTGATTTCCAGATTCAACTGACCAATTTGAGCATTGAGTTTGGCAATCTCGTTCTGGAGTGATGCTGATTTTGTCCGTGTCTGATCAATTTGCTGCTGAAATGCTTCGATTTGCTTTTGTAATTCAGCGATCTGCTTGTTTTTGTCATTGATCTGATCTAAAACATCGGCCGATACTACAGCCTGCGCAGACATAATGAAACCGCCCAATATCAAAACCGCGGCTGCAGCTGTGACTATTGCTATCTGTAGCGGATAAAATGCATTCTTCATTCGGTGGCTCTACCCAAGTTATGACGTTCCGACGCCTCTGTCACTTACATGCAGATATGACATTAATGCAGCAACATCGCCGGTATAGCGATGATTTATTCTCTGCCAATAGTATAGCAAAAAACAACATCGAAATAAAGCATTTAGTGGATATGTTTTTGATGACTTTTTGTGAGTATTGATTTAAAATATAGGCATGAAGCGTGTGACAATCACACTCCTACTCCTAGTGCTTTTTTTTAGCGCAGATCAAGCTTCAGCGGACCTCCCTGTTTGCCCCGACGGAACTCCGGTCGCACGAGTAACCATCGAACTATACAGCATTGATGCTCCCTGTAATGGAGGCAGCCAACAAGCCACAAGTCCTATCCCTCTAAATTGTCCTTTCAGTGTGAACGTGACTCCAAGGAACGCGGATAATACCTGCGATGCCCTAGGCAGTAGACAGCTACAGTTCCAACTGAGTTCTAACCTTCAAAAGTTAAATAGAGGCGGAAACACTTTTGTACCTTGGTTCCGGGGTACAAGTAATGGAGGTGCTACAATTGCCATCACGCTTGATGGCATTACTTCAAATATACTTTCTTTTTTCATTGGTACGGCTACAGGGCCGCTCCCCAGCATAAGTGGAGGACCGGTGCCTTCGGTTTCTCGCCGGCCCGGTGATCCGGGCGAGGAAGACACCCTGTGTGCCTATCGCAGCGGGACCGCCTTAATATGCGTACCGGGAACTGAAAATGCCCGTACCGACGCTCAGTGCATCCCCGATCCGACGTGCCGGGCCAAAGGCCCCTGCGTCGTGACCGAGCGGTCTGTCTGCGTATCCCCATCCCCATCAAGTACCAATCTTCCCATCACTCAGGCAGCACCCGGCGATTTGGGGGCTCTCATTAAAAAGGTATTCGACTTTTCCTTGAGTATCGTCGGTATTGTCGTATTCGTTATGGCGGTATACGGGGGCTTTCTTATGCTGCTGGCTGGTGCATCTCCGGCGCTCCACAGCAAGGGCAGGCAGCAAATCATGAATGCTTTTTTGGGAGCACTGCTGCTCTTTGCAGCATACGTTATTCTGAACACCATTAACCCCGATTTTGTCTCACAGCGGGGCGGTTTACCTCCAATAGGAACAATCACACCGCCTCCACCACGCTAGCATGCGATACGTATTTATTCTCATGGGTTTAGCGGTATTTATCGCTGTAGCGATCAGCAGTCCGTTTGGAGCCATGGACAAGCTGAAAGCCAACGTGCTTGAAGCCATCTCGCCGCCGAGTGAGGAGGAAAAGTTAATTGAATCTATACAATCAAATTATTCTGCGCTTGAAACTTTTTTTGTTGAAACTGCCCCGGGGCTCACGGGCAAGACACTGACGGCGAAACAGCGGGAAGCACTGCAAGGCGCTACACAGGCATTTACTGAAACGAAAGAAATGCTCACCAATCTCGAACAAGCCGAAGAAGCTAACCGGCCGGGCATCATTCAGACAATCGTGAAGAAATTACTTACCGATTCTGGAAGTTCCATTGAGCCAACGGCTATCCCTTCTCACTGCCGACTTGAGTGCTCCGCGCAATAAAAAACACCCCGGTCGGGGGTGTTTTTTAACTCTTCAGTTACTGCTGTTTTGAGAATATGAGATCGTGCATTTCCCAGAATTTTCCCTGCGCTTTTGCACATTCAGCAGCTTCAGCAGCTGGCTGAGCTCCGGGGTGAAAGGATAATGGGAAATCCCGGTATACCAGCCGAGCTTTCCCGGTATCGATATACTCTTTCTGTATCTGTGAGAGTGTTTCAGAAAAAAATCGCTGACAGAATGGACACTCAAAATCGCTGAATTCAATGATTGTGACCGGGGCATTGGGGTCACCAAGGATAGCATCATCATCGATTGAAATCGCAGCCTTAGCTGGCTTCCCGATAGCAGCGTCGATGGCAGTTTTAAAAACATCAAACGGCTGCGCACCGACTATTTGTTCTCCGTTTATGTAGAACGTGGGCGTACCGCTTACGCCAAGCGCTGAGCCATCTGAAAAATCTTTTTGTACTTCTGCCTGATACGTACGATTATCTACACACTCATGGAATTCTGAAATATTCAGCTTTAGCTCTTTTGCCCACTTTTTAAGATTTTCGACAGTAAGGACCTCCCCCGGTGTTTCATCTCCGGTTCCGCCCAGCTGGGCCTTTGAAAGGTTTGAGTATAAAATTGTTCCCGACACCATGACACCTGCCAACAGAATTGCCAGCGGCAAAAAGAGCTTATTGATATCTACGTTTTGAGGTTTTATCGAGGGATCCTCGTTATTGTTCAATGATGGTTCTTCCATATGAATTATTGTACTCGAGACGGAAAAAGTTGCAACTACTCGTTTGTCTCTTTGGCTTTTAATGATTTCTGATACTGCGTCAGCCGATCCTTTAAATATTTCTCTTCCGGATAGAGCGTCCGCTGCTTTGCAATCTTTCTGAGTAACTTAAGTTCTTTTTGGATATTTCCTTTAAGATTCTCGGGCTTTGCTGACATGGCTGCCTCATCTGTGCGCAGTGCCCGAGCTACCCAGAAGATTTCCGCTCCCATCCGTGAGGCGGCCCCGAAACGCAAGAAGCCACGGAACCGCGGCGTCTGCTTTCCAACTGAGATACGGCAAAAAGACAAAAATGAGAACAACAACCGCAAGTGCTCTTCGGGTAATTATTCGGGTTTTACGGTGCCTGTTCATATGTGTACAATTACTGGCTAAATTATACCATGGCAGTCAATATGGATGTGTACAATTTTCAAGCAAATCCGCCACCATTGAAAATAGGGCAAGAATTGAATGTAATTAATAAAGAAGAGCAGTATCTGAAAAAAATAATTTATCAAATAAGGCACATATAAGGCACATAAACATTACTAATGTCTATAAACGCAACTGCCTCAAAGTTGCATAAAAAAATCAATTCAATATAAGGGTTGGCTGACAGTCTTCCTCATCAAAAAAGTGGAGAAATTTATCTCCACTTTTTTGGTGCACGCATCTAGTTGCCCCCCCCCCAACCTCTATTGACGCTTTTTGCATTTTTTAATTTTTGAAACTACATGAAACTACCTGGAAACTACGATCATATTTTTATTTGTCATGACACGCGGGATGTGCTGGCCAGTTTCATAGTCCGCAATCGCATCAAACAAAA
>Ga0210377_10001134_pt1 | contig 24595 bp, 6 predicted proteins | sample PLM4_65_b1redo_FD_155480 | JGI IMG/M metagenome (GOLD analysis project Ga0210377, IMG submission 155480) | Groundwater sediment microbial communities from an aquifer in East River, Colorado, USA - PLM4_65_b1 redo | ecosystem: Environmental > Terrestrial > Soil > Riparian zone | place: USA: East...
CGGAGAACATCGCGTTTCCGAAGAAGCGCGAGACCGATCGCGCGTATCTTGAACTGTCCGAGCGAATGTTCCAGGGCGGATTGCCGGTGTTCGGAACGCATGACCTGCAGCTCATCGACCAGATCCGAAATCGGGCGCGCGGCGTGTATGAAGTGCACATGCTGTACGGCATCAAGAGCGCCGAGCAGCGATCGCTTGCCGCAAGCGGCATCGCCGTGCGCGTCCTCATCAGCTACGGCGCGAACTGGTTCCCCTGGTACGTGCGCCGCCTCGCCGAGCGGCCGGCGAACGTCTGGTTCGTCCTTCGGAATCTCTGGTCGTAATGTTGCGCCGGCGATACGGCTGGCAGGATGCCGGCGTTACATCGAAAGCGGCGAGCGCGGCAAGCGGTGGAGATGAAGTCGCCGCCGTCCGCGACGATGATGCTTTCCGGCGCGATGGCGCGCTCGATCGCCTGACACAACGCCAGCGGATTCAGGTGCTCGGCCGGCTCGTTCGTGGATGCAACGATCTCCTCTTCCGTCCGGCGTCGACTCAGCAGGATGCGCAGACGTCTCGAGGCATGCACGGCGGGACCACGGAGGTGCGTGACCGACCCGGCCCTAGGGGAACCTCTGCACAAGTGCGACCGGCCGCGTTGTGTGCGCCGCCGTGTCGGATGCGAGCCGGCGCGACGCAGTCGATGCGGGACATCGATGAGGAGCGCCGGCGAAGCAGACGGCCGGCGCCGCACGCAACCCGAAGGGCTGATGGCGCGACCGGTCGCACTTGTGCAGAGGTTCCCTAACGGGCTATCGCCAAATGTTCACCGCGACATCGTCAAGCACGAACCACGTGGGGGCGCCGTGATTCTGGACGGACTCAAACGAGATTCTGATCGTCATGCCGCGGTAGCGGGTCACATCGAACTGTCGTTGGATGTACGTGGCACAGCCATCGAGATTGCTGAACGTTCCCAATGTCTCCAGCACGACGCCGGTCTTGTCGCGGATCTCGATTTTGAGAAGGTCGTCGAAAGGCTTCTTGTTTTTCGAGACAACCCACAAGTAGAAGCTCAGTTCTGCCGCGCGTACCGTGGACGGAACCGTGATCGCCTCCGAGGTGATCTGGTAGCTCCCGGTCGGTCCGCCGAGCGCCGCATGAGTGTTCTTGCTATGGGACGAGAAACTCATAGCATCGAGATCGAAGCTGGGCGAACAGCCGGTCGGATTCGTCACGTCGCAGATGCTGAACGTCCAGAAGGTCGTTCCGTAGTCGAAGCCCGGATCCGAAAGGAGTTGCGCATCGCCATCCGCAGAGTCGGCAAGCGGGCCGAGGAGCGAAAAGAGAAGGCGGTTCGGCGACCCGTCGCCGGCTGCGGTGAGGACGTCGAGGGTTGCTTGCGAAAGAATGGTCTGTGAGACAGCGCCCGGCGAAGCGCCGGGATACTGCTCCAGGAGAAGAGCAGCGACACCGCTGACGAACGGCGCAGCGGCCGAAGTGCCGTTCAAAGCCTGTGTCGCCGTCGGGCCGCTATACCAATCCGAGAGGATATTCAGACCCGGCGCGAAGAGATCGACACAAGTCCCGTAGTTGGAGAAAGACGCACGCTGATCAGCGACTGTGGTCGCTCCAACGGTGAGCACACCCGGCACGCGGCCCGGCGAAAACTTGCATGCATCGTCGTTGCTGTTTCCCGCCGCGACCACAGTAGTGAGGCCGCCAGTGAGAAGAAGGTTGACCTCATTGTCGAGTGCCGACGAAGGCGACCCGCCCAGACTCATGTTCACCACGGCCGGGCTTCCCGACTGCTGGTGATCGAGGAGCACCCAATCGAGACCGGCCAGCAGCGACGACACACTGCCGGACCCATTGCAGTCGAGGACGCGCACCGGAACAAGAGTGACCGATTTCGCGACACCATGATCCGATCCGCCGACCAGACCAGCCACATGAGTACCGTGACCGTTGCAATCGTCCGTGATGCCGGTGCTGTCCACCGCGTTGAATCCCGCGGCCACTCTGCCGCCGAAGTCCGTGTGTCCGGCGAGGATTCCGGTATCGACGACGTACACGGTCACACCGGTTCCCGCACCGCCGTAGACATAGCTCTCGTCGAGAGGCAGAGAGCGCTGGTCGATTCGGTCGAGTCCCCAGGTCGTGGAAGTCGAAACGATGGAGTCTTCCTCCACAAACTGTACTCGGGGATCGCGAGAGAGTTGCTGCGCGTCAGCGTCGCTCATTTCGATCGCGAAGCCTTTGACTCCCCGCTCGTACGTGTGACGAATGTGCGCACCATTGAATTTCCCCACGGTCTCGGCGACATTCGCGACACTCGCGCCAGACTCGAGCACCACGACGTATTGACCGGGAATGTGACGCGCATCACGTTTGATTCGGCCGTCGCCCCCGAGAAGCGTCATCGCCGCCAAAGTCAGCGCGGCGGCCAGTGCAGAGCTTTTCATGGAGAACGTGCATTGTACGCTTGCACAAAATGCAATGCAATCTCACTTAATTGCGCCTTCTTTAAAGGTCTCCTCTTGTAATGCCATCATGCATTGTAACGAAGCTTTGACAGTGGCACTGCGCGTGAGTAAGATTATCAGCCTTCCGCGCCAATGAAAGTCGCAAACCACTGGATCGCTCTCCTGTTGATCCTGCCGCTCTGGCCCAGTGACTCCTTCTGCATCGATCCGCGCCTGTCGCTCGACCAGAACATTGTTCAGACGTGGGGCGTCGACCAGGGTCTGCCGCAGGGAACCGTTTATGCGGTCACTCAGACAGCGGACGGTTACGTCTGGGCTGCGACTCAGGAGGGTTTCGTTCGCTTCGACGGTTCCAATTTCGTCGTGTTCGACAAAGCTGCGACCCCCGCAATTCGTAACAACAATACCCTTGCCCTGCTGGCCGCCCGTGATGGAAGCCTCTATGCCGCGACCAATGGCGGAGGGCTCGTCCGTGTCGAGGGTGATCGCAGCCGCTCGTATAGTGTCACTGACGGGCTGCCGAGCAATGCCGTGACCGCGCTCTATCAATCGAGCGACGGAACGATCTGGATTGGAACACAGCAAGGCCTCGCTCGCAGGCAGAGCGACGGCCGCATTGTCACCGTTGCCAGTGATCAACTTCCCCATTCCACCGTGACGACGCTTACCGAGGATTGGTCCGGCCAGCTTTGGATCGGCACGAGGCAGGGCATCGCCACATGGAAGGACGGCCGTCTTTCCCGGCATGAAAGCGACGGCTTTCCGACTGAGCAGATTCTGTCGCTCTGTGCGACGCGGGACGGCAGCGTGTGGATCGGTACCCAGGGAAATGGACTGCTCCGCTATCGATCAGGCAAATTCCGGTCATACGCCGAGAGCGATGGATTTCCGTCCAGGAACGCCAGCGCCATCTATGAGGATAGCCACGGCACAATGTGGATTGGCACTCTGGACCGCGGCGTCGGCCGTCTCCAGAACGAGCAGTTCGATTTCGATCTGCAGGCCGCCGGCATTGGCAACAAGGCGGTGTCGTCATTCCTCGAGGATCGCGAAGGCAACCTCTGGATCGGCTTCGCTCAAGGCATGACCCGTATCACCGAGGGGAAAGTTCTCCCGTTCACCACCGCGCAAGGCTTGCCCGCCGACAACGTTCGAACCGTGCACGCCGATGCAGCCGGCACGCTGTGGATCGGAACCGGACGCGGCCTGCAGAGTCTCGACGGTAGCCGTCACGTCTCGAAGCAGCGCGGCCTCTCGAGCGATCTGATTCTTTCCACGTGGAGCGGCCGCGACGGCAGTCTATGGATCGGAACATTAGATAAGGGATTGAATCGAGTCTTCGAGGGTCGAACGACCGTTTATGACACGACCAATGGTCTGCGAAGCAATCTCGTGCTTTCGATCTATGAAGATCGCAGCGGCACGGTCTGGGTCGGTACCTCCCGCGGACTGCAACGCATCGTGAACGGAAGACTCGCGCCGGATACTCTGATCCTTTCCGGTGATGCGGTAGGAGTGATCTACGAGGACCGCAATGGCGCGCTCTGGGCGGGCACTCAGAACGGAGGCCTCAACAGAATCGCCGGCGGCAGCGTCACATCCTTTACAACGCGCAACGGCCTGTCGAGCGATTTCGTTCTCTCTCTTTATCAGGACAATACCGGTGCACTCTGGGTGGGGACCGCCGGCGGAGGATTGAATCGCTATAAAGCCGGCCGGTGGACGACGATCACCACTCGAGAAGGACTTGTCGACGACAGTGTGTTCGCCATTCTGGAAGACAGCAACGGTTTCTTCTGGATGAGCTGCAACAAGGGAATCTTCCGCATCGCGCGTCAGGAGCTCGACGAGTTTGCTGAAGGGCTGCTGCCGAAAGTCAACGGCGTCGTTTACGGACGAGCCGACGGCATGAAGAGCCGTGAGTGCAATGGCGGTACTCAGCCGGTGGCCTGGAAAACGGCGGACGGCAAGCTCTGGTTCGCCACCGTCAAAGGCGTGGCGATGATCGACCCGAATCGCGCACATGCCGCCGCCGCTCCGCTGGTCATCATCGAGAGAGTGCTTGCCGACCGCCAACCACTGGACCCGGCGAAGCCGGCATCGATCGCAGCGGGAACGAAGACGCTCGAGTTTCATTACACCGGAATCAACTTCGCCGCACCCGGCAAGGTCCATTATCAATACAAGCTGGACGGGTTCGACAAAGAGTGGATCGATGCCGGGAGCCGGCGCCTGGCCTCTTATACGAACCTCCGGCCAGGCTCTTATCAATTCCACATGCGCGCCGCTCTCGACGACGGCCCCTGGAACACCGCAACGACGAAGCTCGAGCAGCGTGCGTTCTTCTACCAGACGCGCTGGTTCCTGATGGCGGCGATCATTTCATTGGTCGGAGTCGCTGGCGGCGCTCATCGCTCCCGCGTAAGACTTGTTCGTGCTTCGACCGAGCGATTCAAGCTTCTGTTCGATCGGAACCCTGCCGCTGAGTATCGAGCGACGGTGTCGGGAGGAATTCTCGATTGCAACGACGCCTGCGCGAAGATGTTCGGTTTTTCTTCGCGCGCGGAGTTGATGAGTCACGGAATCGCGGATTTGTACTGGAGCGATACCGACCGGCAGACGCTGTTGACGCGTTTGCGCGCTCACGGATCGCTGAGCAGTTTCGAGACTTCGTTGCGCCGCGCCGACGACACACGGGTCTGGGTACTGATGAACGCCAGCATGGTCCCGGACCTCCAGGGAAACCCGATCATCGAGGCCACGCTCGTCGACATCAGTGAGCGCAAGCAGGCCGAGGAGGAGATCCGGTATCAAGCTCATCACGATGTCCTGACCGGACTCCCCAACCGGACGCTGTTCAACGATCGCCTCACAATCGCGCTCAACTACGCACATCGTCATGGCAACCAGTTGGCAGTCCTTTGCCTCGACCTCGATGGCTTCAACGTGGTCAATGACGCGTTCGGCCGCGCCGGCGGAGATCGTCTGCTGCAAGCGGTCGCCGAGCGGTTGAATGACTGCGTGCGCGAGGAAGACTCCGTGGCTCGCGTCGGCGACGATGAATTCACGCTTCTGCTCATGAAACCGAGTAGCGTGACGGATGTAACGGCGGTCGCGCGCAAGATTCTCCAGACCGTTGCGCGTCCGATCACGATGGATGGCCATGAGTTCAACATCACGACGAGTATCGGGATCTCCTTCTACCCTCAGGATGGTGAGGACACGGAGACTCTTCTGAAGAACGCGGATAGTGCACTGTACCGCGCCAAAGAAGCCGGGCGAAACAGCTACGAGCTCTGCTCGCCGTTCCTGGCGCGGAAGGCGGCCGATCGTCTTTCGCTCGAAAATGCCCTGCACCAGGCGCTGGAGCAGCAGGAGTTTGTGCTCCATTACCAGCCGCAACTCGACCTGCGAATGCAGAAGGTGACCGGCATGGAAGCGCTGATCCGCTGGGATCGTCCCGGAAAGCCGCTCCTGCGCCCAGCCGCGTTCATCGGGGTTGCCGAAGACACCCGCCTGATCCTGCCGATCGGCGAATGGGCGCTCCAGGCGGCGTGCCGCCAGGGACGCATGTGGCACACCGCGGGCGCAGCGGTGAGAATCGCCGTGAACGTCTCGGCCCGTCAGTTCCAGCAGCCGAATCTCGTCACCATGATCGCCGAGGCTCTCGAGCGTTCAGGCTTTGATCCGCACTGCCTCGAGCTCGAGATCACCGAGAGCACGGCGATGCAGAATCCCGACTTGACGGTCGATACCCTCATCGACCTGAAGCATCTCGGAATCAGCGTCGCAATCGACGATTTCGGTGTGGGGCATTCCTCGCTGAACTACCTCAAGCGGTTCCCGATCGACGCGCTGAAGATCGATCGCTCCTTCGTTCAGGACCTCACGCGCGGAGGAAGCGACGGAGCGATCGTTTCCGCGGTGATCGCCATGGCCAAAGCGTTGAACATTCGCGTGATTGCCGAGGGCGTGGAAACCGACGAACAGCTCAGCTGCCTCCAGGAGCACGGCTGCTACGAGTTTCAGGGCTATCTGTTCAGCAGGCCCGTGCCCGCGGAAGCGCTGACCGAGATGATCAACAATTCCTCGGTGGGCGCATACACGCGCAGCTACGCGGTGGCCATCCAGAAAGCTCCGACAATCGATCACTGAAGTTGGGCTGAGGTCCCCGCGAGGCGCTGACGCGGTGGCGGCTGCCACCTGCTCGTCGGCCACGACCGTGGGAATCGAGAGCAGGAGCGCCCCAGAACTTGCGATGGAACATGACAACCGAATGGCCGGCGCGCTTGACGTGACCGTCGTGCGTCGCGTTCGCGGCGTCATGCGGCGACGCGGATGGTGTCGCTTACTGTACGCCGCCGCGCAGTTCCATGAAATGCGCTGCCTTGACGAGGGTGGTTCCCGGCGTGATCACAGGATCGGTGTAATCGATCGCCGGGAGACCCATCTCCGACCGAGCGGCGTCGAGCGATGCGCGAAGCTCATCGAGGTGTTGCGACTTGATGATCACGCCGGCGGGCGAGCCATCAGTGAAAATCGTTGCCGCCAGATTCGCCGCGGCGCGCATTGCATTCACGGCCGTGTGGAGCTGTTTGATGTGACCTGCATTGATCGGCACGTCGGTCAAGACGGCATCAATGAACACAATCGTCGTCGCAGGATCGATGCCGCTGAACGCGCCCGGCCCGCCCGATCCGATCGCTTGCACCTTGTACAAGTAGGTCGTATTTACGTTGAGTAAGCTGTCCTCCGCGGCGATGCTGCTCGTCACGACTGCCGACGTGTACGGGCCGGTCACGGAAGTGCTGCGATAGACCTCGTAGCTGGTCGCACCGGTGACCGCGAACCAGCTCAAGGCAACGGTCGAGGTGCTGGTCGCGGTCGCCGAGAAACCCAGCGGCGCGTCGGGCGGGGGCGTGTTGACGGTCTGCGTCAGAACTGCCGATGTGGATTCACCGTAGCCTGCATCACCTCCGTAGACCGCGGTGATCGAATGCGAGCCGACCGCCAGCGCGGATGTACTGTACGCCGCCGTGGTGCCGGAAATCGTGTCGGTGCCGAGGATCGCGGCGCCGTCTTTGAAGGTGACGGTGCCCGTCGCGCCGCTCGTCACCGTTGCGGTGAACGTGACCGATGCCCCGCTCGTCGACGGGTTGCTGGACGAAGTGAGCGTCGTCGTCGTCGGTAGTTTTCCTGTGAGGGCGGTCAGGGTCACGTCGTTCCCGCTCCCTCCGTCGTAGTCGATACGGAACTGATGGCCGCCGGTTGTGATCGTCGTCCCGCCGGGCTTACCGCTGAACGTGCCGCTCACGGGATCTGATCCGTCGTTGTTGATCACGACGAACACCTGGCCGATCGTAGGAACGAAGCTTCCGCTCAACGATAACGTCGACTGTGTCGACAATGCGAGGGTCACCGTTCCGGTCACGTTGATCTGGTCGTATCCGGTCGTTCCCGTCGATGGCGTGGGACCCTGCAGATCGAGGTAGATGTTGCCTCCGGTTGTCGTCCAGTTTCCCGTGTTCAGCACGCCCGACCCGTTGAGCGCAACGACCGCCGCTCCGTTCGGACCGGGGGCAACGATCTCGCTCGTCGTCAGCGCCCCCACGCTCCCGTTGCCGATCACGAATCCTTCACTGGTCACCGTCGCGGAAGGGAGCAGACCTCCATCCAGGCTGAGGAAATTGCAGCATGGCGAATTGGCGATCGTTCCGCTGAACGTGCTTGTTCCGCCCACCCCCGTACGGCCTCCTGCCATCGTGATCGTCCCGTTGCCGGCAAAACCTCCGGTGATATCGAAACTCCCGAAGAGCGCCAGCGTGAAACTCTGAACGTCGATCGGGACGTTGAAAGTCAAGATTCCCGCGCCGTTGTTGAAGGTCTGACCCGCCGTGATCTGGACCGGCAGGTTCAGCGAATTCCCGAAGCTCGAGTTCGTGATTCCTCCGCTCAACGCGAGCGCATTTCCGCCGAGCGTGTACGGCCCTCCGTTGAACGTGACCGACGTCAGCACCAGGCCCGACAGATCGTTCGTGTTCGTCTTGTTCGAGGCCGAGGCGGGGAACTCGATCCGGTCTCCTGCGACGAGACCGATTCCACCCACCCAGTTGCCGCTGTTCGACCAGAGGCTGTTCACCGCTCCGCTCCAGACCTTCGGCGCTGATGTACACGTCAGCGTCACGTCGTTTCCTGTGCCCCCGTCGTAGTCGAGACGGAACTGATACACCCCTCCGAGCGTGATGATCGTGCCGTCCGGTTTGCCGTTGAAGGTCCCGTTCACAGGATCGGCTCCGTCATTGTTGATGATGACGAATGTCTGCCCGACCGTCGGGCTGAATCCTCCCATCGACAGCGTCACGTCCGTCGATGGCGCCAACGTCACAGTCCCTGCGACATTGATCTGGTCGTAGCCGGTCGTTCCCGTCGAGGGTGTGGGACCCTGCAGATCGATGTAGATGTTGCCTCCGGTTGTCGTCCAGTTTCCCGTGTTCAGCACGCCCGACCCATTGAGCGCAATGACCGCCGCTCCGTTCGGACCGGGGGCAACGATCTCGCTCGTCGTCAGCGCCCCCACGCTCCCGTTGCCGATCACGAATCCTTCACTGGTCACCGTCGCGGAAGGGAGCAGACCTCCATCCAGGCTGAGGAAATTGCAGCATGGTGAATTGGCGATCGTTCCGCTGAACGTGCTTGTTCCGCCCACCCCCGTACGGCCCCCTGCCATCGTGATCGTCCCGTTGCCGGCAAAACCGCCGGTGAACTCGAAGCTCCCGAAGAGCGTCAGCGTGAATGCCTGCGCGTCGACCGGGCCGTTGAAGGTCACGATTCCTGCGCTGGTGTTGATGGTCTGGCTGGACACCAACTGAATCGGCATGGTGAGCGTGTTGCCGAAACTCGAGTTCGTGACGCCTCCGCTCAACGCGAGCGCATTTCCGCCGAGCGTGTACGCGCCTCCGTTGAACGTTACTGACGTCAGCACCAGGCCCGACAGATCGTTCGTGTTCGTTTTGTTCGAGCCCGACGCGGGGAACTCGATTCGATCTCCAGCAGCGGGACCGATTCCACCCACCCAGTTGCCGCTGTTCGACCAGAGGCTGTTGACCGCTCCGCTCCAGACCTTCGGCGCCGATGTGCACGTGAGCGTCACGTCGTTCCCGGTGCCGCCGTCGTAGTCGAGACGGAACTGATACACCCCTCCGAGCGTGATGATCGTGCCGTCCGGTTTGCCGATGAACGTCCCGTTCACAGGATCGGCTCCGTCATTGTTGATCAGCACGAATGCCTGCCCGACCGTCGGACTGAACGCTCCCAGCGACAGCGTCACGTCCGTCGATGGCGCCAACGTCACAGTCCCTGCGACATTGATCTGGTCATAGCCGTTCGTTCCCGTCGAGGGCGTAGGACCCTGAAGATCGAGATAGATGCTGCCTCCGGTTGTCGTCCAGTTTCCCGTGTTCAACACGCCGGATCCATTGAGGGTATTGACGATCGCTCCGTTCGGACCGGGAGCCACGAAGTCGCTTGTCGTGAGCGCTCCTACGCTCCCGTTGCCGATCACGAATCCGCTGTTCACCGTCGCGGAAGGCAGCAGACCTCCATTCAGGCGGAGGAAATGGCAGCATGGCGCAGCGATCGTTCCACTGAACGTGCTCGTTCCGCTCACGTACGTCTCGCCGCCTGCCATCGTGATCGTGCCGTTGCCGGCAAAACCGCCGGTGAACTCGAAGCTCCCGAAGAGCGTCAGCGTGAATGCCTGCGCGTCGACCAGGCCGTTGAAGGTCACTATTCCTGCGCTGGTGTTGATCGTCTGACTGGACACCAACTGAATCGGCATGGTGAGCGTGTTGCCGAAACTCGAGTTGTCGACGCCTCCGCTCAACGCGATCGCGTTTCCGCCGAGCGTGTACGCTCCTCCGCTGAACGTCACCGACGTCAGCGTCAGTCCCGACAGATCATTTGTATTCGTCTTGTTCGATGCCGACGGCGGGAACGAAAGGATGTCTCCATCGGCTGGTACGCCGCTCGGGCTCCAATTGCTCGCTGTCGACCACGTGGCTGACGTGGCTCCCGTCCACGTGAGCGTGCGGATGGTGGCCACGGTGACCGTGGCGCTGTTCGTCGATGTGCAGCCGGCGCTGTTTGTGACGGTGAGTGTATAGGTGGTCGTGCTGGTTGGACTGGCGATCGGAGAGCAACTGTTCGCATCGGATAGACCGAAGGCCGGCGCCCACGAGCAGCTCACGCCGCCCGAACCCATGAGCGGCTGCGCCTGGCCAGGCCTGATGAACGCTGACCCGTTTGCCGCCGCGGTCACCGTCGGACACGCAATGCACGAGTTGGTAGTCGACTCACAAATGGGTGTCGCCGGGTTGAACGCGGAGCAGAACAAGCTCGACGTGCAATAAGGACCGGCCTCGGCTCGAGTCGAAGTCGCGGCCATGCGTTCCGGTTGTGATGCGGCAACGACGGTGGCCGTCATGAGGAAAGCAATCAGGGACGCGACGCTCAGATGACGAACCATGCTTCCTCCTCGCCACGGCCCCGATGAACCGAGGCCGATCTCGATCGCGATGCAGTACGCCGCGCCCACGGCCAGTTCACACGTCACTGCCCGGCGTTTATGGTCGGGCAGCGCGGACCACGTGAATGGCCGAGGACCGCCGTCTCCCTTGGGGAATTACAATCTCATAACAGAGGATAATGCACGCTTCGGTGAGCGTCCGCACCTGCCATGGTGACGGACGCTGCTGTGCTCTTCGGGCAAGAGAGCGCTCAGCATCGGTCTCACACATCCCCCGGTGTGTGCCGTCACGGTGGTCGTGGGACGTGGTTAACCAATATTGACCTCAGCTTCGGCGACTCACGCGAGCAATACGTCGCTCGGCCCGGGTGACCACCGCGAGAAGGAGGCTGCGTCATGCACTCCTCACCATCCGGTCCTTCCACCGCTCTGGTGATCCTTGGCGTTCTTCTGGCTCAGATTGCTGCTGCCGCCGAGGTCCATCCGATCGAAGCAGAGCTGCGGCGAGACTTTCCGACCGTGGCGATCGAATCGGCAGCGACTTTCGAGCCGGCCGATACGTTCGTACACGGCGCGCTCGCGTCGGGACTGCGGCCTCGCTTCGCACGTGTAGCGAAGAGTGAGATTGCGGTGCCAGCCCCGATGCCCGGCGTGCCGACGCCGGAGCAACCGATTGCGGGCGGAGAGCCGGCGCTGCAGGTGCTCTATCCGCGTTCGTACGACGGGCTGATCGTCGTCGAGCTCGGCGCCCAACGCGTCGTGCTTCGGGCGACCGGCGCACTCGCATCGTCGGCCGTGGAGGTGAACGGGAAGCTCCTCTACATCGGTCCTTACGCGTCGACCGATGCGGTGGAAGTTCCGCGAGAAGGGCGGAGCGAGGAGTTGCTGCTGCTGCGTGACGAGCGCGCGCCGCGAACGTACGAGTACGAGATCGTCGACACCGAAGGAGTGGCGGCGGTCGCTCTCGACGACGGAGCGGTGCGGTTTCTGCGGCAGGTCGCGCCACCGGCGATGAGCGATGTGGTGACGGGGCGATTCACACATCGAGAGCCGTCGCTGCAGATCGACCGGCCATGGTTGATCGACGCGGCGGGGAGGCGTTCGGAGAAACAGGCCGCGTGGACTTTGATCGGTGGCGGAGCGATCCCGAAGGGAATCCGCCTGACACTGACGGCGGAGCGGCTCGCGTTTCCGATCGTCGTCGATCCATCGTTCAGCGCGACCGGCAGCCTCGCCACCGCGCGCCAAGACCACACAGCGACGCTGCTTCCGAACGGGAAGGTGCTGATCACCGGCGGGTACAACATTACGAGCGGTTACCTGGCATCGGCCGAGCTGTACGACCCTTCGAGCGGGACCTTCAGCGCAACCGACAGTCTCGGCAGCGCGCGTCGTCACCACACAGCGACGCTGCTTCCGAACGGGAAGGTGCTGATCGCCGGCGGGTACAACAGCACGAGTCCTTACTACCTGACATCGGCCGAGCTGTACAACCCTTCGAGCGGGACCTTCAGCGCGACCGGCAGCCTCGGCACCGCGCGCTACCGCCACACAGCGACGCTGCTTCCGAACGGCAAGGTGCTGATCGCCGGTGGGTACAACATTACGAGCGGTTCCCTGGCATCGGCCGAGCTGTACGACCCCACGAGCGGGACCTTCAGCGCGACCGGCAGCCTGGGCACCGCGCGTACTGACCACACCGCGACGCTGCTTCCGAACGGGAAGGTGCTGCTCGCCGGCGGGTTCGGCGGCACCTGGTTGACCTCGGCCGAGCTGTACGACCCCACCAGCGGGACTTGGAGCGCGACCGGCAGCCTCAGCACCGCGCGCGTCTGGCACACGGCGACGCTGCTGTCGAACGGGAAGGTGCTCATCGCCGGCGGGTACCGCGGCGGCGGCGTGTACCTGACATCGGCCGAACTGTACGACCCCACCATCGGGACCTTCAGCCCGACCGGCAGCCTCGGCACCGGGCGCTACTTTCACACAACGACGCTGCTTCCGAACGGGAAGGTGCTCATTGCCGGCGGGTACGGCACCGTCGGCGGAGCCGCCGGCTACTTGACATCAAGCGAACTGTACGATCCCACCAGCGGGACCTTCAGCCCGACCGGCAGCCTCGGCACCGGGCGCAGCAACCACACGGCGACGTTGCTTCCCAACGGGAAGGTGCTCATTGCCGGCGGGTACGGCACCGCCGGCGGCACCGCCGGTTACCTGAAATCGGCCGAGCTGTACGACCCCACCAGCGGGAGCTTCAGCGCGACCGGCAGCCTCGGCACCGCGCGCGCCTTCTATACAGCGACGCTGCTTCCGAACGGGAAGGTGCTGATCGCGGGCGGGTTGGGCGCGGGCGGTTCCCTGACATCGGCCGAGCTGTACGACCCCGCGAGCGGGACCTTCAGCGTAACCGGGAGCCTCGGCACCGCGCGCGATTACCACACCGCGACGCTGCTTCCGAACGGGAAGGTGCTCATCGCCGGCGGGGGCAACGGCAGCGTGTTCCTGGCATCGGCCGAGCTGTACGACCCGTCGAGCGGGACCTTCAGCGCGACCGGCAGTCTCGGCACCGCGCGCGCCTTCCACACAGCGACGCTGCTGGCGAACGGGAAGGTGATGATCGCCGGCGGCGGGTATTACAACGGCGTCCGCCTGGACTCGGCCGAGCTGTACGACCCCACCAGCGGGACCTTCAACGCGACCGGCAGGCTTGGCGACGCGCACGAATACCACACGGCGACGCTGCTTCCGAACGGGAAGGTGCTGATCGCCCTCGGGATGGGCAGTTACGGTTCCCAGCCAGAACTGTACGACCCCTCGAGCGGGACCTTCAGCGCGACCGGCAGCTTCGGCACCTCGCTCTACCACCATACAGCGACGCTGCTGCCGAACGGGAAGGTGCTGATCGCTGGCGGGGACAACTTCACAGGCCTCCCCGTGGTAACGGCCAAGCTCTACGATCCTTCGAGCGGGACATTCAGCGCGACCGGCAGTCTCGGCACCGCGCGCGCCCAACACACAGCGACGCTGCTTCCGAACGGGAAGGTGCTCATCGCCGGCGGGTACCCCCCCGCGTTGGATTCGGCCGAGCTGTACGATCCTTCGAGCGGGACCTTCAGCGCGACCGGCACCCCCAGTGCCGAGCGCGGATTCCACACCGCCACGCTGCTTCCGAACGGGAAGGTGCTGATCGCCGGCGGGAGCAATGGCATCGTGTATCTGACATCGGCCGAGCTGTACGACGTTGGCGACGGATTCTCGGACGCGCGGCGCCCGGTCATCACCTCCGCTCCGACATCGCTGACTCTTCCATCAACGTTTACGATGAGCGGAAGCGGTTTCCGCGGAGACTCCGAGGCCTCCTCCGGAGGAACGAACAGCTCCGCGACGAACTACCCAATCGTCCAGCTCCTGCGCATCGACAACGAACGATCGTTCTTCGTCACGCCGAACGCGGCATTCACAGATGTGAGCTGGTCGGCTTCTCTCGGCGCGCTGGCGACCGGTTGGTATCGCGCAACGCTCTTTACAAACGCGATCCCCAGCGTTCAGCAACTCATCTCGATCACAACCCCGACGCCGACCAACGTGCTCGCGACCGCCGCGTCGACAACATCGGTGCTGGTCACGTGGACCGCTGCTCCCGGGGCCACGACGTATGAGGTGCGGCGCTCGGCCAACGGCACCACGTTCACGACGTTGACTGGCGCCGTCTCCGGCACTTCGTTCAGCGATCTCTCTGCATTGGCGAACACGGCGTACCTGTACTTAGTCCGTGCGAGCGCACCGTACGTAAGCGAATTCTCGGCGCCCGATCTCGCCACGACCGTGATCTTCACCGACCCGACTCTTGTCGCCGGAACGACCACGGTCAAAGCGGTGCACGTCACCCAACTGCGAACCGCGGTCAATGCCGTCCGGCAACTGGCCGGACTCCAAGCGCCCTTCTACACCGACCCGACGATCACGGCGGGGGTGACGATCGTGAAGGCGGCGCACGTGGACGAACTACGCACGAATTTGTACTGGGCGCGATCGGCTCTCTCGCTTCCGCCGATCAGCTACAGCCATCCGTGGCTGACGGTTCGCGTGAGCTTGATCTCCGCGGTAGACATCAACGAATTGCGCAATGGAACGCAATGAGGAGACGAGCGCAAAGAAAAAGGAGCGGCCCCCCGCCACGCCACCGCCGGGCAGCCGCCAGATGGAGATCTGACGCCCTATATATATATAAGGATAGGAGTTGCGACCCAGCTCAGTGACCGGCGGGGCGGCGAACGGTACGTACGGCGGCTCGCCGTCTCAGTCGGAGCGAGCGCCACCGACACGACCGGCGGGATCCGTTACATGGAAATCGAGCCCTTGCGGAACGCGCTCTTCCCGATCCACGCATTCACGAGAACCGGACGCCCGCTCGCGGCCGCTCGCTTTGCCTGCTGCAGCGTCTCATCGACCTTCTCCGGATCCTTCAGCAGCAGACCGCATCCGCCGAGACCTTCGGCCGCGACGTGATAGTCGGTTCTGGCGAGCATGCAACCGGTGTCGTCGCCAAGGATGTCGACCTGCTCGCGATAGATCTGCGTCCAGCAGCCGTCATTCGCGACGACTGCGATGACAGGAATCCGATGACGCGCGAACGTATCGAATTCCGCGAGAGAAAATCCGAGTGCGCCATCGCCGTACAGGATCCATCGTTCGTCGTCCGGTCGCGACATCGCTGCTCCGAGCGCGAAACCGGCACCCACGCCGAGCGTCCCGAACGGACCGGGATCGAGCCACGAGAGTGGCGCGCGAGGGCGAACGATGTACGACGCGCTGGAGACGAAGTCGCCGCCGTCCGCGACGATGATGCTCTGGGGCGCGATCGCGCGCTCGATCGCCTGACACAACACCAGCGGGTTCACGTGCTCGCCCGGCTCCTTCGACGATGCAACGATCTCGCGCTCTCGCTCCTCGTCGGCGGCTCGCAGCGCCCCTGTCCACGCATCGCGGTCCGTGCGTTGGACGGAAGACGCGAGCCGGATCAGAAATGCGTCCGGATCGACATGCAGCGCGACGTCCGGCTTACGATTCTTCTTCAGATCATCGGCGCTGCGGTTCGCGGAGATCAGGACGGCGCCTGGCGCGATGTCGCGCCCGTAGTTGAGCCGGAAATCGGCCGGGACGCCGGCGAGAATCACGAGATCGGCCTGACGAAGTGCTTCCTTGCGCCGGTGCCGCATCTGCAGCGGATGCGCGGCGCCGAGAAGGCCTCGGCTCATTCCCGACAGATAGACCGGAACGCCGAGGAGATCGATCGCCTCGGCGACTTTGGGCGACGAGGCCTGACTGCCCACGACCATCACCGGCCGCTGCGCGTTAGTCAGCCGCGCCGCGACTTGTCCGATCGCGGTGTCGCTCGGCTCCTCCATCGCCACGACGCGCGGTTCCGGTATTTCCGCGTCACCGCCGAACTGCCGCCGCAGGTATCGACGGATGTACCACTGCTGCAGGCGATTTCCTCCCCCCGATTTCCCGAACCACTCCCGTACGGTCTTCTCGTCGTAGAGAAGATCGACCGGCAATTCGAGAAAGACGGGACCGGGCACTCCCTCCTGCGCCCGTTCGAATGCGGTGGTGAGGAGCCGGGGAATGTCGCGCACGCGGGTCGCGACCGCGCTCCACTTCATCTGACTCCGGACGAGCGCGATCTGATCGATGTCCTGCAGCGAGCCGCGACCTTTGAGAATGCCCGCCGTCGCGCCGCCGAGGATGACGAGCGGCGACTGCGCGAGCCGCGCATTCGTCACGGCCGTCATCGTGTTGGTCACGCCGGGTCCCGCCGTCACGGCCGCAACGCCGGGGATGCCTGTCAGGCGCGAGACGGCGTCCGCTGCGAAGACTGCTGTCGCTTCGTGACGCGTGTCGATCACGCGGATGCCGCGCCCATGGCACCCGACGAGGATCGGCGCGATGTGACCGCCGCACAGCGTGAAGAGCGTTCGCACGCCGTGGCGGACCAGAACGTCGGCGACAAGCTCGCCTCCGTTCATGCCCCGGCCATCTGCTCTTTCACTTCGGCGACCAGCGCCCGCCGCAAGACTTTCCCGACGAGAGTCTTGGGAAGCTCTTTCCGGATCTCGATGCGCGCCGGCATCTTGTAGTGTGCGAGCTTGTCGCGGCAGAAGTCGCGCACTTCCGACTCCGTGAGCGACGCATCGCCGCGTGGAACGACCCACGCCATCACCACTTCGCCCTTGCGCGCGTCCGGGACGCCCGCCACTCCCACGTCCGCAACCTTCGGGTGCGTGGCAATCACCTCTTCAATCTCGCGGGGCCACACCTGATAGCCGCTGGTCTTGATGAGGTCCTTCTTGCGATCGACGATGAAGAGATAACCGTCCTGATCGAGATATCCGAGATCACCGGTCACGAGCGAGAGCGATCCGTCAGCGCCGCGGCGCAGCACGGCCTCCGTCTCCTGCGGATTGTTCCAGTAGCGCCTCATCAGTTGCGCCGCGCGGATGACGATCTCGCCCGTTTCGCCATTCGGAAGCTCGCGCGTCCAGTCATCCGCATCGACGATGCGCACGTCTACGTCGGGAAGCGGCATCCCCACGGAGCCGATCTTGTTCGGCCCCCGATAGGGATTGATGCACGCGGCAAGCGTCGCTTCCGTGAGGGAGTACGCCTCGATGATCCGGCCGCCGGTGATCTCCTCGAATCGCTTCTTCGTTTCGGCGAGCAACGGCGCCGCGCCGGAGAACGAGGCCTTGATCGATGTGAAGTCGGCCTTCTTCGAGGCGACCCTCGGATGCGCGAGCACGGCGATGAATAATGCCGGCACACCGCAGAACACCGCCGGCTTCTCGCGTTCGATGGTGGCGACCAGATCAGCGATGTCTCGCGGATTCGGCACGAGAATGAGCGGCACGCGCGCGAGAAACGCGGCTGGGAAAACCCCCGCCGCGCCATAGCTGTGGAAGAGCGGGAGCGGCAGCATGATCGCGCCGCCGTACGCCAGCGGCTCGCGCATCCATGTCGAGATCTGGATCCCGCTCATCAGCAGGCTTCGGTGATCGCTCACTGTTCCCTTCGGCGTCCCCGTGGTGCCGCCGCTCATCAGAATCATCGCGTCGTCATGCGGTTTCGCCTGCGACGGGAACGGACCTCGCCCTTCACCCTCGCCAATCAGATCGGCGAGCCAGAGATCGTCGGGGCCGATGGCGATCCGATGACCCGTCTTCTTTTCCTTGAAGAGCGTAAAGAGAATCCGCAGCGCCGGCGGAAAGTACTCCTTGATGTTCGTGGCGATGATCCGCTTCACGCCCGTGGCGCGCTGGAGACGTTTGACGCGCTCGTAGAACGGAGTGAGCGTGACGACCGTCTCCGGCTGGCTCGCTCCCAGCGATTCCTCGAGCTCGCGATCGGTGTAGATCGGATTCTGCGGCGCGACGATCGCGCCGACCTTCCACGCTGCGAACTGGGCGATGATGAATTGCGGCGCGTTCGGCAGAACGAGCGCCACCCGATCACCTTGCTTCACGCCGAGGCGTGCGAACGAATGCGCGAGCGCGTCACTGGCGCGATCGATCTCCGCCACGGAGATCTTGCGTCCCTTGAAGACGAGAGCGACGGCCGCCGGTTGCTGCTGCACGCGCTCGCGCAGGACATCGACGAGCGTTTTTTCCGGGTAAGAGCCGATGGAGCGAGGAATGCCGGAATCGTAGTGCTCGAGCCACGGTGCATTCATGACGGACCTCCATCTCACTTTTACATCCGCCGGCCACCGTTGTCACGGCTCGAAGTAAGGAGTCACACGCCTCGGTGACCGTTGTCGGAGCCCCCTCGCAATCCCGCGTGCTAGTCTTCCGCCCATCCCGGAGTAGGTGACAACAGGCGAGCGGGTCCCGCCGTTTTCGCACAGTTTATGTTACGCGACCAGGTCGCTTTCACGCGGCGAAGGGGGATCGTCATGGCGCTCCCGAGATCCTCGGCTCTGAGTCTCTTCCTTTTCCTCTTCATTTCGGCTGTGACGCCCGCGCATTCGTCGCCCGACTACTCGCGGGCAGTCCCCAACGCAACGACGTTCGTCGTCAACTCGACCTCCGACATGGGCGATGCGAACCCCGGCGACGGCGTGTGCGATGCCGGCGGCGGCGTCTGCACGTTGCGCGCGGCGATCATGGAAGCAAATGCGCTCGCGGGCGCTGACGTCATTCAGTTCGCGATCGGCGGCGGCGCGCAGACGATCAACATCACGAGCTCGACTCCATGGATCTCGGACACAGTCACCATCGACGCGACGACACAACCCGGATACTCCGGCGTGCCGCTGATCGAGATCGACGGTTCGGGCAGCGGCGGCGGCGGCGGCGATGGATTGACCATCGCACCAGGTGCGCCCGGCTGCACGATTCGCGGATTGATGATCAACCGCTTTCCCGGTTCCGGCATCAGCATCGGAAGCGACAACAATCTCGTGGAGTCATGCATCATCGGCACCGAAGCGACCGGAACGCAGAACCGCGGCAACGCCGGCGAGGGCATCCGTGTTTCCGCGGCCAGCCACAATGTGATCCGGTTGAACGTCGTCGCGTTCAACGGCATGAACGGCGTCGCAGTCTTCGACGGCGATAATTTCTCGTTTCCGTTCTTCACCGCGTTGACGCCCGATCAGACGGCGATCTTCCCGTCGATCGATTTCAACGACAATTGCAGCAACTTCCAGCACACGTCTTCGCCGGCCCCGATCGTCGACACGAGCGGCCGCGGATTCGACGAAAACTTCGGGATGCGGCTCACCGCGACGATGTCGATCGCGATGCCGGGCAATTACAACTTCGATCTCGCGCAGCTCGACGATCTGGGTCGCCTCGTCATCGACTCGGTCGAGTGGCTGAACGTCAACGGCGGCAGCGTGGTTCGCAGTGTGCCGGTCAACCTCTCCGCCGGCGACCACACGATCGAAGTCGATTTCTGGGAGGGCGGCGGCGCGGCGCGAATCCTCATGAACGTGAGCGGACCGTCCACGCCGGCGTTCACCTTCAACAGCAATCCCGGGTTCCAGGGGGAGCTGTTCCAGGGACGCATTCCGGCCGAGCAGAACACGATTTCCCAGAACTCCACTTACGACAACAACCTGCAGGGCATCGCCCTGGGATGCTGCTGCAGAGACGTCAACGACGACGGCGATATCGACGTCGGACCGAACACGTTCCTCAACTATCCCATCTTCACGAATCACCTCAACAATCCGAACGGAACGATCACCGCTGAAGGAACGGCAACGCCCGGCACTGTCGTCGAGGTCTTCGCGAGCACGAACGACGCTGCGCCGCCGGGTCAGGGTTACGGCGAAGGAAAACTCTACCTGGCGTCGACGCCGATCGTCGGCGCGGGCGGCACGTTCAGCGCCACGTTCAATCTTCCTTCGCAGTACTACTCGGTCACGGCGACAGCGACCGACGGAGCGGGCAACACATCGGAGTTCTCGCAGAACACCTTCGTGCTGACGCATCCGATCACGGTCACGAACCAGAACGACAGCGGCCCGGGATCGCTTCGCGATGCGATCAATGAGGCCAACAGCGACGGCGTCGACTCGTTGATCACGTTCGATCCCTCGCTCAGCGGATCGGCGATCGTGATCAACAGCCCTCTGCCGGCGCTGACGGAAAACTCGACGACGATCAACGGCGACATCAACGGCGATTGCAAACCGGACATCGAACTGCAGGGCAACGGCGGCGCGCCGAACGGCCTCACGATTCTGAGCGCGACGAACAGCATCCGCGGCCTGGCGCTGAATCGTTTTGGTCCCGACGTCGTGGCCATCGACGGCGCGCCGGCCTCGAGCAACGAACTTCTCTGTAACTTCATCGGCACCGACCTCAGCGGAACGATCTCCTACAACTCCGGCCCGCAAGGTCTCGTCATTCGGAACGGAGCTTCCGCCAATCGGATCGGCCAGGGCGGGCGCAACGTGATCGGTGCGTTCGGCATCGACAGCGTGCTGATCGCGAATGGCCCGAACAACATCGTGGCAGGGAACACGATCGGACTCGACGTCACCGGCAACGTGCCGATGGCATCTCCCATCGGCGTGCAGATCACGAGCTCGAACAGCACGCAGCTCGGGCTGAATCTTCAGGGAAATCGCATCGCCGCCATCAACGGCAGCGTCGACGTGCAGGCGTCGAGCTTCATTACGATCCACGGCAACACGATCGGATGGCCGGCGGGCTCGACGCCGCCGCTCGGATACGGGATCCGCGTGAGCGGCGGCTCGACGCAGGCGACGATCGGCGCCACGATGCCGGGCTTCGGCAACCGCATCGAGAACAACGGCGGAAGCGGCATTCGCCTCGAAGGAAACGACACCGACTTCATCTCCATCCGCGGCAACTCCATCTCCGGCAACGGAGCGTTGGGCATCGATCTCGACGGCAATGGGGTCACCCCGAACGACGGCGGCGCGGATGCCGACAACGGCGCGAACGACGATCTCAACTTCCCTGTCCTCACCCGCGCCACGACGAACGGATCGACGACCGCCGTCGACGGCTTCCTCGACACGACGCCGGGCAGCTACGACGTCGAGTTCTACGCCAGCAGCGAACGCGATCCGTCGGGCTACGGAGAAGGCGCGACGCTGGTCCACTGGCAGACCATCGCGCCCGGCGCGTTCTCGGTCAATCTGCCGCCGGTCCCGATCGGCTCGTACGTGACCGCAACGGCGACAGGTTCGGGGAACACATCCGAGTTTTCGCTCGCCATCGCGGTCACCGGACCTCCGCTGGGCGCAACGGATCTCGTCGCCTATCCGCTCGCGCCGTCATCGATCGAGTTGCGATGGCGCGATCCGAACGCGAGCGAGACCGGCTTCCGGATCGAACGGATGTTTGGGGGCGGCGGCTTCGGTTTCCTCACGAACGTCGGCCCGGACACGACGACATATCTCGACACGACCATTCCACCGGGGGCGACGGCGTGGTATCGCGTCATCGCCACGTCCTCGCTCGGCGACGCGCCGCCATCGAACATCGCCATGGCGACGAGTTTCACGAGCGCGGCGCTGACGGTGTGCCGCACGAAGCTCAATGGGCAGCACCAGTCGGCCGGGTCGGTGAGCGCCGCGTACAACGGAACGAACTGGACGATCGCCTGGCAGGATCAGCGAAACGGACGCGAATCGGACATCTTCTTCCAGTTGCTGAACGCCGCGGACGGAGCACCGATCGGCGTGCCGGTGCAGGTCACGAATGACGACGTCCCGTCGCGCTTGCCGACACTCGTCTGGAACGGAACGAATTTCGGCCTGCTCTGGTACGACCACCGCCGACAACCGGACGGCGGTGTGAAATCGCGTTTCTCCTTCGCCATCCTCGACGCGGTGGGAAACAAAGTGCGCGGCGATCTCAGGATCGGCAGCGCGACGACCGCCGGTCCGCTGAATCCTGATGGGCAGAGCGTGCTCGTGTGGGACGGAGGCGGCTGGGGCATCTTCCTCAACGAAGCGGTTTCCTCTCCCGCAGACCTCGTGTTCTACCGGCTCGATGCAAACGGCAACGTCGTCGTCAACGCGCTTCCGCTGACGCAGACACCGGCGCTCGAGGGAAGCGTCTCCGCTGCGTGGAGTGGATCGGAGTACGGAATCGCCTGGGTGGAGCAGACCGATCCGGGCGGATTCCATGTGAAGTTCCAGCGGATGCAGCCGAACGGATCGTTCATCGGTCCCCGGATGAATCTCTGGGACAACGGTGCACCGGGGACATTCGACACGAATCTGATCTGGGACGGAAGCGGTTGGGCGCTGACGTGGACCGATTCGATGCCGTCGGGTGACACCGCAATCTTCCTGATGCTGCTCAATCCCGACGGAACGCAACGAAGCGCGCCGGCGCGAATCAGCGACGACGGCGCGGTCTTCGATCAATCTCCCAAACTCTTCGTGCGGCCGGGCGGCGGGTACGTGATCTACACGCAGAGCATCGCAGACAGCGGCGCTGCGGAAGTGGGACGGCTCGAAGCGGATGCGAACGGAGCGCGCGTCGGATCGCGAACGCTGATCAGTCCCCACGACGGCTTCGATTCGGGATTCGAGCGTGCCGCGGCGAGCGGCTCATCGTTCCTCGTGGCCTGGGAAGACTCGGCCACGAACGACTCTGAAGTCAACGCCGCTGTCGTTTCGCCGGCCGGCGTCACGGGAACGATCAATCAGGTCACGTCGACGCACACGCCGCCCTCGTTCGCGGCGTCTCCAACCGTGGTGGCGCTGCCGCAGAACGGGTTCGTCACGTTGTGGAGCGAAGCGTTCCACGGCGCGAATCAGATTCACGCGAAGATCTTCCGCGGCGACGGAACGTTCGTCGATCGGAGGCCGCTCAATGGCGGGAACGTCGTCCGGCGTCCCGTCGCCGTCGCGAATGGCAACTCCTTCGCGGTGGCTTGGACCGACGCGAACACCAGCGGCCTTCACTTCGATCGCTTCGACGGCGACGGCAACTCGCAGCTCGGGGGTGGCGTAATGGTCGCGTCGCCTGTGAACATCGGACGCGGCGCCGGTCTCGCGTCCAACGGCGACATCTGGGGTCTGGTGTGGGTCCAGGGAGGCCAACTCCGCTTCCAGCAGATGGGGCCGATCGCGCCGATCGGTTCGCCGACGACGATCTCCCCGATCAGCAGTCCCGATCCGCAGATCCAATGGATCGGTTCCGGTTGGGCGCTGCTGTGGCGATCGAATCAGAACCTGATGTTCGCGCGCCTCGATCCATCCGGCGCGTTGATCGTTCCGCCGATGCAAGTCACCGATACGTTCGCGAATCCCAACGACTTCCAGCTCCTCTGGTCCGGCCGCGACCTCGGCGTCGTGTATTCGGAAAACCACGACGGCGTGAATCCCGGCACCGACATCTACTTCACTGTTCTCGATCTCAACGGCTTCAAGAAATTCGCGCCGGTCGCGGTGGCCAGCACGCAGTTCACCGATCGCCTCCCGTCGATGTATTTCGACGGCGCGAACTTCCGCATCCTCTATCCGGATTACACAGGCGGAATCCGCGACATCGGCGTCACACCGGCGGGCACGCTCGCACCGGGCACGCGCTTCTTCGGCAATCACGGCGAAGGGCGAATCAGCTCCGCGTACAACGGCGCCACGACGGCGATGGCATGGCAGCACTTCTCCGACATCCTCTTCCAGACAAGCGGCTGTACCGCCGACGCGTCGCCGCCGGTGTGCGTCGCGCTGGCCGGCTCGTTCAACAACGGCGCGGTGCAACTGAACTGGCCGCCGGCGAACGATCCGCAGAGCGGGATCCTATCCTACAACCTCTATCGCGACGGCAACCTGCTGATGGAGTTGCTGCCGTCGACGACGAGCTACTCTGACGGCGGATTCACGCCGGCTGCCGTGCACGTCTACCAGCTGCGTCCGTTCAACGGCGCGTATCTCGAGGCGGCCGGCTGCAATCCGTTGTCGATCACCGCCGGCATTCTGCTCACGCCGGCGACGCTGCCGAACGCACGGCAGGGAGCGAACTACAACCAGACGATCGTCGCGTCGCAGGGGACCGCGCCGTATTCGTTCGCGGTCACGAATGGCGCGTTGCCTACGGGCCTCTCG
>Ga0210377_10001135_pt1 | contig 24580 bp, 16 predicted proteins | sample PLM4_65_b1redo_FD_155480 | JGI IMG/M metagenome (GOLD analysis project Ga0210377, IMG submission 155480) | Groundwater sediment microbial communities from an aquifer in East River, Colorado, USA - PLM4_65_b1 redo | ecosystem: Environmental > Terrestrial > Soil > Riparian zone | place: USA: East...
CCGGCCGCACGCAGCAGGTTCCCGAAGTACCCCTCGCGCCGGGTCGCGTCGGTGCCGCCCACGCCGCCGGTGGCGCGCGCGTGCGCGTCGATCGCATGGCGCGCGGCGACCTCGGCGCGGCGCAAGGCGGCCTCCGCGAGTTCGACTCCGCGCGCCCGCGCGACAGCCGATCCTTGCCCCTTCGCCTGAGGATTCCTGCCCGCCTGACGCACGACTACCGCCCGCGGCCTCATCCCGAAGAGTCAGGTCATGATTTCTGACTGCGCCTCGATTCCCTCAACTGCAGAGCGAACTGAAGCCCCAGCGCCAGCGCAACAAACGATGCCAAGAGAACGAGCACGTTGAGCGGATCAACCAGCGACTGGATGTCACCGCGAACCCGGACGAAGACCAGCAGCCAGCATGCGGCTGCGAAGCCAACAAACTTGGCGATCGTGCGCCCCGCGTTCGCCGGGTTGTATGGCCCTGGATAGGTAGCGCCGGGGCGGCGGAGTATGACAACCATCATCACGCTCGCTAGCGCGAAGAAGATCACCGACACCAGGGAGTATGGGTCGCCAGCTCGTGCGTACCCCCACGCACCCGATAGAGCACCCGCGATCAACGCGAAGAGAGCCCCTACGGAAAATGTCTTCTGGGCAGTCATCTCGCTCTCCCGTCGCTCTTTGGCACAATGAAGCTGCTGCGTCCTACCTTGTTTTTGGGCCTCGTGCGTGTCGCTTGCGTGATCTTCAAGATAGTAGACCGAGACCACAACATCTCGACATGCGAGTCACTTGGAGTTCTGCGTCGATTCCGGACGGCCTGAATCTCGAAGCAGGAGCGCGGCAGAGCCGCCATATCCGAGACCGAAGATCCAGAGACACGCGAGCCAGAGGTTCGCCGGCTCGCCGAGAAGCACCCAATCACCTCGGACGCGCCACAGCATCAGCGCCAGTGCCGGGAGCCCAACTCCGAGGCCCACTTTCATGATGGCGCGTAGCGCCCGCGGGTCCGAGCGTAGGGAACGTTCTTCATTCCTTACCGAGTACGCTCGGTAAGTGGCGAGGATAGTGATCAACGCCGCGGCGATCGCCATTGCCAGCGCTATGCCGTCATCTGCGCGCACCCATTTACGAGCCCAATGGCATGCCAGAGCGAATTGGCTCAGCGCAAGAACTCCGAACAGGGTGGATTGCTTCATGGACCGACCTCCTACGTACGCGATGGCGGCCATCCCTGTCTGCAACGATCTAGTTGAGGCAAACAGCCTTACGTGTCTACCGATGCGCGCTACGTCTGCGGGTCAAGATGAACGCTAGTCCAGCGATGATATTGAGTACTAGGAGAATTGGAAGAGCACTTCTACCAACGCCAGAGCGGGAGATCGTCGCTGGACTACAGGTTGTCAACGGCGCGGTGGCATTAAGCGTTAGTCCCGGAATGCTTATGTCGAGCTGCTTGTGCGGCTTGCCCCCCCCACCGCCGCCACCGCCTCCTCCACCACCGCCGCCGCCTCCGCCACCTCCTCCACCCCCACCTGTAGAGCCACCGCCATCCGGACTCGCACCCGGCAGTGCCGACGAATCGAAAAAGAGTGCACCCGGTCCGAGATCGCCGGCTAGGCCGTCGAAGTAGAAATGTCCGAGACCAAAGATCGCCGCAGTGATTGCCGCTCCATCGGCAAGCACGACTCCCCCGACCACGATCGCTGCTGCGGGTGGAAAGACGGCAACCAGTCCGGCGGTCAGCGCGATGACTCCGAGTGCCGCCGCCACGGTCGATACCGTGATTTCGAGGAGTCCGGCAGCATCCGCGAACGAGATTGGGTTGCCACTCGTATACGCGAACTGGTTGGTCATCGTCAGAATTGGATCCGGTGCAAGGAATCGTCCGATCGTCGGATCATATACCCGCGCGCCGAGCAGCAGGAAAGGCCCGGCTCGAGGCTTTCCGACGAAGGTGTTGGCGTTGGCGCCAGCGCCGTAGGAGTTCACGCCGCCGTAGGGTCCGTAACGATAGTGCTCGGTGACCGCCCCCGCGGCGCTCGTCACGAAGCTCACATTGCCGCGGAAGTCGAAGTGGCGGTAGCTGCGGTCGCCGGACAGCGGAGCGAGTGACACCGCACCGAGGTCGAGCGCACCGACGGCGCCGGTCGAGGCGTCGCTCTCGAGGCGGCCGCCGAACAGATCGAAACGCCGGGCGAGGCCGTCGAAGGCGAGCTCGATGGGGCGTCCCGAGAGGTCCCAATCGGCGGTGGCGGGGCCGTAGGAGGCGAGCCGGCCGGTCGCGGTCCACGTGATGGGAATGCCGTCGCGGGAGGTCGTGAAGCCGGCGGCGTCGTAGGTGTACGTGAGGGATCCGTGGGCAACGAGTCGATTGTGCTCGGGGTTGTAGATCTGGCCTGCGCTCACTTGGTTGCTGAGCTCGTCGTAGGCGTAGTAGCGCGGCTCGCTCGTGCCCACGCGGTAGCCGAAGACGCGCTTACCTGGATCCGAAATGCTCTCGCCAGCGTCGAGCCAATACTCCTCGTCCTTGGATGCGAGCGGCGTGGTGGTCGCGGTGCGTACCTGAAGGCGCTGGGGATTCGTCTCCCCCGTGCGCTCGATGGTCGTCGTCTCGACCGTGGCGCCGGCGCCGCTGAGAGTCTGCATCCCGGTGACGAGGCCGGCTTCGTCGTACGTGAAACCACGCACGAGGCCGTTCCCGTAGGCGATCTGCAGGACCTGTGCATCGACGATCACGTGTTCGACGAGGGCCTGCTGCGCGGCCCGATCGGTCGTGCGGACCAGCCGGTTCGCGAGGTCGTACTCGTAGCCGATGTCAAAGAGCACCTGGCCCGGGACGGCGAGGACCTCGGCCGTCACGCGCGAGCGCAGGTCATATTCGAGGCTCTGCGTCTCGCCGAAACCGAAGGTCGTGAACACGAGGCGACCAGCCGTGTCGTAGCTGTACAGCTCCGTGGTGCCACGGATCGAGTCGACCATCGAGGCGAGCTGCCCATCCTGGTAGCTGAACAGTGCCTCGCCTTCGAGCACGCCACTGCGCAGGGCGCGATGGCGCGTGACGCGACCGTAGCCATCGTACTGCCACTCCTCGCGCATGCCGTTCGCGAGCGTGCGCGCCGTGATGCGGCCCACCAGGTCGCGCTCGAAGAGCGTCTCGCGCCACTGCCCGTCGACCACCTCGCGCACGAGCGAGAGCCTTCCCAGCGCGTCGTAGAAGAGCTCGTGATCGCCGCCGTACGGGCGCTGGATCGCGAGCAGTTGGCCGTCGCTGCGGCGCTCGAGCGTGATCGCACCGGTGGCGGTCACGCCGCTCACGTCCGCGGCCGCGACTCCCAGCGACGCAAGCCAGCGGTTCTCGTCGAACTGCTGCGTGAGCACTCCCCCGCGGCGGCCCTTCGCCGTCTCGACGCGCGGATTCCCGGCCGGGTCGAAGCTGCGCTTGTCGGAGACCACCCCGTCCATCTCGAGCCAGTGTCCGTGCACCCCGTAGAGCGGAAACTCGAGCACGCCGCCGAACGGCTGCAGGATGGATGCGACGGAGGACCCGGCGTTGTAGGTGATCGCGCTGCTCTCGCCTTCACCGTTCGCGAACGTCTCGAGACGACCCTGGGCGTCAACCGTGTGCTCCTCGACCAGGCCGAGAGAATCTTCCAGATGGCGGACGGCGCGCGCCCGCGGATTGTCGCGAGAGAGCGCGCCGGGCTCGTAGGTGATCGCAACGACGTTGCCCCCTGCGTCCGTGATCGTGACCGGATCATCACCCTCGTAGGCGTACGTCGTGGTGGCCCCGTTCGCGAGCATGATGCTCGCCGGGCGCAGACCTGCCCACGCGAGCGTCGTACGCTCGCCCGTCTCCACCAGCTCTCGCTCGTTGAGCCTCCCGTCCAGATCGAAGTAGAAGCGCGTGCGCGCGCCGAGCGGATTGGTGTAGAGTGTCTTGTAGAGCCCGTTGCTCCCCTGGCCGTAGAACGCGAAGCGGTGGGTCGGGTTGCCTTCCCCGATCTGCGTCGCATACAGAAGCCTGCCGGCCGACTGGTAGGTGTACTCGATGCGCTCCCCCTCGGAGCTGCTGATCGCGGTGAGGCTGCCCGCGCCGCTGTACTCGTAGCGGGTGCCGGGGAGGCCCTGCGCGACCTCGAAGGGGCTCTTCGCGACCTCGAGCCGTCCGGCGGCGTCCCATGCGAGCTCGGCGCGCCGGCCTCCGCGTACGTCGGTCACGCTCAGCGGGCGCTTCTGCGGGTCGAGGGCGATCGAATAGAACACGGGGCACGCCGCCGCGGTGATGCACTGCGCGATGTCGAGCGACGTCGCGCCCCAGGTATAGGTGAGGCGGGGGTAGTCGAGCGTGGCCCAGCGCACAACCGCGAGCCGGCCTTGGGCATCGAAGTGGTGCGCGAGCCCGCCCTTTGTCTGCACCGTGTCGGCGTCAACCTTGAGCCAGTACGTGCCCGGGATCGCGGCGCCATTCGCGATGGCTGTCACGCCGTAGCGTCGCCCTGAGGGATCGAGGAGCGTGCTCCCGTCGTAGCTGATCCCGAAGCTCCACGTCCAGCCGGGGGTGCTCGAGTTGTAGACAGCGCCCACCGCCAGGGTGCCGGCCACCACGGTGTCGAGCGTCACGTCGGTGCGCTCGATCATCAGGTTACCACCGGCGGCGTTCACGACGCCGCCCGGAACGCGGACCAGGCCGGGCTGCTGGTAGTCGGCAGCGCCGGCGCTCGGGTAGAGCGAACCGCCGGTGCAACCGGCCGAGAGCAGCAGCGCGATCTGGAGCAGCGCGAGCACGCGGGTGAGGAGCGAGCGAATCGAAGCGGACTTGGTTCTGAACATCGCATACTCCTATGGACGGGACCCAAAGTGATGAAGAAGACCGAGACCGAGGCAGCCCGACGCGAGGAGGACGAGCCAGCCCGGCTCGGGTACAAAGCGGATGCCGAGGCGGACGAAGCCCGCCATGTCGTTGCCCTGGTTCGAGGTGATTCGAACGGGGGTCACGAGTTGGAGGGAGCCCCCCGGCTGGCCGGTGGAGCCCGTATAGGAGAAGGCACCGTGCACGAAGCCGGCAGTGGTGATGGCAGCCGAGCCTCCCTCGGCGGTCATCACCGTGACCGTTGCCGTGTAGAGCGTCCACGGCGCCGCCTCGACCGAGATGCGCAGCGCGCCGGTCCCGCCGCCGCCGGTGACGAGGCCGCCAACCCCGACGCCCTTGACGCCCGGGCCACCGCCTGTCGGCTGCGTGAACAGCATCGGGATGTAGTTGCTGCAGGTCGTCGATTGCAGACAGAGCTTCGCGAGGCCGCGAACGGGCAGGACATTCTTCGTGAGCGGGGTGTAGCCCGTGCCCCCGGAGATCGGCGCGAAGCTCCCCGTCCCCAGGCTCGCGGTTGCGCGGATGGAGGCGATGCCCTGCGCTTGCACGACGGGATCCGTGATCGGCACCATCGCGCTGCCCGCAATCCCTCCGCGGCTCGCCGCGAGACGCAGGGACCGGAGGAAGGCGCCTCCCCCCGGCCCCTCGACGGTCGAGACACCGCCGCCGGCGACGGCCAAGGGCTCGAAGCCGAGCACCTCGACCTCGAGCGTGCCCTCCCAGTTCAATGGGCTCGCGCTCGCGACGCGCACCGAGGAGACGCACGCCGCGAGCGCGAGGGTGAGCAGCAGCATTGACAAGCGCCCGGGGCGCTGCCCGATCATGCGCGCATGCCGCCTGCCACCGTCCACCATGAAAGCGGGAGCACCCGCGCCCGCGAGACGCGTGCGCGTGTAGTGCTGCTTCCCACACTCGTGCTCGTGCTCACGGCGTGGAGCCTGCTCGCGACGCAGGCGCTGCTTGCGCCGCGCTTCGGCCGACCCGTGGCGGCCTTCGCCTCGTTCCTCGCCGTGAGCGCCCTCGTGGTCGCCACGCGCAAGCCCGTCGGCGACAGACCGCGCGACATCGCGAGCGCGCTCGTGGGCGGCGCCGCGTACCTCGCCGTCGGCTTGTACGCCGCAAGGTCCGACCAGCTCCTCTTCTCTTGTGTAACCCCGTGGCGTTGAAGTGAGATCAGGATTCGGCCAGTTCTCGATCGATCGCGCGGCCAGCCAATGCGACACCGCTGTCGCGATACTTGTCGCGTTCTCTGTCTGGTTGTCGTGCTTGAGGGAGCGCACCGACGCCGCTCGATAGCCTGCGAGGGAGACACCCCAGACCAACCAGGCGGCGGCGATCGCGGCAGCCGAGACGAGGGGCGCACCGAGCGGAGGCTGCTCGCGCAGCGGCTCGACCAGCAGGCGAAGCGCCCCGAGGCCGCCCAGCACGAGCGAAGGCGTGAAGCGTGCCTCGATCCGCCTGGCCAGGGCGGCGAGCGCGAGCAGGCCCGCGATCTCGTAGAACGGCGTCGGATGGAGGCCAGCCACCGCCCAGGGCGCGGCCGTCCGCGTCCCCCAACAGCATCCGGCAGCGAGACAGCCGAGCTTTGCAATCGCGAGCGCGATCGGCAGGCTCGCAAAGGCGGCCGACGAGCGCTCGATCAGCAGCAGCCCCAGTGGAACGAAGAGCATGCAGAAGCCGAACGAGGGATCGAACAGAAGGCTCGGCCGCACACGCAACGCCGGCCAGACCGCCGGCGCGTGGAGCAGCAGCCAGCCCGCATGAGCCAATGCCGCTCCGAGGGCGAGCGCCAGCGCGAAGCGCAGAGGCCGCCCTGACTTGGCATGGCGCACGTACACGAACAGCGCCGTCCAGAAGGCGGCGCACCAGGCCAGCGGCTGGAGCAACGCCGCGCTCATGCCGGGGCGGCTCGCCGCGCGAACCCGCGCCGGGCAGCGGTGTGAACTACGTGCAGAGTCGACCAGAAGAGGTAGAGGGCTGGTGCCGCGACGTAGAAGTGAACTGCGGGCAGCCAGAGGTAGAGCGCGGCGTTGCATGCTAATGGCATCGTATGCAGCAACAGCACTCGGCGTCGAAGCCTGGCGGCGTCGCGAGGCGACCGCCGCATGAGCGCCCGCGCCCGATCCTCGAAGAAGAGCCACCACGAGATGGTGTGATAGAGGATCACGCCCGCAGCGAGCTCATCGAGTGAGAACCACGACTGCGCCGGGATACGCAGCTCGCCGAAGTAGACGCGCGTGAAGACCAGTGCCTCTCGCGTCGAGGCGGCGGCCAAGGCGAAGGCAGCCGTGAGCACGAGAGAGATCGCGAGCCAACGCGGCCCCTGAAGCAGCGGCCCGAGCCGGAATCCGTCGCGACAGGCCAATCCGAGCGCGCAATCGTTCTCGATGGTGTGCCACGCCGAGAGCAACAGGATGGCGCCCAGCACGAGCGGTTGGAGCGCCGGTGTGCTGAGCGCTGAGGCGCACGCCGCGGACAGGGTCACCACGCAGGAGATGGCGAATGCGGTGAAGAGGAGGCTGGTTGCCGCGTCCTGGTCGCGGCGAGGCGCTCTCGTTAGCGAGAACCGTGCCGCGCCGATGATGTGGCCATAAGCGAGGGGCAGCGCCACGAGGGAGAGCCACGCCACGCGCGCGCTGGGCGACGGCGCGATCCAGCGCAGGAGCCCGAGGGCAGTTCCCACGATCACAAGCGCCAGCACTCGGTTGCGTCGCATGTTCCACCCTCGAACTGCATTTCCTGCCCGAGCAAGCTCCGTACCAACTACACGGATGAGGGGCGGGGCGGTGAACCACGCGAACCGTCTCCGGGTTCGGGCTGCGAATCCGGTGGAGCATGCGAACGCGCCGCGAATGCGACAGAGCGGTGACGCGATCTGTCGCATTTCCTGTCGCGTTGTCGCGTTGTCGCCTCGAGGCAGACTCCGCTTTCCCGCATCATAAGGGTGCGCTCGCGACGTTACGGCTCGCCCCTGCGCGGCGGAGCCGACACGGCGGTGGGTTTCGCGAGCGCTTCGAGAACGATGTCGACACCGACACCGTTGGTGGTTCTCACCACCGTGAGCTCCTCGCCCTCGCGCAGTGCATTCTTGATCGCCTCGGCGGAGGCCATGCCTTCGATCCAGTCCCCGGGACGCAGGCCCCGCTGCGCGGCGACGCTGTCCGGGCGCACGACCCAGGTATTGAAACGGCCCTCTTTCGGAATCAACAAAGCTCCGACCTCGCGATACGCCGCGACGTCTGCGCCGTCGAATCGGATCGGATCCTTTGTGGCGCGCCGAAGCCAGAGGCGCTCGTTGCCGTAGTCCAGGCGCAGCACGAACGGCGCGAGCAGGTCGTAGCCGATCACCGAGTTCTCGGGGAAGCCGATGTTGTACCAGCCCTTGGGCGCCACCTCGAGCAACACGTCCGCAAACTCGAAGGGGCCGAGGCGCAGGCTCTTGGCTTCGCCCAGCTCGACCTCCATCGGTCCGAGCACCGTACCGCCGCTCAGCCCGGGAACCGGACGCGACGTCAGCGATGCCCGCTTGGCGAGCTTCCCGGAGATCACCGCCGGCGTGGGGCAGCCGGTGTCGAGCATCAGCAAAGCCTTCACTCCGTCGATCACGACCTCGATTCCCGGGCGCTGCGAAACCAGGCGAATCGGCACGACGGCCTCGTCGCTCGCGGTGACGGAGGCGGGCACCGTGAAGCGCTTGGGGTCGAGCAGCCGAACCCGGCGTCCCGGAAAATCGATCTCGACGACGTACTCGGAAAGGAACTGACCGCCGAACACGCCGTACTCCCAGCCGGTCTTGGAGCCTGTGTCGCTCGTCGAGGTATCGATGAAGAACTGCAGGTCCCGACCGAGTCGCGTCGGCCGGCGGTAGGGATCTTGCTTGTGGGGACGGATCGAGACCCCTAGCTCGCGAGCCGCGAGCGGCGTCAACATCGCGGCGCTGGCACCGGTATCGAGCATCAGCCGCAGCGGCTTCGCGCTCCCCTCCGGCGCGAGATCGACCACGATTCGATTGGGCTCCGGGGCATCGAGGAACGGCAGCACGGCGAGCACGGCCTCGGCCGGGACCTCGTCGGCGCTCGCGCGCGCTCCGGCGAGAACGAGGAGAAGCGCGGCGAGTGTGGCTCCCAGCCCGGCTCCGGCTCCGATTCGGGTGCGGGATCGCGCTGCGCGCATGGGAAACCTCCTCGATCGCTCGACTCTACAGCCACCATCGGTTCCCTCCGGTAATACGAATCGGCATGCGAGCGTCGCCAACTCATTGACACCGAAGAGCAACGACTGTGCCAAGAACACGCGTGGCCACGGCGTGACCAATCTCGCCGGACTCACTCGGGAATCACGAGGCGATGGTGAGAAAATCAGGCGCCTCGCGGGCCAACACGACACCGCTGTCGCGTTCCGTGTTGCATTTCCTGTCGTGTTGTCGCGTCACGGGAAGCCCTTGCGGGAGGTGGCTGCCCGCCGCCCAGCGCCTCTCGATCACCCCGAACAGAGCTCGCAGGAACGCGGCGTGCCAGCAAGCTCCTCGCCATCACGCATCTCTACTCCATTGCTTCTTGGCGCTCCTCGACGTGGCCGCGATACCCTGCAGTATTCGGTCGAGCGCAGCGGGCCGATTCGGGCGACGCGCGGGTGGCAGTGGGAGATCTCACGATGCGTCTAGGAAACCGGCTCGAATGAGATTCGAGCCTCGGAGACGGATCGCGACGCTCCATGCCCTCTACCGCCTCGTGACGCGCCCGTACGTACGGTCACACCCCGGGCGCGCGGCCCTGCTCCTCGTCGCGGTCGCCCTCGGCGTCTCCACGGTCGCGGCTTCGGGAAACCTGATCGAGAGTGCCGTCGCGTCTCTGGAAAGCTCTTGGGAGATCGGGAGGCATCAGGCGGACCTGCGGATCTCGAACGGCTTCGCCGGAGTCCCCGAAGATCTCGGCGAGATCGTGTCGGGGGTGCCCGGTGTCGAATCCGCCGCCGCCGTCCTGCACGTGCAAGGCCGCGTCTTATTGGAGAAAGGCGCCGTGGATCTGTCCATCGTCGCGTTCGATCTGCTCGGCGACACGCTCCACCGCTCCGAGGTCGATTGGCGCGACCTCGATGTGGAAGATGAAGCCTCGTTGCTCACACGGACCGACGCCGTGATCCTCGATCGCAGCTTCGCTTCGCGTCATTCCATCGCGATCGGCGCCGCACTCATCGTCGACCTATCGACCGGTCGACAACAGCTCCACGTCGCCGGCCTGCTGCCGCCGATGCCCGCGGACGAAGCGTTCGGGGAAACGGTGGCGGTCATGGATCTCCCAGCGGCGCAGCTCCTGCTCGACCGCGACAACTCCGTCGAGTTCATCGACGTGAAGCTCGCATCGGGAGCCGACACCGAGAAGGTTCGCGAGCGCCTTGCGTCCCTGATCGGAGATCGGGCGGTCGTCGAAGATGCGACCCGCGCCCCGGAGGAGATCCGAAGTCTCCTGTCCAGCGTCCGTCTCATTTTGGGGGTGCCCGGCTGGATCGCAATCGTCATCGGCGCCCTGGTCATCCATCACGCCGCCTGGCTCGCCGTATCCCAGCGAAAGCCGCAGCTCGACATGCTCCGCGCTTTGGGCGCGTCCCGGCGGAGCCTCGTGGTGCTGCTCCTGGCGGAGGGGCTCGCTGCCGGGGCCTTGGGGGCCGCACTCGGACTCGCCCTGGGATTGGCGCTGGCGTGGCTCGCCTCCGGGATCGTGGGGCAGGTCGTGGGATCGATCTATCACCCCCTGACCATGTCGGCGGTGCACGTGTCCCCGGGCTTCAATGTCGTCGCCGCGGTACTCGGGATCGCCATCACCGTGGGTGCCTTCCTGTCGCCGGCTTCCGCGACACTGGAAATGGCGGAGGCCCTCCACGTCGCGACACCGAGTCGCGAGCGCTGGCGGCGGGCTCGCCGTGCGGCGTGGATCGGCGCCGGCATGATCCCACTCGGTGTCGCAAGCGGATGGCTGCAACAGGCGGGGCCTCAAGGAGAGCGGCTCGCCGCCGTGGCGACCTCGGGGGATGCGCTCCTGCTATTCGGCGTCGGACTCCAAGTGCCGGTGATCATGGTCGCCCTGTTCCCCTGGCTGCTTCGGCGGCTGCGCTCGTCGCGCGCTGTCTCTGTGCGGCTCGCGGTCCACGAGCTGATGGCGGATCCCGGACGAACCGCCGCCGTGATCACCAGCGTGCTGGTCGGGGTGGCCTACGTGGTGATCACGGTCGGAGCCGTCACGAGCCTTCGCGAGACGATCGTGGGTTGGATCGACGAGACGCACACCGCCGATCTCGTGGTCGCCAGCTCCGCATCGGTGGGCCTGCTTCCCTCCGGAATGCCGATGCCAGGAAGGTTTGCTCAGATCATCGCCAAGTTGCCCAAGGTCGAGCGCGTAGGGCCGATGCGATTGATCGCGCAGCCCTATGGGAAGCGATGGGTTGTCATCGCCGATCGCGAAGCCGATCTGTTCGGATCGCTCTATCCGGTCTCGCTCGTCTCCGGCGACCTGGAGCGTGCTCGGGCCGGAATTCGCATGGGGACGGGGACGGTCGTCAGTCGGCACTTCGCCGCACAACACGGCCATACGCTGGGCGATGTCGTCGAGTTCCGGTCCCCCACCGGGCTCGTCCGCCTTCGCATTGACGCGATCATCGACGATCTCAGCAGCGCCGATCTGGGAACCGTGTTCGTCTCTCCCGAGCTGCTCCGGAGCCGCTGGCGCGCCTCGGACGCGACCAGCTTCCACGTCTGGCTCGCGCCCGGCGCCTCCCGCAAAGCGGCAGCCGACTCGGTGCGGGAGGCTCTGCGACCGCATTGCGATTGCACAGTGCTCACGCTCGCACAGTTCCGCGAACGTATTGCCGACGTGGTGGACGCCATGTTCTACATGGCGTACGCGCTCGAGCTCATCGCCAGTCTCGCGCTCGTGGTGGCCGTCGTGAGTTTCTTCGCACTGGCGCTCGGAGAACGCGGCGATCATGTGCGGATTCTCCACGAGCTGGGCGCCACGCGGGGCCGGCTTCTTTCGGCATTCCTCGCCGAGGCGGGCATCGTCGGCCTCCTGGGCGGCGTTCTGGGCTGCTTTCTGGGCTGCGCGATCGGAGCGCTGCTCGCGCGTCGCATGGTCGGCACCACGATGCAAATCGGCGGCGGCTTCACCGTGGACTTCTCGCTCCCCGGCGCTGTCGTCGCGGGAACCCTCGTCGGAGCGATTGCGCTCTGTCTCGGGTGTGGCCTCCTCGCCAGTCTTCCCGCCCGCCATTCAGAAGCCTTCGCCGCGAGCAGGAACGCGGGTGGATCAGAGGAGCCTCTATGAGGCAAATCCAGCATCTGCTCCTGATTCCGGACGGAAGCCGCAGGCACGCGAGGAGGGCATTCCTCCGCGACCTCCTCCACGATGGGTCCGATCGCTTCGACGCGGCGATCCAATGGCTAGAGATTCGGGATCGACCTCACGTTGCTGTATTCGTCCGCCTCATCCATCAAGCCACCCTGCGGCCGGAAGTGTGAAGCGAAAAGTCGCGCCAACCCCCGGCGCAGACTCGACGGAAACGCGTCCACCGGCTTGCGTCACAATCGCGTGGACCAAGGCAAGACCGAGACCAAGTCCGTCGGTAGAGCAATCGGGTCCGCGTCGAAAAGGCTCGAAGATGCGCTTCTGCATTTCCAGCGGAATCCCCTTTCCGTTATCCCGTACTTGAAACGTAGCGTCGTCACCAGCGTCACGTCGATACAATTCGACTTCGAGATCTGGCACGCCTCGGTTGTGCTCGAGAGCGTTCACGATGAGGTTGCGAAAGACATGCGCAAGGCGTTCGCGCCGTGCACGAACGACTCCGAACTCGCCCTCTAGGTGAACCGGAAGGCTCCTCCCTCCCTGAGCCGCGCACACCTCAGAGATCACATCGTTGAGAAGGAGCCTCACGTCGATCAGCTCCTCCGCCACCTCGGAGCCCGTCGCGCGCATCAGGTCGCGAAGACCGATCAGCATGCGATCCGCGCGGAGAAGATTCTCCCCCGCGAGGGCCAGTAGACCCTCACGTTCCTCGTCACCTCTCTCACGGGCGAGCCGGACTAGCTCGCCAGCCGCAGTCATTGGGTTGCGCAGGTCGTGGGACACCGCCCGAGCCAGCAGCTCAACCTGGCTCGACGTCCGTTGGAGCGCCTCATTCCTCGCCGTGAGAGCGAGATTAGCCGACTGAACGGTGCGCGTGGCCGACTCCACTCTCGCTTCGAGATCCGCATTGAGCCTACGAAGTTGACTCTCGAGCACACGTGATTGCCCAAGGACTACACGCATTGTTTCCGACAGCGAGCCCGCGACTGCGGCCAGAGCGAGGCACGCCATCGTATTGACGAGCACCGTCGACCATGGCCAATTCTGCGAGAAGGGAGTCGCAATGAGTGATGGCCGGGTGGCGACCCATCCCATGCAGATAGCGATCACCAGCATTCCGTAGGCACTACTCGCCAGGGCCGCGAGTCCAAATGCCGCCCGCGTTGAGTGAAGGGCGGCCGCCATTACCACGATGATTCCGTAGAGCGGAAGTCCGTAGACGACGCTTTCCGCACCGAGAAGGTATTCCCCCGCGGTGAGCAGCAGAACCTCCGCGACGAGGATCAACAGCGCGAGCCGTGGCAGGTGCCACTTGCCTTGCCTGCCTAACGCGTAGTAGGGAACGGTGAGAAGTAGATCGGTGAGGAGCAGCCCGATGATGAGGTGAGCGCCCCCGGAAATGCCCGAGATCTGGTCCAGTGCGCCGATGGCGGCGAGCGTCGCTGCGATCGCCACAACGCGCGCGGCGAGAAATGCGCGGAAGGCAACCCGATCTTCCCGAAAGGGCCCCGTTCCCGAATCCAAGTCAGTCATTCGCCTCATATGTGCTGCCGTTGGCCATGCGCCCGGTGCTGCGCCAGACGGGGACCGCGGCTGCACCAATCGAGACCACGACTCCCGCGGCAAGCGCAGCAACCAACGCTCCGACAGGAACGACGACATCGAAGTTCATGCCGCCTCCAATGCGCACCGCGCTTTTGACGATTTGCCATGTGAGCCCGAGCCCTGCCAAGGATCCCAATAGACCGCCAACAAGTCCGGCGGCTGCAGCCTCGCACAGGAAGCTTCGCATCAGTTGAGCACGGGTGGCTCCAATCCACCTGAGGAGAGCGATCTCGTGGCGCCGCTCGCCGAGCGAAATTCCGAAGAAGCTCACCACCGACGCCACCATCACGACCGCAGCGATGAGCTCCAGCGCATACGCCGCATAGAAGACACGGTCGAGAACGCGGCTCGCGCGAACACGAAACGCTGCGATCGTCGACACCTCACAATCTTGCGTCGCGGCCAGGACCGCGTGGAGCAAGCCCTGAACCTTCGCGGCGTCGGCGCCTTCGCGGACGGTGATGTAGAAGGCCGAGACGCCATCGTCGCGCCAGCGACTGCGAAAGACCTCGAGCGGAACCAGAATCGTACCCAAATCCCCGCTGTACTCAACGGCAACCGCGCCTATCCGGAATCGCACGGGTCCAGTGGGACTTCTAAGCTCGATCGAGTCACCAACGGAGAGGTCATGCTTCATGGCGAAGTGCTCGCTAGCGATCGCGACATCGCCAGATAGCATGCCAGTACGCGCGGCGTCGAGATCGCCCTCGATGATTTCGAGTCGCTGACGCGTCCCGAGCGCGCCCGGATCGTATGCAGCTACCACGACCCAGCGATCCTCATAGGGCTGCGCGACCAATCGCACGGGATCTACGGCCGAGACGTCAGCCTGTCGCTGGATCAATCCTTCGAGCGCAGCTGGAAGCGAGGGTGAAGCGGGGAGAAAGCCGCTTCCCCCTCTAGCGGTGACCACAAGATCAGCCTGCTGCGAACCTGCGATCCAATTCACGATTCCATCACGTACGCTTCGCACGACTCCAACTGTCACGACCATCTGCCCTGCACCTATCATGATCGCAGCGAGGAGCGCAGATGCGCGGCCAGGGTCCGAGGCAAGCCCAGCGAGACCGAGGCGGAGTGAGAGCAAGCGCGGCGAGTGGATTCTCCGCACGAGCACCGGAATGAGCATGGCCAATCCGACGGGAGCTAGGAGCGCGAGACCCAGCAGCACCAGCGCGATGCCGAGGACTACGAGGCTCGCCAGCGACTCCGCTCGAAGGTGTCGGTTCTCGAAGAGGGACGAAACGCACCCGGCGACGAGAAGGACGATGCCCGCTCCGGCGAGCCGCCGAGCGCGCCGCCATCGCTCCAGGCTCGGGCTCGCGATGCCAATCCCCGCTCCAAGCCGAGTTGCTCTCAAAGCACCCACGGTGTTCGAGAGGCAGGCCAGAATGAGACCGAGTGATGCTCCAGTGATGACGTAGCCCTTAGAGATTCGGAACGCAGAGATGGGAACGGGCGCATAGAGCGTGGCGAGGGCATCGCCGACGAGGTCGTACGCCGCCCAGGCGAGTAGCGCCCCGATCGCGACTCCCAATGCGGCGCCGATGGTGCCGATCAAGATTCCCTCTCCGAGTAGCAGGGACAAGATCGCGCGTCGTGAAACGCCCAGGCTTCGCACGACATCGAGCTCCGGTTCGCGCTGCGAGGACGCCAGCGCCATTACGTGATAGACGACGACGGCTCCGACGACGATCGCGATGGCTCCCGCGCAGGCGAGGATCAGGCGAGCATTGAAGAGGAGATCGCTCCATTCGTTCGTGCCCGTACGTGTTGAGACCACCGTTGCTAGACCCGCGACCTCAGTGGCCAGCCGCTCCCGAACGCGTTCGGAGTCCGCATTGGCCGCAACTCGAACATCGATCGCCTCCACGATCCCCTCGCGCCCGAAGAACTGCTGGGCAGCGGGAAGGTCCATCAGCGCCACGGGTCCGCCGAACAGCTTCTCGCCTTCAGAGGGATCGACGAAGCCGACCACACGAAAGCTTCGTTTCCCGGTCGAGAGATTCACCTCGAGGCGCGAACCGAGTCCGAGCCCGGCAGACGCGGCGAACGTCCGCGAAGTGAGGATCGCGTCGGGATGGGAGAGAAACTCCAGCTCATCGACCGTACCCAACACGTCGCGTGGGAGCTGGTCCAGGTGGACGGAGTCGTCTCCAAGCAGATCGATCGCGACCACGAGCAAGTCAAGTTGATCGTCACCCACACTGACGGGGACCGTCGTCGTGAGAATCGCCCCGGCAGCCGCAACGCCCTCCGTCTCCCGCACGCGTTCGAGAATCTCATCGGGTACGCCCGCGAACCCATTCGAGATGCGGAGATCCGAGGAGCCTGAGGCGACTTGCCAGGTTGCTTCGAGCGAGGCAATGGAAGACTCGACGAGAGAACCGGTCGCGACCACGCCGGCGACACCGAACGCGATCGAAAGCGTCAGCAATCCCCCGCGTCCGGGATGACACCGGAGGTACGGAAGCGTGACGCGCGTGAGCAGGATCCACAACGTGCGAAGCTTTCTCCAGTGCGTGCCAAGAGCGGCGGCCGCCAGGAACGTCCGCTCCATCAAGCGTTCCCGCCAGCACTTCGACGCCCGAGCGAGTGAGGCGATGTGCGGGCGAGCACGCGGAACCGCGCCAGGATGCGGTCGAAATTCGCTTCGGCAGAAGCCATGGCGGCCGCGTGAGCGAGTTCGGCTGCGCGATCCTCCGTCGCTCCGCAGAATCGCGCGCCAGCCCGCGCTGCGGCTGCTGCGAGGCGCTCTGAAAGCGAACGTTCACTCGGGGCAGCCGACCCGGATTCGGAGGCAAGCCCTTCGAAGATCTCGAGAGCCGCATCAGCAGCGATCTCCCGCTTGGACTCGGGAAGTCGTCCTACCGTCGCGAAGCAACGCGCCAGCAGTCGATCGGCGAGACTCAATCCCAACGTCGCCGCCAACCAGCCGCCACCTCGGCAGCGATCGGCCCCCGGCGCCTGGGAGTCGACATCAAGGCCGTCGACGAGGAAGGCCGCAATCCGAGTGAGTTCCAGAGAGACGGCGATCCGCTGCGACGCAGGCGAGCCAAGCGGCGCCTCGCTGATTTCTGCCTGGGCGGCAAGAAATAGCGGCGCTACGGGGCCGGGGGCCCGGGGGTCGGATCGCAATTGGCGGAGAATCTCGCCGAGAAAAGGGCGATCACGCTCTGCGATCCGTTGTGCTCGTTGCTCTGCGGCATGCGCCGCCGCCGCAATCTCCGCACCGCGAGCGCCGATCGGCGCCAGACGCAGCGGGGGCGATGGTTCGGCATTCACCAAAGCAAACACGGCCCGCGTAATTGGCCGATCCAGCGACAAAAGGGCAGCAAGGCTTCGAATCCGCTGGCGCGCGGTTCGATAGAATGCGGGCAATGACGGTGCAATCCGCTCGTATGTTGGATCGCGCGTAGCGAGTGCCTCGCCGTAGCTGGAAAGCGGCGACGCTCCCCCGAGGAACTTCAGCGCCACCTGCCCCGCCAGAGCTCCGCTCTCGAGCGCGTGAGAGAGCCCTTCACCCCAGAACGGGTTCGGAAGACCCGCGGCATCGCCGACGAGTAGCAATCCTGGAGCCTGGCTCGACGCGCTACGTCCGCCTATTTGGATCGGTGCTCCAAGGGGTCGTCCGGCCGGTCGCGCCACGGCAAACCGAGGATCGGAGCGGCATAGGATTGCCTCGAAGTTACTCAATAGGTTCCGCAGCAGCTTTGGTTGAGCGTATTCGGCGAAATAGCCCACTCCAACGTTTGCCCTATCCCCACTCGATGGGAACACCCACGCGTACCCGAGCAGAGGGAAGCCCTCAGCCTCGATCGGACCGTAGATCTCGAAGAGAGAAGAATCGTCCCACCGAACCTGTTCGTAATAGCGGCGTACAGCAAACATTGCCTGTCGTCCGCGGACGGGAGCCACTGGCGCATGGCGCGCAAGCGCGCCGACCGACCCTTCCGCAATGATCGTTACCGGAGCCCTTACCGTCTCCAGCAGCCCCGAGTGGCTGCGCAGGCTCACCCCGCGCACCTGACCGTCTTCCACGATGAGGGACCGAGCTGTCGTTCTGTCGCGAAGAATGGCACCTGCGTTGGAGGCCGCGGAAGCGAGCTGAGCGTCAAGGTCGACCCGCGGAATCGATCCACCAGGAGCACCCTGCCAGCTCAGTAGCGCCTTGAGGCCAACCGACTTCGAGTCTCGGACAAGAACGCCCCCGATCTGGCGTTGGCACGGAATGGACGCTCCGAGCCGCGCGAGCGCTGCAAGGCCACGCGGCGTCAATCCGTCCCCACACGCCTTGTCACGTGGGAAGCGGCTGCGTTCGACGAGCAGTACCCGCGCACCGCTCCGGGCGAGAAGCAAGGCGGTCGAACTCCCAGACGGCCCCGCTCCCACAACGATCACATCGGGATTCAAGTGACCTTCTCCAGACCCCGGTCCGGAATCCTGGGTGGAGCGACCAAGTCCAGAAGCCGCTCGAAAGATTCCCTCTCGGTGACACCCCGCAGTCGAAGCAGACTCACCCGGGCGAGATCTCGTTCCTCGCTTGCCCGCCTGGCCGCGGCGGCAAAGGCACCGGTCGATGCCAGTAGGTCCAAGATAATGTTGATTTCGTCTTCCCGAACGGGACGACCATCGTCACGGAGGAGCTGCCTCAAGCGCGCTCCCGCAGGGTCAGATCGCGCACAGCCATAAAGGACTGGCAGCGTATAAACACGCTCGCGAAGATCGCTCCCCGCGTACCGATGCGTCGCGGGTTCCGAGACAAAGTCGTGCAGGTCGTCGAACAGCTGGAATGCCAGCCCAAGGTGACCGGCAAACCGACCGAGAACAGCGAGATCCGTAGCGGGCACGCCCCCGAGGAAGCCTCCGAAGAATGCAGCCAGCTCAAATAGAGTTGCAGTCTTGCGACGAGCGATGCTCAGATACGAATCGACGGCGAGATCGAAGCTTCCCACCTGCTCGATCTCGCGAAGTTGCCCATCCGCGATCCTCGACGACGCGATGCCCCAACGCCGGGGGAGAGGATCAGGGAGACGTGCCACGAGAGCGTTCGCTCGGGCAAGCAGATGCGCCCCTCCGATTGCAGCCGCACGGGTCCCGAGTCGGCAATGCACTGCGGGGACGCCGCGTCGGGTTGCAGACCGGTCCACGATATCGTCGTGGTAGAGCGTCCCCATGTGAGCGAGCTCGATCGCAAGAGCGGCGCGGCGCACGAGTTCCCACTCGACTCTTCGTCCCTGCGCCTCGCCGTAGCCAGAGCACGCGATTGCGAGACGCGGGCGAAGAAATTTACCGCCGGCAGAAAACAGCAGACTGTGTAGATGGGCCGTATCGCTCCGTTCGAAGTAGGATCTCGCGTCTTCTTGTAGGTGTTCAATCTGGTTGTTCACCAGCCTGCTGGCCTCTGTGCTCATGCGTGCATCCGTGCCAATGACCGGTCTACCATTCGCGAGCCGTCCAGAACCGGGGTCGACGAGCCGTGCGCTCGAAACAAATCATCGTTGTGGGAGGTGGTCTTGCCGGTCTCGCCTGCGCGAAGGAACTCGTCGAACACGGGGCGAATGTCACGCTGCTCGAAGCGCAGCCCCGCCTCGGTGGCAAGGCGACTTCTTGGACGGACGATGACGGCGACATCATCGAGAGTGGACTCCACGTCCTCACCCCGCGCTACGAGAGCTTGCTCAGCATTCTCGCCGACGTAGGCGCCCAACACAATCTCGTCTGGAGGGACCCCGCCTATACCTATGCGCTGCGGGGCGGGCGCGTAGGCCGTCTCCGCTTGGCCGCTCTGCCTCCGCCCCTTCACCTCTTGGGTGGCATCCTCCGATACGAGCACCTTACTTGGCGGGAGCGTCTCTCAGGAATTCTGGCGCTCACGGAGAGCGTATTCTCGACGCCTCGTCATCGGGAGAGGCTCGACGACCGGACCTTCGACGAGTGGCTTCGCAGTCGAGGAGTCAGCCGTCGCTTGACCGAGCAACTTCTCGAGCCTGGGACGCGAGGCGTGACCTTCCTCGGGTCCGCCGATGTCTCCGCCAGAGTAATGGTTTCATATCTCCACACCCTTTGGGGAGACCGTGAGAGCGGTCGGATCGCGCTCATCAGGGGAGGGTTGGAGCGCGGGCTCATCCGCCCGATCGCTGACTCAATCCGGTCTCGCGGCGTTCAGATTCTGCTCGGAGTCAAAGTCGATCGTCTTGAACTCGGGGACGGCGGGATCGAGGGAGTCGTAACCGAGGGCGGAGACTACTTCACAGCCGACGCCTACGTGTCGGCCGTGCCTGCGCACGATCTGGTAAGGATGCTTCCGGTTCGGGCGTGGGATTACCCGTACTTCTCGAGCCTCCGGTGCCTGGGGCCCGTGCCAGTAATTTCCGTTCAGCTCTGGTTCGATCGCAAGATCACCAAGGTCGGTGACGTCATCATGAGCCCCGGTTGCGTGTTTTGCGTCTACGCGGACCTTTCGAACGCCAACTTCCCCGCTGCTCGTTCGCTCGTGCAACTCGTGGTTGCTCCCGCCGAGCATCTGCTCTCTGTTTCGGACCAAGACGTCGTCGACCACGTCGTGCGTGATCTTCGGGACGTCTGGGGCACGGCTCGCCGGGCTGAAATCATCAAGTACGCCGTCGTTAGGACGCCGCGCGCCTTCCACGCGCTTCGCCCTGGAAGAGAGATCCATCGACCTAGGCAACGGTCTCCATTCGCGAACTTCGTTCTCGCCGGCGACTTCACGCAGAGTGTTCTTCCACCCAACATGGAGACCGCGACGTCGACCGGGATCGCAGCCGCACGCCAGCTCCTGAAGAGTCCGCAGGATGATTCGAAGGAGTTCGTGAACGCCGGTATCGTTGCAGCGCCGGAAATGACAGATAGACCGTAGAGCGGAGCGGCGGCACGGCGGCGCCGAGCCGCCGCATCAGGCGATTCTCGACCGCATGATCGTCCGCGATAGGGTTGCTGTCGACCGCAACGACATACCCGGATTACTCGCCCAAACCGCGGAAGTCCCCCCGCCGCAGACCCAGCTCCTTCAAGCGCCGCTGCAGCGTGCGGATGCTGGTACCGAGTTCCTGCGCCACCGGGCCGAGTTGTCCGCCGTGAAACGCGAGCAGGCCCGCGAGGCGCTCGGCGCCGACCTCGCCTTCTTTGGCTTCGTCGGGCTCTGCGCCGAGGGCCGCAGCCATATCAAAGCACGTGATCGGGCCCGGCTCGCCGCGAAGCAGGGTGCGCGCGACCGTGTGCTCGAGCTCGCGTACGTTGCCTGGCCAGTCGTATGCCATCAGCGAAGCGAGAGCCTCGGGCGTCGGACGGCGCAGCGGGCCGTTCTTGGTTCGCTGAGCAATGAAGCGTTCCACGAGCGCCGAGATATCCCCACGCCTCTTGCGAAGGGGTGGGATGTGGATTCGCAGGACCGCGAGCCTGTAAAAGAGATCGCGACGAAGCGGGTTCTCCGCGGCCTGTCGATCGACGTTCTGGTTCGTCGCGGCGATCACACGTGCGTCGGCGGTGCGTTCGTCCGACGCACCTACCGGGCGATACGTTCCCGCCTCGAGTAGACGCAGTAGCTTCGCCTGAGACTCCACCGGCAGCTCGCCCACTTCGTCGAGAAAGAGCGATCCGCCCCGTGCGGTGCCAACGAGCCCTTCACGAGTCCCTACGGATCCCGTGTACGCGCCCTTTACACTTCCGAAGACCTCGCTCTCGAAGAGGGGCGGCGATATCGCCGCGCAGTTCACCGCCACGAACGGACGCTGCGCGCGCCGACTCGCGTGGTGCAGGCCAGTTGCCACCAGCTCCTTGCCAGTCCCCGTCTCGCCCGTGATCAGCACAGGCGAATCGCTCGCGCCGTACTGCTGCACGAGCCGGCGCACGGCCATGATCGCGGAGCTGCTCCCGACGAACTCGATGTCCCCGGCCGTTCCCGCCGCGGCCCCCTCCCGCCCGACATTGTGCGACAATCGTGAGAGCACCTCGCCTACTGCCTCGCGCATCTGGTCGAGGTACCTCGGCCGCTTGATGACGTAATGCGCCGCCCCGGCGCGCACGGCCTCGACCGCGTGCTCGGCGAGATCGTCCGATGTGACGAACACGATCGGAGGCGCACCCTCGCGGGATCGAATCCGCGCCTGGATCTCGAATCCGCTCCCGTCCGGGAGCCCCGCATCGAGCACCACGACGTCGAACACCCGGCGCTCGAGGGCAGCGAGTGCCGCTGTCTGCGTCCGCGCGTGCTCGATGCGGCCACCCAGCGATTCGAGCGTCTCGCGCATGAGCAGTGCATGGGCAGCATCGTCTTCGACGAGTAGCATTCGTGCTGAAGCTTCATTGACCGACGGCATACTTTGACCTCTCCGAACGCTCGACGAGCTCGCGTTCGATCGTTCGCGCTACCTGGTTGCCTTCCGCATGTCCAGCCTCTCATCTCCGAACTCGAGCACCGACTGCGTGAAGAGCTCGTCCGGGAGCGCGTCGCGTAGATCGACCTCGGGGATTTCGACCGTCGTGACGGACGCATCGCCGCGCCGGAACGTCATGAGGCCGGGGACGTGGTAGCCGCCCACCTTTAGGATGCGCTTCGGATCGATTTCGAGGTCCTTGAGCTTCTTACCGTCGCGGTAGAACTCGGCGCGCAGCATCAGGGGGAGCTCGTGGTCGAACCAGCCGACGACGCGGTCGTAGCCGCTCGGAATGCCGCTCGGCTGGAGCTCGATCACAAGCGCCGGGCGGCCGCCCACGGCTTCCGCTCGCAGCAGGCGCGCGCGCCACTGCTCGGAGCGCTTGCCCTCGAGATCCTCGAAGAAGACGTCGGTGCCGAAGAAGGCGTCGGAGCGCTGCGCGACGCTCACGCGACGCACGCGGGCGAGGGCCGGCTGGTAGAGGAAGGCGTCGTAGCTGAAATCGGGACGTTCGAGCAGTAGGAGACCGATGCCACGCAGATCGCCCGGGCCGAGGAAGCGCACGAGCATGCGGTTGAGACCGTCGGACGCACCCCGCCGCGCAACCTGCACGCTGCGCAGGTATTCGCGCCCATCGCCGCGGCGCGCGCGAATTTCGACACGCTGCACCGACGTGAAGCCATACAAGTTCTGGAAGGCGCGCGCGACGATCGCCTGCGGGTTCGGAGAGGCGGCGTCCTCGGCCGGTGTCGCACCGATCAGCGCTGCCGCCAGCCCGAAGCACACGATCGCGCAAGTTGCGCGATCGCTGGGCGACGAGCGTATGATCATGCTTCCCTCCACGCGAACGCCGTAGTATACAGGCACGGCGACACGTGAACGTGAAGGAAACGCATGCGCGCGAAGCATCGTGGGAATGCGGAGGCCCTCGTGGAAGAGCTTCGGTCGCCTAACGCGGCTCCGCGCCCTCCCGCCGTCCGGCTCGAGAACGTGCGCGTTACGTACCAGCGCGGGCGCGTGATGGTCGATGCCGTCAAGGGGATCGACCTCGAGATTCCGGCCGGCGACTTCCTTGCGATCGAAGGCCCGAGCGGCTCGGGCAAGAGCACGCTGCTGCGCGCGATCGCGGGGCTCTGGCCCACGACCGGCGGCCGCGTGTGGATCGAAGGCATCCCGCTCGACGAGCGCTCGGATTCGGAGCTCGCGATCTTGCGGCGGCGCCGCATCGGCTTCCTCCACCAGCTCTTCAACCTGCTGCCGGACCTCACCGCGGGCGAGAACGTGGCCATGCCACTGCTGCTCGACGGTCTGCGCGACGCGGAGGTGCAGGCGCGCGTCCGCGAGGTGCTCGCGCGGCTCGGAATCGAGGCCCTGCTCTCGCGACGCCCCGAGGAACTCTCGGGCGGCGAGATGCTGCGCGTGGCGCTCGCGCGCGCGCTGGTGATTCGCCCGTTGCTCATCCTCGCGGACGAGCCCACCGGGAGCCTCGATCGCGAGAACGGCCAGCGCGTGCTCGAGCTCTTCCGCGAGATCCACCGGCACGGCGACGTGACGCTCGTGCTCGTAACCCATGACGCCGACGTGGCGGCCGCCGCGCGGCGGCGGATCCGGATCGTGGACGGACGCATCGCTGCGCAGGTCTCCTGAGCCTCGACGCCCGGCGCTTGATCCCGCTCACTCATCCCGCTCCCTCTCATGCGCCAGGGAAACGCCTCCCGGGGAACGCACTACCGGTGCGACTGCCGCGAGCACGCTCACGGCGATCGCAGCGGCGAGCACTACGCGATCGCCTCGTCAGGCGCGACGAAATCGAACACCAGGCTGAGCTGTGAGCGCAGAGCTCCCTCGATCAAGCGGCGGCTCATGTGCTCAGCGCTTGGGCCTGCCAGACCTTCTCGACGAGCTCGGCCTTCGAGACCACCGGTTCACGGTGGCGGATCAGGTAGAGCAGGACATCGAAGCTCTTTGCCGAGCACTCGACGACGGTGCGGGCGCGGCGGAGCTCAAATCGCTCGGGGTCTGCCTCGAACTCGCCGACTTCGGCCCCCCAACCCTCACGCCCTCAAACGTCGGCTTGAGTTGCGCCTGCATTCTACCCGAATGTATCGGAGCGAATTCGCGTGACCGAGAGGCAAGATCCTGTAAGAGGATCCCCCGAGGTGGACGAACCATGGGGGCCGGGCGACAGGCTGGTGTATGTCTTCGTCGAGTCGGATTCCGAATCAGCGAACGGCCGGGCCGCGGCCCGTCTCTCCCAACGCCACCTGCCGCACCTTCACCCCCGCCTCGCGCAGCAGCGAGAGCGAGACATCGCCCATCGGGTAGTCCGCGTTGTAGACGACTTCGGCGATGCCGGAGTTGATGATCATCTTGGTGCAGATCAGG
>Ga0210377_10001136_pt1 | contig 24578 bp, 20 predicted proteins | sample PLM4_65_b1redo_FD_155480 | JGI IMG/M metagenome (GOLD analysis project Ga0210377, IMG submission 155480) | Groundwater sediment microbial communities from an aquifer in East River, Colorado, USA - PLM4_65_b1 redo | ecosystem: Environmental > Terrestrial > Soil > Riparian zone | place: USA: East...
AGCCCGTCCCCGTAGATGGGGAGCGGCTCCCCCCGCAGGGCATTCACGATCATCAGCGGGATGAACTTCTCCGGAAACTGGTAGGGGCCGTAGTTGTTGCAGGTCCGGGTGATGATGACCGGCAGGCCGTAGGTCACGTGGTAGGCCCGGGCCAGCACGTCCGCCCCCGCCTTGCTGGCGGCATAGGGGCTGTTGGGCAGGAGGGGCGATGCCTCGGTGAAGGTGCCCGATCCGCCCAGGCTGCCGTAGACCTCGTCCGTGGAGATGTGGACGAAACGGCGGACCCCGGCGCCGCGCGCGGCATCCAGGAGGACCCGGGTGCCCTGCACGTTCGTCCGGATGAAATCCTCCGCCTGCCGGATGGACCGATCCACGTGCGACTCGGCGGCAAAGTGGACGATGGCCTGGAACCCGTGGGCCTCCAGAAGTTCGCCCACCAGCTTCTCGTCGCAAATGTCGCCCCGGATGAAGACGTGGCGCGAATCCCCCTCCAGGTCGGCCAGGTTGCGGGGGTTCCCGGCGTAGGTCAACCTGTCGAGGTTCACGACGCGGACGTCCGGGTGGGCGGTGAGCAGGTGCCGGACAAAGTTGGACCCGATGAAGCCCATGCCCCCCGTGACCAGGATCGTCCCCGACAGCTCACTCATTCAGGCTGCTCCCATAGCTTTCGATTGCCCAGCCTGGCCAAGCTGGGGCCGAGCAGGACACCCCCCGAGGAATGTCAAATGACGAATTGCGAATAACGAATATCGAACGGTTCCTGGTTATCGGGTTGATTCTCGTCGGCGTTCATCATTCGACATTCCGTGTTCGATATTCGAAATTCCGCGATGACGAAAGATTTCTTTGCTGAATGGCATGAATTTCATCCGTAAGGGCTAGAGAGATCGCTTGCACGCCTCCACCACCTCGTCCATCTGGGCGTCGGTCAGCTCCGGGTAGATGGGCAGGCAGAGGACCTCCCGGGCCGCCCGCTCGGCCTCGGGGAAATCGCCGGCCCGGTAGCCGAGGTCGCGATGCATCGGCTGCAGGTGGAGCGGGACGGGATAGTAGACCGTCGTCCGGACGCCCAGGTCGGCCATGCGTTGCTGCACCCCGTCCCGATCCGGCACCCGGATCGTGAACTGGTGGTACACGTGGACGCACCCGGGCACCTCGACCGGCAACCCGATCCCCAGGCCGGCCAGGCCATCCCGGTAGCGGGCGGCAATGGCGCGTCGCCGCGCGTTCCATTCCGCCAGGAAGCGGAACTTCACACGCAGGACCGCCGCCTGGATCTCGTCCAGGCGGCTGTTGAATCCCAGCTCCTCGTGGAGATACCGGTCCCGCCCCCCGTAAGCGCGCAGGCGGCGGATCCGCTCGTCCAGGGCGGGGTCCTGGGTCGTGGCCAGCCCGCCGTCGCCAAAGGCGCCGAGGTTCTTGGTCGGGTAGAAGCTGAAACAGCCCACGTCCCCCAGTCCTCCAACTGGGCGTCCGCGGTAGGCGGCGCCGATGGCCTGCGCCGCGTCCTCCACCACGAGCAACCGGTGCGGCCGGGCAAGGGCCAGCAGGGCATCCATGTCGGCCGGTAACCCGTACAGATGCACGGGCAGGATCGCCTTCACGCGCCCCTCGGGCTTCGGCCCGGGACCCCGGCCGGCAAGGTATTCGGCCGCGCGATCGGGATCCAGCGTGAAGGTCCCCGGATGGATGTCCGCGAAGACCGGTTGGGCGCCCGCGTAGGAGATGGCCGTGGCTGTCGCCACGAAGGTGAAGGGGGAGGTGAGGACGAAATCCCCCGGGCCGATCCCGCACGCGCGAATCGCCAGGTGCAGGGCGTCCGTGCCGGAGGCCAGCCCGACGGCCCGCCCGACCCCAAGAAACGCCGCCAGCTCTTCTTCCAGCGCCCGGACGTTGGGTCCCAGGACGAACTGCCCGCTCTCCAGGACTCCCCGAATGGCGTCGTCAATCACCTGCCGAAGGCGCTGGTACTGGGCCTTCAGATCTAGGACCGGAACTGGCACGGAGGACTCCTCTCTCGCTACATCAAGGCCAATTCAAAGTGTGCAGATTTTGTTCCAGAAACGAAAACCGGCACCGTGGGGGTGCCCACAGCACCGGTACGGGGAGCTGCCGGGCTTAGAAATACCTGCAAAAATCAACACTTGTCAAGGGAAAAGGGCAGGGAGCGACCCCGCCAGGAAAAGACGGTCAGCCGTGGGCAGCCCGGAAGTGTTTCACGATCGCTTCAGCCAGGGCGGGGATCGTATAGTTCTCGGGCACAATATGGCTGACGATTCCGTGCCGGGCGGCGGTCTCGGCGGTGATGGGGCCGATGCTGGCAACGACCGCGCCTGTCAGGAGCGCTTCAGCCTCGTCGCCCACCAAGTCGAGGAAGTGCTTCACTGTCGAGGAACTGGTGAACGTGACCGCGTGGATCTGGCCCTCACGGAGCATGGTCCGAAGCCCCTCCGTGTCGGAGGCGCTCTTGATCGTCCGATAGGCCGGCACGACGTCCACCCGGGCCCCGCGCCGGGCGAGTTCCTCCGGGATGACCTCCCGCGCCTCGGCGGCCCGAGCCAGAAGCATCCGAGCCCCGCGAAGGCGCTCGGCGCCGGTGCCGGCGTCGATGGCCTCGACCAGGGCCTCGGCCTTGAACTCGGCCGGGACGATGTCGGCCCGGACGCCCCGTGACTGGAGGGCCGCAGCCGTGGCCGGCCCGATGGCGCAGACGGTGATGCCGGCGAGATCACGGGCATCCCGCCCCGCCGCCTGGAGCCGCTCCCAGAAGAACCGCACGCCGTTGGCACTCGTGAGAATGACCCACTGATACTCCCGGAGCCGTCCGATGGCCGCATCCAGCGGCGCCCAGCTCTCCGGCGGCGCGAAGGTGATGGTGGGAAATTCGACGACCTCGGCCCCGGCGGCCTCCAGCACCTGGGCGAACCCGCTGGCCTGCTCCCGGGCCCGCGTGATCAGGACGCGCTTCCCCGCGAGAGGGAGCGCCTCGAACCAGCGCAGCTTCTCTCGCAACGCGACCACCTCGCCCACCACGATCAGGGCCGGGGGCTTCATCCCCCGGCATTTTTCCGGCAGATCCGCCAGCGTCCCGGTCACCACCTCCTGCTCGGCCCGCGTCCCCCAGCGGACGACGGCCGCCGGCGTGGCCGGCGACCGGCCGTGTTGCACGAGCCGGCCCGCGATCTCCGCGAGCTGGCCCACCCCCATGAAGAAGACCAGGGTCCCGATCCCAGTGGCGATCTTGTCCCAGGCGATGCTGGTCTCGTCCTTCGTCGGGTCCTCGTGCCCCGTGACGAAGGCCACCGTTGACGTGAAATCCCGATGCGTGAGGGGGATGCCGGCGTAGGCGGGTGCCGCCACGGCGGCGGTCACGCCGGGCACCACCTCGAAGGGGATGTGGGCGGCCGCCAGCTCCTCGGCCTCCTCGCCCCCGCGCCCGAAGATGAAGGGATCGCCTCCCTTCAGCCGGGCGACCACCTTCCCCTGCCGGGCCCGCGCCACCAGGAGATGGCCGATCTCTTCCTGACGGAGGGTGTGCTTGCCCGCCTGCTTGCCCACGTAGATAACCTCGGCGTCCGGCTTCGCGTAGCGGAGCAGCCGGGGGTTGGCGAGGTAGTCGTACACGACCACGTCCGCCTCTTCCAGGCAGCGCTTCCCCTTGAGCGTGAAAAGCCCCGGATCCCCCGGGCCTGCTCCGATGAGATAAACCTTGCCGCCCGCCTCGCCCACGCTCGTCACCGCTCACTTCACCGCCATGGTTCAGTTCCTCCGGAAGACGGCCTGCAGGATCTCCGCGGCCCCGCGGGCGAGGAGATCCTCTGCCAGGGCGGTGCCCACTGCCTCGGCCTCGCCGGGCGTCCCGCGCCGCTCGGCCCGGACCAGTCGGCGACCGTCCGGGCTCGCCACCAGGCCGCGGAGGAGGAGCTGTCCTTCGGCGATCCGGGCATGAGCGGCAAAGGGCACCTGGCAGCCGCCTTCCAGACGACGGAGAAACGCCCGCTCCGCCAGCACCGCGGCATGCGTCAGAGGGTGATCCAAGACCGCGACTACCGCTCTCACCGCCCAAGGGGCACCCGGATCTCCCCCCCCAGAGGGCACCCGGATCTCGATCCCGAGAGCCCCCTGCCCGATGGCGGGCAGACAGACCTCCGGTGAGAGGAACTCGGTGATCCGATCCATCCACCCCAGCCGCTTCACCCCGGCCGCCGCCAACACGATGGCGTCCAGCCCTTGGGAGTCCAGTTTGCGGATCCGCGTGTCCAGGTTTCCGCGCAGCCCGACAATGGTCAGGTCGGGCCGGTGATGGAGCAGTTGGGCTTGGCGCCGCAGGCTGCTGGTGCCCACGCGCGCCCCCGAGGGCAGGTCGCGCAACCGGGCCCCCGTCCGCGAAATCAGGACGTCGAGGGGGTCCTCGCGCTCGGTGACGGCCGCGATGGTAAGGCCGGCGGGCAGGTCGGTCGGCACGTCCTTCATGCTGTGGACGGCCAGATCGACGCTGCCTCCCAGGAGCGCCTCCTCGATCTCCTTGACGAAGAGGGCCTTGCCCCCAACCTGGGCCAGAGGCACGTCCAGGATCTTGTCGCCCGTCGTCTTGATCGTTTCGAGCCTCACGCTGAGGCCCGGAAAGGCCGTGCGGAGCCGCTCCGCCACGTGGTTGGCCTGCCATAGCGCGAGCGGGGAGCCTCGCGTCCCGATCGCCAGGGGCCGGTCCGCAGGACTCCGGACTCCTTCGGAGGGGCCAGAGGTCGGGGGTTGAGGATCGATGTCGGGGCTCTCGGCTCTCGGCTCTCGGCTCACTTGTCTTTCTCTTCCAGTCCGAATAGCCGGCGCAGCACGTTCGTGTACAGGTGCCCGTCCTGGAGGGCGGCCCGCCGCTTCAGCTCCGTCATGGGCTGATGGAGAATCTTGTTGATCATGGCATGGCTCAGGCCGGTGATCGCCTCGCGCTGGTCGGGCGTCAGGTCGCCGATCCTGCCCAGGGCCTTCTGCAGCTCCGCGCCGCGGATCTCCTCCAGGCGCTGCCGGAGGGACACGATGGTCGGGACCACGTCCAGCGAGCGCAGCCAGGTGAGGAAGACCCCGACCTCCCGTTCGATGATCGGCTCGGCCCGCTCCGCCTCCCGCCGCCGCTCCTTCAGATTGGCCTCGACCACCGACTGGAGATCGTCGATGTTGTAGAGATAGACGTTGTCCACCTCGTTGCATGTGGGATCGATGTCGCGGGGGTCGGCGATGTCGATGAGGAAGATCGGCCGGTGGCGGCGCTGATGGATGACAGCCTGCATATCCTCCTTCTTCAGGATCGCGTGGGGCGCGCTGGTGGCGCTGATGACGATGTCGGCCCCCACCATCTCCTGGCGGAAGCTCTCGAAGGTCACGGCGCGACCCTCGAACTGTCGTGCCAGGGCCACGGCCCGATCGTAACTCCGGTTGGCAACCAGCACCGAGCGCACGCCGTCGTCCAGGAGATGGCGGAGCGCCAGCTCCGCCATCTCGCCGGCGCCGAGAATGAGCACGGACCGGCCGGTCAGGTCGCCGAAGATCTTCCGGGCCAGCTCGACGGCGGCCGAGGACACGGAAACGGCCGAGCTGGCGATGGCGGTCTCGCTCCGCACGCGCTTGGCGACGTGAAAGGCCTGCTCCATGAGGTTGTTCAGGATGATGCCCGTGGCCTCCCGGGCCTGCGCGACGGAATAGGCGGCCTTGACCTGGCCCAGGATCTGCGGTTCGCCCACCACCATGGAGTCCAGGCTGGAGGCGACGCGGAACACGTGCCGGACCGCCTCCGCGGCCGTGTGGATGTACAGCTTGTCCACGAACGCGGCCTTCTCCACGTTGCGGTAGGCGGACAGACAATCGGTGATCGCCTCCGCGGCCTTGGCGACGGACCCTTCTGTGACCGCATAGACCTCCACCCGGTTGCACGTGGCCACCAGCATCCGCTCCACGAGGTCCGCCGCCTCCCCCATCATCTCGAGCGGCTTGGGAAGCTCCTGTTCCGGGACGTTCAACCGCTCGCGGAGCTCGATCGGTGCGGTCTTGTGGCTCAATCCGACAACCAGAATTTCCATGACCCAGAATCCAGGGATCGCCTACAGGACCCGTCCGGTCCTGAGCAGGCTCACGCCGATCAGGGTGAACAGGACCAGGCAGAATCCGATGATTGCCAGGATGGCGGCCTTGCGGCCGCGCCAGCCCGCGGACAACCGGGCGTAGAGGAGGCCCCCGTAGATCAGCCAGCTCAGGATGGACCAGGTCTCCCTGCCGTACAGGGGCAGGAAGGATCCCCGCGTGTACACCGCCCAGATGGATCCGGTGATGAGGGCCAGCGTGAGCAGCGGGAACCCGAACAGCAGCGATTTCACCCCGACGTCATCCAAGAGCTCCAGCGAGGGCAGGCGGAAATGCATCCGCCCCGGATGCCGGGATTTCAGTTGCCGCTCCTGGAGGATGTACATCAGCCCCGTGCAGAAGGTCAGGGCGAAGGCGGCGTTGCCGAGAATGGCCAGGGCCACGTGCACCCACAATCCCGCCCCCTGGAGCGCGGGACCCAGTTCGGCGATGCGGCGGGGGAGGGCCGCCGCGATTGATCCGGCCAAGAGGACCATGGGCAGGACGAAGGCGCCGATGACGCGATTGCCGTAGCGAAACTCGGTGACAAGGTAGACCAGGACGATGGCCCAGGCCAGGAAGGACAGGCTCTCATACAGGCTGCCCAGGGGCGGCCGGCCCAGCGTATAGATCCGGAAAATGTGGGCCAGGGTGTGCGCGCCGAACCCCGCTAGGGTTGCGTAGGTGGCGACCCGGCCCAGACTCGGCCGCTGGCTGGCGATGTGCAGGAGGTAGTGCAGCGTCCCGAGGAAATATCCCAAGAGAGCGAGGTAGAAAAAGAAATGATCAATGGCCATTGTCGGCCCACCCGGCTCGTTAGGTCCCAGCCCCTGCCCGCGGGGAACACGTCACGAGGTCTTCGATGCGCGCCGCCACCGCGGCCGGGTCGCCGCGGGCGACTTCATCGAAGAGGTCCGATTCGACGGCCCGCCGGTAGATCGCCTGCCGTTCGGCCGGATCGGCGATCACCCGGCGGGCCCGCTCGCGCAGCAGGCGCAGGGCGGCGACGAACGCCTCATACTCGGGGCCGACGGTCTCCTCCAGCCGCTGGCGGAGCTTCCTGGCCAGCGCCGGGCTGCCGCCGCCGGTGGAGATGGCGATGATCAGGTCGCCACGCCGGACCACCGAGGGGACCAGGAAGCCGCAGGCCTCGGGATCGTCCGCCACGTTCACCAGGCCGCCGGCGCTCCGGACTCGCTCCGCGACCTCCCGGTTCACCTGCGGATCGTCTGTGGCCACCACCACCAGGAAGGCGCCGGGAATGTCGGCTGGCCGCACCGGCCGACGCCGCAGCCGAACACGCCCCGCCGTCGCCAAGGCCGCCAGCCGGACCGTCGTCGTCGGGCTCACCACCTCGACGTCCGCCCCGCATTCCAGAAGCAGCGTGACCTTGCGCTCCGCCACCGTCCCGCCGCCCACGACCAGGCAGCGTCTCCCCGTCAAGTCCACCATCATGGGATACAACTTCCGCATAGCGCTGGACGCGTCAGACCTTGGGTGTGATCCCTCCGAGGCAGGGAGGCGGGCCGTCCTCGACAGCCTGCTCGGACGGGCATGGGCAGGGTGCCGCGTGCCGTCCTATTCCTTGGTCTTCCGCCCCGAATTCAGGAGACCCTTGACCTCTTCCACGAACTGGTGGACGTCCTTGAACTGGCGGTAGACCGAGGCGAACCGGACGTACGCCACCTCGTCCAGATCGTGCAGGCGCCGCATGATTAGCTCGCCCACCTCGCTGGAGGAGATCTCACGATCGGGTTTCTCCGCGAGGCGGGCCTCGATGTCGTCCACGATCTGCTCGAGTTGGGCCACGCTGACCGGTCGCTTCTGCGTGGCCTTCAGTAGGCCGCTGAGCAACTTGTGCCGGTCGAACGGCTCGCGACGCCCGTCCTTCTTCACCACCATGAAGTGGATCTCTTCGATTCGCTCATACGTGGTGAACCGGCGGTGGCACTGCAGGCACTCCCGGCGGCGGCGGATGACTTCGCCGTTCTTCCCCTCGCGGGAGTCGACCACCTTCTCCGACGTGTGGTTGCAGTATGGACAGCGCACCGGGATTGCTCCGCCCCAACGGGTCGCGCCGGATGTTCAGCGGGGTGCCGAAAAGCACCCTGGAACCCAGGCCGGTCAACAGGGCTCACGGCCCATGCATGAAGATGGGTGCCCGAGGAGGGCGCGAGATCGAGGCACGAGGCGTCCGTTGGTGTGAACGTCGCAGTGCCGCGAAGAGCGCCTGACGCACCAGGTGGGTCCTTTGCACCAGCCGGTCAGGGGGCCAGGCGCTCCCGATACAACGGGAACTCGGCGCACAACTCGCGCACCTGGCCGGCCACGCGGGCCTGCCGGCTCGCATCCTCGATGTCCGCCAGCACCTCGGCGATGAGGCCCGCCACGTGCCGCATCTCGGCCTCGCGCAGTCCCCGGGTCGTGAGGGCCGGGGTCCCCAGCCGGATGCCGGAGGTGATGGTGGGCGGCTTCACGTCGAAGGGGACGGCGTTCTTGTTCACAGTGATACCGGCACGGTCGAGGACGATCTCGGCCGCCTTGCCGGTAAGCCCCCTCGACGTCAAGTCCATCAGCATCAGATGGGTGTCGGTGCCGCCCGAGACCAGGCGAAAGCCGAAGGCCAGGAGCGCCTCGGCCAGCGCGGTCGCGTTGCTGGTAATCTGCTTCTGGTAGGCGTGAAACTCCGGCGTGAGGGCCTCTTTGAAGGCCACCGCCTTGGCCGCGATGATGTGCATGAGGGGGCCGCCCTGCATTCCCGGGAAGATGCTCTTGTTCACCGCCGCCGCGTAAGCCTCCTTGCACATGATCATGCCGCCACGCGGGCCCCGCAGCGTCTTGTGAGTGGTGGTCGTCACCAGGTCGCAATGGGGGATGGGCGAGGGGTGCAACCCGGCCGCGATGATGCCGGCAGGGTGGGCAATGTCAGCCATGAGCAGGGCGCCGACCTCGTCCGCCACCTCGCGGAACGCGGCGAAGTCGAGCGTGCGGGGATAGGCGCTCCCGCCGGTGACGATCAGCTTCGGCCGGTGTTCTCGGGCAAGGCGCCTGACCTCGGCCATGTCGATTCGCTCGGTCTCCTTCTCCACTCCGTAGGGGATGATTTTGAAGAAGCGGCCAGAGAAGTTGACCGGGCTGCCGTGGGTGAGATGCCCGCCGTGCGACAGGTTGAGTCCGAGGATCGTGTCGCCATGCTCCATGACGGCAAAATAGGCCGCCATGTTGGCCTGGGCCCCGGAATGGGGCTGGACGTTCACGTGGTCGGCCCCGAAAAGCTGCTTGGCTCGTTCGATGGCCAGGCTTTCCGCCTGGTCCACGAACTCGCAGCCGCCGTAGTAGCGTTTACCCGGGTACCCTTCTGCATACTTGTTGGTTAAGGGGGATCCGGCCGCCTCCAGGACTGCCTCGCTGACGAAATTCTCCGAGGCGATCAGTTCCAGCTTGGATGCCTGGCGCTGCGTCTCCAGTCGGATGACCTCTGCGATCTCCGGATCCACGTCAATCAATCGCTTCACGGGTGTGCCCCTCCCGCGCTGTGCGAGGTTTTGGAACCGTTCACACAATCAACGCAGTCTAGCCCTGGGGCCGGAGCCTGTCAAGGAAAAGGCCGGCAAGATGGAAGGGAAGGGAGCACCGGCAACCGCATCCCGGCCGCCGGAGGTGTCGGTCGACTGCGCGATGCTGGCCGCATCCACATCCGCGGAGATCGCCGCCTCGACCGAAGTGCCAGAAGCCAGCAACACGCCAAGACCTTGGGGATGCTCGCGGCACAACCGGGCGCTGCGCTACCGGTGACGCCTGTTTCCCTTGTCTTGCGCCTTCACCAGGCTGTTGCGGTACCACGTGCAGAGACCCCGTTGGCATTCCCGGGTCTGGGGGAGTGCACGGATGCGGTCAGAGCTGCTGGCTGGAGAGCGGCCCCTCGAATACCGGTCCCATGTCTCGGGGGAGCGACACCGTGAAGGTGGTACCCTTTCCCAGCTCGCTCTTCACGTCAACCTGTCCCTGGTAGAGTTCCACGATCCGCTTGACCAGGGACAATCCCAGGCCGGTGCCTTCGGTCCTCAGTTCCTTGACGTTGGCGGCCCGGTAGAACTCGTCGAAGATGTGTGGCATCGCCTCCGGCGAGATACCGATCCCGGTGTCCGAGACGACGATCGTGACCTGGGATTCGCTGGCCTTGATCGCCATCGATACTTTTCCTCCGGAGGGGGTGTATTTGACGGCATTCTCCAGCAGGTTGCCCAGGAGGCGGTACATGTCCTCTTCGGTGGTGGGGAAAGTGAGTGGGGTTTCCGGCAGGTCCAGGCTGAGGATGATCCCCCGCGCCTCCGCCTCGGCCTGCAGGACCTCGGCGACTCGCCGCACGATGCCCACCAGGTTCAGCTCCGTCTTTCGGTGGGCGGGCAGACGATCCTTGAGCGCGCCGAGCGCCAGCAAGTCGCGAAGCAGCTCCTGGAGACGGGCCATCCGACGAACGGCACGGTTGACGAGGTCCTGCTGCTTTTCGTTCAGTTTGCCCGCATAGCCGCCCTGGAGGACGGCGAGTTGCGACTGGACGGCGGCTACCGGGGCCTTCAGCTCATGCGCGACGGCGAAGATGAACCGGGATTTAGCCTGTTCCAGCTCCTGCAACTGGCGAAAGGCGCGGGCGTTCTGGATAGCGGCGCCTCCCTGACTGGCCAGGGCCACCAGGAACTCCGTTTCCTCTTCGGTGAAGTGGCGCACCTCACCGGTGTAGACCCGCAAGACGCCGATGGCCCGATCGAGCAGCATCATGGGAACGCTCAGGACGGAACGGATGCCTTCCTTGCGCGCCTCCTCGGGATATTGGAATCGCGGATCAACCGTGGCGTCTAAGAGAGCCACGGGCTTTCCTTGCAAGGCCAATCGATCCATCTCGCCTCGCTGCGGGTCTACCTTGCCCTTGGTGAGGTAGGCCTCGCTGAGTCCGTAGGCGGCACTGACCTCCAGGTAGCGCTGCTCCTCGTCCAACAGTCGGATGGAGCTGGCCTTCATGCCCATGACCTCGGTCGCCTGCCGGACAATGGTGGAGAGCACCTGGGGCAGATTGAGGGAGGAGCTCACCGCCCGGGAGGTCTCGTACAAGGTCCGCATCTTCTGATAGGCGGCCTCCAGGCTTTGCTTCAACTCCGCCAGCTCGCGCGTGCGACGCACCATCTCCCCGGTAATGGAGGTGGTCAGGTGGATGGAGACCAGGATGGCGCTGACAAAAAAGCCCAGTGCCGCTGCCAGGAACCACGGGCCTTGCAGACGCGGATCATGGAACTCGGGGATTGCCCGATGAGGGACCGCTCCCCAGAATTCAAGCAGGGCCAGTCCCACCACCAAGAGGATGCCAAAGGCAGCCAGCAGGAAGGCCGTTCGCGCCCGCAGCAGAATGCTGGCGACGATGGCATTGAAGACGAAGTACAGCAGGACGGGACTCTCGATGCCACCGGTGTAGTGGACGACCAGCGTCAGCGCCAACCAGTCCAAGAGAATCTGCAGCGTGGCGAAATGTCCGAAGATCTGGATGGACGCGGTCGAGTCCCGGCGCAGGATCTTGAGCTGCCAGGTGAAGACGACGTTGTATCCCAGGATGGCAGCCCCGGTGAGACACAGCTCTTTCCAGGGGATGGTGAAGGACAGCAGATGCTTCGCGATCAGGGAGAGAGCGATGACCGCAGCCCCGGCCATCCATCGCCAGCCGATGAGCCAGGAGACGCGAGCGATGAGTTCGGCTTCCAGGGGGAGGTGGTACGGTGGTGTTTCCACACCTGGCCGTGTTCCCTCCTGCTTCTCAGGCACGGATCCCCCCCCGGAGCGTTTCAAGCGGCGAGGAGCAACGATTCCATCGGTCCACGCTGGAGGATACCGGGCCGCCTGCGATAGAGCAGGTCCGGCGGCTCGGGCGCGAGCGCCCCATCCTCGTGCCCGTTGACCCAAACGCACCGCATGCGGACGCCATGCCGCCTGCTGGAAGGCCCCCGGATTCCCGGGTCCACGGAGCGAACGCGACAGGGCCTACTTGAGCTTTTCTCGCAGCGTGGACAGCAGGATGTCCGGCTGAATAGGCTTCTGGAAGATACCAGCCAATCCGAGATCGGTGTAGTCGGTGGTCATGAAGAGTTCGTCCCCGGCGGAACTCAGCATGTAGATCGGGGCGGTATTGCCCAGGAGCCTGAGTTCCTTGACGAAATTCGTGCCGGAGTCGATTTCCTCCATCATCAGATCCACGATGAGAAGGTCCGGCTGGGTCTCCTTATACTTCTTGAGACCCATCTCGGCCGAAACCGCCTCCTCCATGATGTAGTTGTGTGCTTCGAGGACCAAGCGGATGGAATCGAGGAAGTCCTGGTCGTCATCGATGCAGAGGATTACGTGTATCCCGTGTCTCATGTGCCGTTCCTCAAGTGCGCGGCTGGTGCACCACCCCCGGCTGCTGTCACGGCCGCATCAAAGGTGCCTTCCCTCAGGACGGGCGCGAGGAACCGGAGGGCTGCCGTGAGATTCTCCAGTGCCTGTTCGGATAGGACCTCGCCAAATTCATTGAACCGGTACCCTCGGATCCCGAGCGCGTAGCTCTTCGTGTCCGCCCGAAAGAGGTCGCGAGCCAGGGCCACCACCGCCTCCGGCTCGACGGTATGACTGCTGAAACTGGCGTGCGCCACAGGATGGACGCGCTTGAAAAAGAACGGTTCGCGGCCCGCCACGGAGGCGTCGGCGAATACCACGTACCGGTGCGCGGCCACTGCCGCGGCGTCCTCAACGGTCAGGTGATAATTGGACTCCACCGTCACGCCGGGGATGTCCAGTTGTTCGACAGCCTCAGCCAGCGCCGGGCCCAGGCCGTCATCCAGGCGGCCCGGGTTGCCATATCCGATCACCAGGACTCTATTCGCCATCCCCCGGACCACCCCGAGCCTTCCGGTCCACGAGCCGCCCTTCGGAGTCGACGATCTCGACAATCAGCGGCATCTGCCCCATGGCGTGCGTTGCGCACGAGAGGCAGGGATCATAGGCGCGGATGGCGACCTCGATGCGGTTGAGCAGGCCCTCCGTGATCTCCCTTCCCGAAAGGTAGTGGCGGGCAACCGCCTCCACGGCCCGGTTCATGGGCGTGTTGTTGTTGGTGGTGGAGACGATCAGGTTGCAGCGGACCACCTGATCATTCTTATCCACCCGGTAATGATGGAACAGCGTGCCGCGCGGGGCCTCGATCAAGCCGACGGCCTCGTCGCGGCGCTTGCCCGTGACCACGAGGTCGGTTCCCTGCAGGTCCGGATCGTTCAGCAACAGCCGGATCTTCTCGGCCGCGTACAGCAGCTCGATCATGCGCGCCCAGTGGTACGCCATGGTCATTCCGTTCGGCTTGCCCCCGCTGAGGGCCATGAACTCCTGGCGGGCGGCCTCCGCCTCCGGCGTGTCGATGAAATCGCAGGCGTTGATGCGCGCCAGCGGCCCGACCCGGTACCAGCCCTGGTCGGGGCCCAGCGACTTGAGAAAGGGAAACTTCATGTAGGACCAGGGCTTGACCTCTTCGGCGATGTAGTCGAGGTAGTATTGGTAGTCGACCTGGTCGAAGATCTTGCGGCCCCGGGCGTCGATGGCACGCAGATTCCCGTGGTAGAGGTCCATGGCTCCGTCGGCCCGGACCAGCGACACGTAGTTGGAGTCGAAGGTTCCGAAATTCGCCAGCTCCTTCACGTGCTCGGAGGTGTAGCCCTTCACGATCCTCAGGGCGCCGCGGCACCAGGTCAGAATCTGCTCGATGTCCTTGAGGAACCCGTCCCGCTCGGCGATGGACAGGTTCTTGTTCACGCCGCCGGGGATCGCGCCAGTCCCGTGGATCTTCTTCCCCGCGGTGGCCTGGATGACCTCCTGGCCGTATTTGCGCAGCAGAACCCCCTGGACGGCGAGGTCCGGATACTTCTTGGCCACGCCGATCACGTTGCGGATGGTCGGGTCGGCGTCGAACCCGAAGAGCAGATCCGGCGAGACGAGGTGGAAGAAATGCAGCGCGTGGGACTGCAGCATCTGGCCGTAATGCATGAGCCGGCGCACCTTCTCGGCCGTGGGTGTGAGGTTCTCCCCGCCCACGATCCGGTCCATGGCCTTGGCTGCCGCCAAGTGGTGGCTGACGGGACAGATGCCGCACAGGCGCTGCACCAGCACCGGCACCTCCCAGAAGGGCCGGCCCTGGATGAAGCGCTCGAAGCCACGGAACTCCACGATGTGGAGCCGGGCCTGCTTCACCTTCCCTTCTTCGTCCAGCAGGATCGTGACCTTGCCGTGTCCCTCGACACGCGTGACGGGCTCTATGACGATCTTCCTGGTCGATGGAGCTGCTGTTCCCATGGGGGCGTCTCCGCGATCAATCGTACTTGATCAGCTCGTACGGGAGGTTGATGGGCTCGTTCTTGAGCAACGCGGTGAGCGCAGCCCAGATTGCATCCGCCGGTGGCGGGCATCCCTGCAGGTAATAGTCGATCTTGACGACCTCGTGGCACGGGTAGACCTTGTTGAGGAGGAGCGGGAGGTCCGGGTCGTCCGGGTAGTGGCCGCCGGGATTGTGCACCGTGGGCCCGTTCCGGTAGGCCTCGTCGAGGCATTCGCTGAGGGGGATGGTGTTGCGCATGGCGGGGATGCCGCCGCAGATGGCGCATTCGCCGACCGAGACGAGGATGTCGCAGTGCTGGCGGAACTCCCGCAGGACGCGCACATTCTCCTCGTTGCAACATCCCCCCTCGATGAGGCCGATGGCGCACCGGCCGGTGAACTCCTTGATGTCGTCGATGGGGGACTTGTCGAAGTCCACCAGTTCGATGAGCTGCAGGATCCGGTCGTCGATGTCGAGGATCGACATGTGGCAGCCGAAACAGCCCGCCAGAGAAGCCGTTGCCAGTCTTGGTTTTGCCATGGCGCTATCCCTCTCGGTTACCGGCCCGCCCGGCCTGCCGCTTGGCTTCGATGTCGGACCCGATCGGGCGGATGTCGTACAGGCGTTTCCCGATCGGCACCTTGTAGCCCTCGCGCTTCCTCAGAATCGCACCGACAGGGCAAAGCTCCACCGCCTTGTCCATGCTCCCCAGATGTGTATCCGCCAGCCGGGCCTCGGCATTCACCCAGATCTTCTTGTGCCGGCCCCGGCCGACGAACTGGAAGACATGCTTCCCGTCCAGATCCCGCGACGCCCGCACGCAGCGAGAACAGAGGATACAGCGGTTGCGATCGATCAACACATCCGGGTGGCTGGCGTCGACGTCCCGGTGCGGGAACTGGTACGGGAACCGCGGGGCCAGGATGCCGAGACGGTAGGCCATGGCCTGCAGCTCGCAGTTGCCGCTCTTTTCGCAGAACATGCAGTAGTGGTTCCCTTCCACGAAGAGCATCTCGACGAGGATGGAGCGGTGCTGCTTGAGTGCCTCGGTCTCGTTCTCCACGAGCATGCCCTTGGCGGCGGGGGTGGTACAGGCTGTCTGCGGGCGGCCGTTGACCATGACCGTGCAGACGCGGCAGGCGCCGAACGGCGCCAAGTCCTTGTGGGCGCACAGTCGCGGAATGTACACGCCGGCCTCATCGGCCGCTTGCAAGATCGTCAGTCCGGATTTCGCCTGGATCGCGACACCATCGATCGTGAAGCTGAACGTCTCGCTCATGGTGTGATTCCTTTGTTCAGCAGGCTGCTGAAAAAGGCCCATCTGTCCGCCTGAGGCGGATTGGCGCGCTCGCGCGGCGCTGCGACGTACGGACTAAGTACGCCTCGCACCTCGCCTCGCGCGCCGCCTTGCGTCCGGATCTTTTTGAGCAGCCTGACGGAAAACGAGTTTTTCAGCATTCTGTTAGGCCGAGAAGACTTCGGAAGACCGTCCCACCAGCTTCTCAGATTCCTGCAGGGCCGCACGGATGTCGAAGGACGCCAGACACGGCTCATCGGGCCTCTTCCGGAGCAGGACCTCGTACGCGGGGCGGAACGCCTGGATGGTGGTGAGCACCGGATTCGCGGCGGTCTGTCCCAGTCCGCAGCGGCTCGTGAGTTTCACGGTCGCGCCCAGCTCCTGGAGGTATTCCAGGTCCCCGATCTGCCCGCGGCCTTCGAGAATCTCCGCGAGCTTCTGTTGCATCAGCACGCAGCCGACGCGGCATGGCGTACAGTAGCCGCAGCTCTCATCGACGAAGAAGTCGAGGAACTTGAGCGCGACCTTGAGAATGTTCCGGTTCGTCCCGAAGACCATTACGGAGCCGCCCGTGGCCAGGTCGTCGTAACAGATGGTTCGGTGGAACGCATCCGGCGACACCATCCGCCCCGAGGGGCCACCCACCTGGACCGCGCCGGCATCCTCGGCGCCGACCATGGTGAGGAGGTCACTCAGCTTGATCCCGAAGGGCACCTCGTACACGCCAGGGCTCGAGCAATCGCCGGACACACTCAGCAGTTTGGTGCCGGTGCTGCCCTTGGAGCCGATCTCGGCAAACCATCCGGGGCCGTTGTCCAGAATCCGCGCGGCACAACAGAGGGTCTCCACGTTGTTGACGGTGGTCGGCATCCCCAGGTACCCCTTCTGGGCAGGGAACGGGGGACGGGTCTTCGGATCGCCGCGCTGCCCCTCGCAGGAGCTGATCAGGGCCGTCTCTTCGCCACAGACGTAGGCCCCCGCGCCCATCTGGATGCGGATATCGAAATGGAAGCCCTGCTTGCCCAGAATGTTTCTGCCGAGCAGGTTCTGAGTGCGCCGGGCCTGCAATACGCTCTCCAAAAAGGCCCGCAGATACGCATACTCGGCCCGCAGATAGACGATCCCAAGATCCGCGCCGATGGCGTACCCCGCGATCGCCATGCCCTCGAAAACGAGATCCGGGTTCTCCGTCAGAATCACCCGGTCCTTGAACGTGCCCGGCTCTCCCTCGTCGGCGTTGCACATGATGCACTTGCGATCGCCATCCGCGGCCCGGGTGAACTCCCACTTCATCCCGGTCGGGAAGCCCGCGCCGCCCCGGCCACGGAGGCGAGAGGTCTTGATGTCGTTGATGACCTCGACCGGGCTCATGGCCAGGGCCTTTCGAAGCGCGGAGCCCGGGGTCATGGGCGCCAGCACCACGGGACCCTCCCGGCGGATATTGTTGTGCACCATGGAGCGGATCAGCGGGTGGGAATTGTTGCCGTCCCCCAGGCGGCGTACAAGGCGTCTGGGGTCGCCGGATTCGCGCAGCACCCGGACGATTTCACGCGCCTTGTCGCTCCACAGGGATGGAACGACGACATCATTGACCAGCGCCGCCGGGGCCTGGTCACACATCCCGATGCACGGGGTGTATTCCAGCGTGATCTTGCCGTCCGGCGTGGTCTCGCCGAATGGGATGCCGAGCTCTTCGGAGAAGGCCTGGGCAACCTTGTCTGCACCGAACATCTCGTCGATGACGTCGTTGCACAGGCGGATCACCACGTTGCCCTTCGGCTTCACGGACAGGAAGGCATAGAACGAGACGAGGCTCTCGACCTCCACCCGGGGGATCCGGACGGCCTGGGCGATGAGGTCGAGCGCCTGGGTCGAGACGCAGCCATACTGGCCCTGCACGGCGCGGACGATATCCATCAGCCGCGTGGCGTCATTCCCATAGGTGGTGCAAATTTCCCGGATGTCCGTGGCGAGCTCAATCATGGTCGACCTCACTGTGCGGTCATCACCTTCCGAGAGCACGCCCGCCTGTCCGCAGGCGTCGCATTGACGGATGGAATACGCCGCATCGGGGTATGGATGCCCCTCCCACAAGGTTATCCTAGGGACCGGATTGCTTGTGCGTCAAGGCACAAACAGCGAATGTCAGATGAAGCGAATCAGGTGAGATCGGGTGACCTTGGAAGCCTTCTCTACCCGGCTACCCGGGGTTGCGGGGTGTCATCTTGTTGAACAGCAGCACGAGCCATAGACGGAACTGTCACGGGAGAAAGGCTCACAAGGAGGGCGGGGGCGGCGTCAGCGGGCCGCGGCCGGCGGGGACTGGACCAGCGGTGGAAGGTTCGTGTAGTGGGGGGTCCCGTTTGCATCCACCCTCCGGAACACGCTCGGGGTGGAGGGGACGACCTTCCCGACCTCGGCACCGGTTCTTTTCGGCGAGGACCCGCTGCTGGTCCGGACCGCAAGCCGGTCGGGCTGCCCATAAAACGCCAGGACGCGATTCACGTACTGCTGTGTTTCCGGATAGGGCGGTATCCCATTGTACCGGAGGACCACGTTCTCCCCAGCATTGTAGGCTGCGAGCACCAGGGGCAATCGGTTCGCAAACATCTCGTGAAGGGAGCGAAGGTATCGGACGCCGCCCCGGATGTTCGCCTCTGGATCGAAGGCATTCCCGACGGCATACCGCCCCGCGGTACCCGGCATGAGCTGCATCAGACCCTGGGCCCCCTTGCGGGAGACGGCGTGGGGGTCAAAGTTGGACTCGGCCTTGACGATGGCCCGGATCAACCCGGAATCCACCCCTTCCTCGTCAGCGATCCGGTTGATGAGGTCGGCGTACTGGCCCCGCACCAAGTTCACGCCGCGCGGGAGGCCGAAGCCGGGGAGGGGGCGGAAGTACGGCTTGGTGGGAGCGTCGGTGAAATGGGCCGTTCCGGCCTCGTCCACGTAGACGTAGACCGCCGCCTCGCCAAAGGCGGCCGGGCCCGCGAGGAAGAAGCCCACGGATAGGAGTGCGCAGAGGAGTCTGGCCATCGGCCGCAACCTATAGCAGACGGCCTGGCACCTGGCAAGGGCAAACCGGCCATTGTCGGTGCTCCCGGGCGAAGACTGTGCCGGTGTCGCAGACCTCTCCACCCGGAGGCCTCGAGGGGAGACCCAGGACCGCCAGTCGGCCGGTGGGCATCGACGTCCGAGGGTTTTCCTGGAATTGATTGAGAGATCTGCCAGTCTCTTGTAGAGTCTCGTCGACCACTTCGCTGTTTTGGTGCGGGAGTTCTGTCGATCGAATGGCATCGGCGGCTGCTGACGCGGGCCAGTGCCAGCCGTGACCCTGGGCAAGTGGCTGGCGTGAGAAGGTTCCTGTCCAAGGGGGAGGATCATGGCGAAACCCGGCGAACCGAACAAGATCATCTACTCGATGGTCGGCGTGGGGAAGGTGCACGGCGCGAAGCAGGTGCTCAAGGACATCTCGCTGTCCTATTTCTACGGCGCAAAGATCGGCGTCCTCGGACTCAACGGGGCAGGCAAGAGCACACTCCTCCGGATCATGGCGGGCGTCGAGAAAACGTTCCTGGGCGAGACCCACTGCTCGCCGGGGTACACCATCGGCTTCCTCGAACAGGAGCCGAAGCTCGACCCCACCAAGACCGTCCTGGAGGTGGTGCGCGAGGGGGTGCAGGAGATCGTGGAACTCCTGAAGCAGTTCGAAGAGATCAGCGGCAAGTTCGCCGAGCCGATGTCCGACGACCAGATGAATGCGCTCCTGGAGAAGCAGGGGAAGGTGCAGGACCGGCTCGACGCGGCCGGTGCGTGGGACCTCGACAGCCGGCTCGAACTGGCGATGGATGCCCTGCGCTGCCCACCCGGCGACACCCCGGTGCAGGTGCTCTCGGGAGGGGAACTGCGCCGCGTGGCGCTCTGCCGCCTGCTGCTCCAGCAGCCCGACATTCTCCTGCTCGACGAGCCGACGAACCACCTCGACGCCGAGTCGGTGGCGTGGTTGGAGCAGCACCTGCAGCAGTATGAGGGGACGGTCATCGCGGTCACCCACGACCGCTACTTCCTCGACAACGTGGCCGGGTGGATCCTGGAGCTCGACCGCGGGTACGGGATTCCATGGAAGGGGAACTATTCGTCGTGGCTGGCGCAGAAGCGGGAGCGGCTCCAGCACGAGGAGAAGGCGGAGAGCGAGCGCCAGCGGACGCTGGAGCGCGAGCTGGAGTGGATCCGCATGTCCCCGAAGGGCCGGCACGCGAAGGGGAGGGCCCGCATCACCGCCTATGAAACGCTCCTCCAGCAGGAGCATGAGCAGTTGGCGCGGAGCCTGGAGATCTTCATCCCGCCCGGGCCGCGGCTCGGGGATTCCGTCATCCGCGCCGAGGGGGTCGCCAAAGGCTACGGCGACCGCGTGCTCTTCGAGGAGATGAGCTTCAGCGTCCCCCCAGGGGCGGTGGTGGGGATTGTCGGCCCGAACGGGGCGGGGAAGACCACGCTGTTTCGGCTGATCACCGGCGAGGAGCAGCCGGACCAGGGGAGGCTCATCCTCGGCCAGACGGTGAAGCTCGCGTACGTCGACCAGGCGCGGAGCGACCTCGACCCGGCCAAGACCGTGTGGGAGTCGATCTCGGGCGGGCAGGATCAGATTGCGCTGGGGAAGGCCCTAGTCAATTCGCGCGCCTACGCGGCGCGCTTCAACTTCTTCGGGCCCGACCAGCAGAAGCAGGTCGGGTCGCTCTCTGGGGGCGAGCGGAATCGGCTCCACCTCGCGCGGATGCTCCGCGGCGAGGCGAACGTCATCCTGCTCGATGAGCCGACGAACGACCTCGACGTCAACACCATGCGCGCCCTCGAGGACGCCATCGATCGCTACGCCGGGTGCGTCCTGGTCATCTCGCACGATCGCTGGTTCCTCGACCGCGTCGCGACTCACATCCTGGCCTTCGAGGGGGACAGCAAGGCGTGCTGGTTCGAGGGAAACTGGAGCGAGTACGAGGCCGACCGGAGGCGCCGCCTCGGCGCCACGGCCGAGCGACCCCACCGCATCCGCTACCGGCCGCTCACGCGAACCTGAGGGATCTGCATGTCCCCGGCCGTGCGATCACAATGCGGGAGAGAATTCGACTACGCCCCAGTCCGTTCGTCTCTCCGGCCAAGGGTTTCCTCGAGGTCAATCTGCAGGGACCGGAGGATCAGTTCGCCCTTGGCGCGGCGATCCTCGCGGCCGATGCCGACACGCCGTGATCCGGCTGCTGTCGGGACGGGGGGTGTGTGCACGCCAGGCCGGATGTGGATCCCGGCCCGGAAGAAGAAGTGTGGCGATTCGAGAAGAGGGTACCGTCAACACCTTGGCCACCATCAAGGTCAAGGACAAGCTGGGTGCCTCCTCCGGATCGTTCGGTTGGAGCGGCGAGGGACCCCTCATGGTTGCCGAGCGGTTAAAGGGGCTCAAGTTCCGGGTGCCCAAGGAGCCGGTGCGCGTCCAGCTCGTGCCCACCGGGGCGGACCTGAAGTCTTGCGAGGAGTACGGGAAGCGCCTCGTAGACGCCTTGAGAAACTGAGTCGTTCGTGCTGAGCGCGAGGCTGACCGATTCGCATCACGGAACGATGGATACTTACTGATCTTTCTGCCTACGGCCTCACCCAGCCGTTGCTGAGCCATCCTTCGTGGTGGCCACGTCCACCTTCATTGACCCTTCCGCGGTGATCAAGGAATTCCTCGTGCGCCCCGGTTCCTGGCTCACCCGGGGGCATGGCCCACCGGGGTCTGCTGCCGCCGCATAGCCCCGGTTGCGACTCAGAGCGCCCCCTGGCCGCCCCCGCCTCCCCCATCCCCCGTTGCAGGTTCTGCTTGAGAATCGGTCTTGAGGCGAGGCATGCTCCCCTGATCCTACCCGGGGGTTCCCGAGGGCCGGCTAACCCTGGCGGGTGCCGGGCGAGGCACGGCGCCCCCAAGACCAAATTCTTATCAGCCCACCCTCAGCCCACCTGAAAAGAGAACCCCATTTGTTCGAATTCCCCCGTGTCTTGGCGCTCAAGTTTTGCCCGAATCTCCTCAAAGCGCCTGACAATCTCCTGGGAGTAGAGTCTTTCCCCGCAATGAAGGCAGACCTCAGCACGAACCTTTAGTGCGGCCGTGTGATTACCTCCCCGCAAGAGTTTCTCTACCTCCTTCTCCACCAAGGTGCCGCTGCACACCGGGCATTTCTCGAACGGCATCATTTCCCGCTTCTCCTCTCCCGCCAGTTGACCCATCAATCGGGATCCGGCCGGTAGACCGTTACCAATACAGCCCAACGGTTCTGTTCGTTGTACGCCCAGACGCTATGCACGGGATCCCCGCTGAAGGTCCGGCCGTAGATCAGATAGCTCGGATACGGTTTATCGGTCGGATAGTCCTCAATGATCTCTCCTTGAAGGACCGAAAAGTAGATCTCATCGAAGGTCAGCCTGTCTGCCTCAGCCTCTTCATCGGCATGATCGGTGATCCGAACTCGACCGGATCGAATCGCCTCGATGATATCGCTGATGTTCACCGGGTCATGCCTCCTTCCTGGGATCCGATGAGGCCACAGCTTCGGCCATTGAAAGGATTCTTTCCGAACTCCGGCAGGAAGTCAAGGTTGGCGCGAAGCTGAGATGGAAGCCCACCTCTCAGGTACTGCCCAGCGCAGCACAAACGACGCAGGTGGACAACCAGGAGAACCAGGCGGCTAAACGTGTGGATGGCGAGGGCAACAGGAGGCGTGATATACTCCACCCCTCGCACAGGGAGTAGTCGCCGATGATTGTTCTCCACGTGGGCTTTCTCGACAACCGACTGCTGCTCTGGGGCGAATCGCCTGCAGAGGCAAGCCCGGGGCCCGCATCAAGTCCCCGCCGCAAGGCGAAAGCCATCCGCCCGCAGGCATCCCCCTTCGACGCCGGCGCTACGCGGCTGCTCACTGCACTGGAGAGCGCTGGCGTGCCCGTCCGCGGCAAGAAGGCGCGCACAGAGACGACCATTGTCTGGCTGCCTACCTCGGACGGAGTGCCGGTGCCGTCGAGCCCGATCGTCGCGGAGGCTCCGCGCCCGTCCGCCCCATCCGCCCTTTCCCCCTGGACCGTGACGGTATTGCCGCTGTGCTTTGAAGAGGCGACCGCATTTTTCTGCATGAGTGCCGGGAAGCAGACGCTCACGCCGGGTGTGGTCGTTGGCCGCGATCTCGTGTTCTGGGTTCGGGCCATGCGTTTCGCGGGGGCGCTCGTGGCGCGTCAGCAGTTCCTTCCCGGCCTGAAATCCCGGAACGGACAGTATCGGGCGCTCTGGGAACCCGTGGTGGCCGGCGAAGACCGGGGGCGCGTCGCCGCGCTGGCCAATGACATGCCGGGAGTTGCCCGCGCGCTGTCATCTGAGGGGACACCCACGCCTCCGGCGGCGGCACCGCTGTCGATCCTGACCGCATTCCTTGCCGGGATGGTGGACCACCTTGTCCGCGTTGCAGGACCACAAGCCTCCATCGCGCCTCTCGCCTCTCGCCAAGTCGGAAAGAGAGCAGGCAGCTTCGCCAGCCTTCACGACCAATGGCTTCACGCGCTGCGATCGCCGGATGGAACCATGGACGGCGGCGCCGCAGCGCTGGCCGAATTGGCAGCGCAGATCCGTGACTGGCGTCGCCCCATCGCCGTGGCAACGTCGTCGCCCTTCCGCCTCTGCTTTCGCCTGGAGGAACCTGCGGATGACGGGGAGCGGCGGGGACGCCGCACGGCCTCCCGAGACGCCTGGTACGTCCGCTACCTGCTCCACCCCCAGGAGGACCCCAGCCTCCTCATCCCGGCGGAGGATGCCTGGACCCCGACCGGGCGACACGCTTCGGTGCTCCGCCGATGGAATGGCAACATCCAGGAGTGCCTGCTTTCCGCCCTCGGCCAGGCCGCGGGGCTGTGCCCCGACATCGAGCGGAGCCTCAGGACATCGAGGCCCGGAGGCTATGCGCTGGATGCGACCGGCGCCCACGGATTCCTGACGGAAAGGGCGGCCGTGCTGGAGCAGGCAGACTTCGGCGTGATGCTGCCGGCCTGGTGGACTAGGAAGGGCACCAAGGTGCGCCTGGCGGTTCAGGCGCGCGTCAGGAGCCCAAAGATGCAAGGCGGGGGCGGACTCTCGCTGGAGGAGGTTGTCCATTTCGACTGGCAACTCGCGCTGGGCGACGCCGTCCTCACCCGGGAAGAGCTGGAGGCGCTGGCAAGGCTCAAGGCGCCTCTCGTGAAGGTCCGGGGCCAATGGGTGGAGGTGAAGGCGGAGGAGATCCGGGCGGCGCTGGAGTTCTGGAAGAAGGATGTGGGCACGGCCACCGTCCGGGACGTCATCCAGATGGCGCTGGGCGCCACGGATCGCGCGCGCGGTCTCGACTTCAAGGGGGTCACGGCCACCGGCTGGGTTCGGACCCTGCTCCATCAACTGGAGGGCCGGGCGGCGTTCACTGAGATCCCGGCACCCAGGCAGTTTGCCGGGACGCTCCGGCCATACCAGGTCCGGGGATACTCCTGGCTGGCGTTCCTCCGAGACTGGGGGCTCGGGGCGTGTCTGGCCGACGACATGGGTCTGGGCAAGACGGTCCAGGCGTTGGCACTGATCGAGCGCGATTGGGAGGCGAACGGGAAGCACCCGGTGCTCCTGGTATGTCCGACCTCGGTGGTGAACAACTGGCAGAAAGAGGCCGCGCGATTCACGCCGCAACTCCCCGTGATGGTTCACCACGGAGTGGGTCGAAAGAAGGGCCCGGCGTTCAGGGAAGATGTGGAGAA
>Ga0210377_10001137_pt1 | contig 24563 bp, 29 predicted proteins | sample PLM4_65_b1redo_FD_155480 | JGI IMG/M metagenome (GOLD analysis project Ga0210377, IMG submission 155480) | Groundwater sediment microbial communities from an aquifer in East River, Colorado, USA - PLM4_65_b1 redo | ecosystem: Environmental > Terrestrial > Soil > Riparian zone | place: USA: East...
GGCGCGCACGTCGGCGTCCGGTTTCGCGCGGAAGACCAGGCGCAAGCGGTTGTCGTCGAGGTCACGGATCAGTTCTACTCCCTCGACGCCGGTGGCCTCGATCTGGACGGGCTGCTCGGCCTCGACCCGGCGTTGGGCGATGGTTTGCAGGTCGGCCAGGCGCTGTTTCATGCGGCGGATGTTGGCGTTGTTATTGGTCAGCGCGTAGCCGGGGAAACCTACGCGTCCCGCGAAGTCCGGCTCCAGCAGGGCGCGCGCCGAGTCTTCCTGGATGGAGAGTTCTCGTGCCAACGACTGAACCTGGGACTCGTAGTCCTCATATAACTGGCGCGCTTTGCGGACGGCGCGATTGGCGCGTTTCATAAATTCCTGTTTCTTTTCGGCCTCCTCGATCTTCCCCCTCAACTTGATGCCCGCTGCCGGGTCATCGGACGAAATAGCCCGGTTCTTTTCAGCGGCGTGGGCGCGCTGCTGCTGCCGTTGGGCTTTTTGCAGCATCTCGAAACCGCGCCGGTAGGTCTTCTGGATGCGCTCGCGGTAACGGCGGTCGCGGCCTTCGGAGTGATGCCCCACCAGGATCGGTTGGCCGAAGGGGATGAACGAGGCCATCTGGCGCGCGTTCCCTAGTTGAGACTCGGCGGCGGTCTGGCTGCTAGAACGCAGCGACCCGGATCAGTGGGGCAGGCGGGTGGTCACGCAAGAGGGACGGGTGGACATCACCAGCGGCGGCGAGCCGGTGCAGAACGCCACCATTGAGAGCATGACGCGACTGTTCCAGCAGATCGGGCAACGGGAGCGGGAGCAGAGGGAGAAGGAATAACCCGTTTTGACGACCCCTGCCCGGCGCGGGGGTCTTTGATTCCAAACCCGGACACGTTCTGTGGTACAATAGAACATAATTTCGACTAAAGTGGACAAAAGTAGACTGATTGTGGACGAAATACGGACTATTCTGGAAAATCTGGACGGCACGCGCCTGAGCTACGTCTATGCCCGGAGCAAGAGCAAAACGGCTGCCGAAGCGTACAACGAAGTCGGCATCTCCAAGTCCGCATACTACAAATGGGAAGACCGGGAACGGCTTGAAGAACTGGCAAACGAACTGCGGCGCAACCGGGTGCTGATGGCCGAGCCGAAGCTGCAAGAAGCCATCGAGGAAGCGGTAGATGTGCTCATAAAACTGCTCCACGCTAAAGATGAGCGGGTACAGTTCCAGGCGGCGCGGACGATCATCGAACGGGAGATGGGGCTGGCGCCGACCAGGATGGACATCACCAGCGGCGGCAAGCCGGTACAGAGTGCAACCATCGAGGGGATGACGAAACTGTTCCAGCAGATCGGCCAGAGGGAACAGCAACAGCATAATGAAGACGGCGACGACAACTAACACGCTGACGGCGTTCCAGATTCAGTGCGTGGATCAGGGCTGTGCCTGGCTGGGGTTGAGCGCCGAGGGACAGGCGGCGTTCGAGAGCGAACTGCTGCTTGCCAGCGACCAGGAGCGGGAACTGCTCATCTGCGCGGTGTCGCCGGTTTATTTCATCATTTGCTACATTTTCATCTATGACGCCCAGGCGCAGGACTGGATTCCGTTTGAATTATGGCCGGAGCAGATCGAGGCGCTGATCCTGTTCCATCTGTTCCAATTGACTATCGCGCTCAAGGCGCGGCAGGTGGGGTTGACCTGGCTGGCGCTGGCGTATGCGCTGTGGCTGATGATGTTCCGTCCCATCGCCACCGTGCTCATTTTTTCGAAACGGGATGATGAGGCCATATACCTGCTCAGCGAAGAGCGGTTGAAGGGGATGTACGCCCGTCTACCGGAATGGATGCAGACAAAGAACGCGCTCATCGACAGCAAACACCAGTGGAAGCTACGCAACGGCAGCATGGCCTATGCTTTCCCCACGACGGCAGGAGACAGTTACACGGCGTCACTGGCGATTATGGATGAAGCCGACCTGATGCCCGACCTGAACCGACTGATGCGCTCGGTGAAGCCGACCATCGACGCAGGTGGCAAGTTGTTCCTGATTAGCCGCGCCAACAAGAGCACCCCCAACAGCGAATTCAAGCGCATCTACCGGGCGGCGAAGGCGGGCACGAACGGCTGGGCGCACATCTTCCTGTCCTGGTGGGTGAGACCGGCGCGGGATCAGGCGTGGTATGAAGCGCAAAAGAGAGACATCCTGGCGAATACAGGAGGATTGGACGCGCTGCACGAGCAGTACCCGGCGACGGATACCGAGGCGCTGGCTCCGGCCAGCCTGGACAAGCGGATTCCGCCGGAGTGGCTGGAAAATTGTTTCGCGTTCCAACGGGCGCTGTCGGACGAGTCGTTGCCCCAGGGCGCGCCGCGAATCCCAGGCCTGCGGGTGTTCCGCCCGCCGGAGAGGTTCGGCCATTACGCGGGCGGAGTGGATTGCGCCGAAGGGCTGCCGACCAGTGACGACAGCGCGGCGACCTGGGTGGATACCGCCACCGGCGAGGAAGTCTGCAACCTGGTGGGCAAGCTGACGCCGCAGGTGCAGGCGGCCTACTGCGCGCAGGTCTCAACCTGGTACAACGACGCGCCGTTGATGGTGGAGCGCAATAATCACGGGCACGCGACCATCGGCTGGCTGCAAGACAACGGGCACGAGCGGCTGATCCTGGACGGGCACGACGGCAGGCCGGGTTGGAACTCGACCACGCTGGGCAAGGTGCTCATGTATGACGAGGCGGCGGAGACGTTTCGGACCGGGGACACGCAACTGCACGACATCGAGACCCAGGCGCAGCTGGAGGGCATCGAAACGGGGACGTTGAGAGCGCCGGAGGGCGACATGGATGACCGGGCCGACAGTTACGCGCTGGCGCTGGTGGGACGGCGGGCGGCGATCCAGGCCGGGCAGAGCGTCGGTTTCCGACAGGGACGGGCACGGTGGTAGACCCCACACCCCGTCCCCCTCTCAACCCCACCCCAGCCCTCCCCAAACATGGGGAGGGAGAGAGAGACCACGAAGGCACGAAGGGCACGAAGAAGATTAAAATCAAAAACACAAAGGCCGCTTGCGCGACCTTGCACCCTTCACCGAAGTTAGGGGGGGATAAGGGGAGGATTGCCTCCCGGGTGAATCCTACTATACGGATATGCAGGGGGCAAGATTGAATATTGCGGTATCTAGTGTCCGGGGTTCGGGAACATCCTCCCCATCTTCTAGCATGTCCAGAATGAAATCCACGCGAGTTTCATCCAGGTTATGCCGTGCATCTGGCACGGTCTCCCCTTGCGCAATACACCACCCCAGTTCTGGATTTATCGCAACGTAGATAGTCCCCTCATCTGTCGTTTCATCGAGGAACACCATAGTTATGTATCGGCGTCTAGCCAACTTTTGGGCAATATCCCTCAGTTCATTCATCGTCGCCTTGCCCCTGGATGAGACCGAGTTCCCGCAAACGATTCATCGCCCAGGTGATCGCTTCAGGGCTTACCGGCGTCCGCCTACCCCGATTCACATAGCGGGGATCGACGCCGCGCAACATGCCTTCAATGTCCAGACCTTCGTCCAGTTCCGGCCAGTCAATTGAAGTAGGATACAGCTCATAATTCGCGCGCTGTTCCGGCGCAGCCTGGGCGAGCCAGGGATGCCAGACGAGCGGGTTGCTGACTTTCGAGCCGTCGTCAAAGACAACTGTCACATCGTCATCGCTGAATTGGACGGCGACAGGCCGTCGTTTGTCGGTGTATCGCATGATGCTCCTTACCTTACCTCACCTAGCATCAACGGACCGCACCCGAACAGAGCGTACCCCGCCTTGCATCGCCATACCCTACCCCCAAAAAAAGTATCCCTACCTCAGCCTGCCTCAGCCAACCTTATCAAGCCGCGACCACACCTTATATGCCGATTATACCATAAACCCATAGCGGAACGTGTGTTCTTGCTTTTCTCTCACACCTATGTTATGCTGCTTTTTAATGATCGGATATTTTCACCAATTGAAATGTGATAGTGAAAGGGTGTACCAAAATGTACAAGATCGACGCTATGATACATGGGACGGCTGGCTTATTGCAGCACGCTTTCGGGCAGGCGCAATTGGCCGGGTTGCAGGAGCGGAGCAGCAAGCGCACCGCGAAGCCGGATTACTCTTTTGAGTGGATGGACACGATGTATACGTCCCCATCCAAGAACGGGAAGACCCTGTTGGTGCAACCGGCCACGCACATCGAAGGGGCGATGATTAAAGCCGGGACGAATTTCAAAATGCGCGGCAGAATAACCTATAAAGACTCCGTCAAAGGCTTCATTTTCGTCTCGCCGGACGCGATCCCGCATCTCAGGGATGGTGAAATCGTCGAAGCCCCGGACGAGAGCCTGCTGGAATCGCCCACCGAAAGCATGAGCGTGTCCATCATGCGCGTCGTCATCCAACGCTCTGCCGTCGCCCGGTCGCGCTTGCTCATCGCTCCAGGGTGGGAACTGGCGTTCAATATCGCCGTGCAAGATGACGATATCAGCGCCGACACGGTGTACAAAATCCTGGAGCATGCCGGGCACAGCATCGGGATCGGCGATTATCGCCCGCGTTATGGCCGGTTCACGATCTCCAAGTTTGAGGTCGTGGAGTAGGATTCGCTTTTGGGGTCAGGCATGGTCAGGCGAGGTAGGGTGATGTCGGGTAGGGCTTGGGCGAGTTTGGCGAGATGTGGTCCGGTGCGGTCTGTTTTGGTTGAGTCTGGTGAGGTAAGGTTTCCTTTTTACGGTAAGGCATGGTTTGGCGTTGTACGGTGCGCTTCGGTGTGGTTGGACAGGGTCATGCGTGGTCAGGTAAGGTATGGTTCTTTATTTAGTGGTATGGTGGGGCAAACTGGGGCGCGGTGGGGCGCGGTGATGTAAGGTCGGTTCAGGCGGGGCATGGAAAGGCAAGGTTTTCTGCTTTGGAGGCGAGGTGTGGCGTGTCGCGGTCTGCTATGGTTCGGTAATGCGGGGTTTGGCAAGATCAGGTCGGGCGAGGCAAGGTACGGTTTCATCAACATGAGCCGAAAGGGGGCACAAGATGCCCAGAAAGCCCTGGTTGGACGCAACATCGGAGCATTATCGCAAGCAGCAGATGCGGGTGCTGGTGGCCGCCGATTTCAGATGCCAATTCGCCCAGGCGAAGACATATATCCCCGACACCACGCTTTACGATCCCGACCTGTATGCGCGGAAGATAGCGGAGTGGCAAAAGGTCAAGCTCACGCCGCTTGAGGGTCAATGCACGGTGGGATGTCCCGAAACGCTACTGCGCAAGTTGCAAGTGCATCACATCATCGAGCGGATCAATTTTCTGCCCCATCAAATCGAGGGGCACGATATATCCAACCTGATCGTGGTATGCGCAGCGCATCACGCGCAAATTCACCCGCACTTGAGCCGGGAGATTCACGTGCCGCTCAAGACGGTGTGAGCGTGTTCTTTTGGGGTGTGGTGGGATTTGGCCGGTTCATGTGGAGTAGGGTGCGGTAAGTTTGGGCTGGGTGTGGTAGGGTAAGGGTTTATTCACGGTGAAAACTCGGTGGTGATTTACCCCACCCCGACCCTCCCCATAAATGGAGAGGGGGAAAAACGGACGGCAAAAATGCCGTCCCTACGGGGTGTTTTGGTGGTTGGGGCGGGGTGGTGATTGGGTTAGGGTTCGGGGTGTTATTCTGATAATAGTAGATTATTAGAATAGACGGACGCACAGCCGTGCGTCCCTACTTGCTTTTTCAGAACGCCTGTGCTAGACTGGTCTCATGCTGACGGTCAGGCTCCTTTCGTCGGGCGACGAAATTAAAAAAATATTGCCGTCGGCAGCCTGGGGCTATAGCTCACGGTAGAGCGGTGGGTCAGCACGATCCGCAAGTCCGGGTTCAACTCCCGGTAGCGCCATAAAACCCAAATTTAGGCCGATGATCCCTGGAGATGGTGCAACATCTCCAGGGGGAGGCCGCCGAATGATGTGTGCGGTTGATTTTAAATTGAAGCGTTCGCCGGGAGTAAATACGCGGCAGCATAATGTGACAATGATAGCAGTCTTGCTGCTAAAAACCGGCACCCCCTCAAAGCCGCCTCTGCCCCCCTCAGAGGCGGCTTTGATTTTTAGAATAAACGCGCTATAATGTAGAACAAGTGTTCAACATTTCCGAGGGCGCATGAGACAAAAGACCTTATCCCCACACATGAAGGCGGTGATGTTCCATTTCCGCGAGCACGGCGAGCTGCCGCCCAAAACCCACCGGGGCACGATCAAGGCGCTGCTTAACCGTGAGCTGGTGAAGTTCGACCCGGTCAAAAAAACCTACGCGCCGGGCGACAAGCTCAAGGACAACGAGATCAAGGAGATGGGCATCTCTGAGATGATCGGCGAGCCGAGAGTCAACAAACTGGCGACGCAGTGGATCAACCGGGAGTTCGCGCTGACGCCGACGCGGGACTGGGGACAGGCGGATTACACATTCTGGAACCGGGCGCGGTGGGGAAGGGCGCAAGGGCTGGAACTGGCCGGGCTGTTCCTGAAGCCCCTGGCGTCCAAGATCGCGGCCTGGGCGCTGGGAATGACTCCCGACTTCAAGTTCGACAATCCCAAAGCGCAAGAGAAGGTGGGCGAGTGGTTCGCCAATCATCACGCCGACGTGCTGAGGGGTTACGAGGAATCGCTCAGCCTGGCCGACATCTACCTGGTGGTCAACGCTGACCTGTCGATCACGGTCGTGCCGCCCAATGTGGTCGAGCCGATGGTCGATGAAGCCAACGACTACTCAAAACTCATCGGCTGGCGGATCACCGAGACTCATCCCCATCCCACCCGGCTGCACGACATGATGACCATTACCGACGAATACACCGAAACGGAACGGACGCGCAAGATCAGCAAAAACGGCGCGACGATGTCGGTCAAAAGCTATCCTAACCTGATCGGGCGCATCCCGGTGATCCATATCGCCAACAACCGGGGCGTGGACGAGACGTTTGGGCACGCGGAAGGCGAGGCGCTGCTCACCGCGTTGCAGCAGTACGGGATCATCTTCAGCGCGGCCATCGCCGGGAACAAAAAACAGGGCAGACCGACGCCGGTCATCGAGAAGATGGGGACGGTGCAGCAGATCGACGCTTTTTGGGAGCGATTTGGGCATAAAGAGACCCGCGAACTGGAAGACGGCACAACCGAGACCTATTGGGAACTCGACCTGGACACCGACAACGTGATTACCCTGGGCGGCGATGCCGTATTCCGGTGGGCGCAGCCGGGCAGCTTCGCCGCAGACGCGACGGCGTTTTTGGGACTGATCTTCTACCTGATGCTCCAGCACACGGAAGTGCCGGAGTTCATCTGGGGCAACGCCATCGCCAGCAGCAAGGCCAGCGCGGAATCACAGATGGAGCCGTTCGTCAAGTTCATCGAGAAAAAACGCGGGGCGTGCCAGTGGCTCAAAGACCTGGCGATGGTCGTGGCCGCCTATCTCTCGATCTGGGAGCGGGGCGTGAGCGTGAAAGACGAAAGCGCGCTGAGCGTGCAGTGGCCGAATCTGACCCAGGACGACCAACGACTGACGCTGGACGCGATCAAACTGGGACTGGAGCGCGGGTTGCTCGACGACGAGACCGCGCTATCCCTGATGCCGCTGGATATCGAGAACCCGGCAGAGGTGCTGCAAAAGGTCAAAGACCAGATGGAAGCCCAGCGCGCCGAGGAAGACGCCCGGCAGGAGGCGCTAATCGCCAGGATAGAGGAACGGCGGGGACAGGCCGGCGACCAGGCTGATGAGGACGAAAACGCGGACGCGGGCGAGACCGGCGATGGCGTGGACGAAATCTGGACGCGGGCGTTGCGGGTGATCGTCGATGAGCAGGCGCATACCGGGGTCATGGCAGCGCTGAGCATTCCGCGTGGATTGGCCGACGAATTGTGGCGGGCGGCCAACAACGCCGGAGTGAAGAACATCACCGAGCCGGGGGACATGCACCTGACGCTGGCCTACCTGGGCGAAGCCTCCGAGATGGAGGTTTCCCGCGAGGAACTGGAGCAACTGGTGCGTAAATATGCCTCCTGGCACTCGCCCTTCACCGGGCGGATGGCCGGGCTGGGGCGGTTCAAGGCGGATGAAGGGAACGACACCAACGCCTTCTATGCGTCGGTGAACTCGGTGGCGCTGGCCGATTTCCGGCAGGAATTGGTCAGATACCTGACAACCAACGGCGTGAAAATCGCCAGGTTCGAGTTCACTCCGCACATCACGGTAGCCTACATCCCGGCGGACGCGCCTACGCCGCACTTCGCCGTGCCGGACGCCGAAATCCGGTGGGGCAGCGTCGGGCTGTACTGGGGCGACACGCAGATGCACATCGACCTGACCGAGGAGAAGGCACTGGCATGAGCGGTAGCGCAAGCGGAACGGTAGTGCTGAAGGTGGTGAACCGGTTCTGGCACGAGCGGCTGGGGCTGGTGGTCGTTTATCGGGTGCTCGCTTACGCTCCGCCGGACGCTATGTTTATCGACATGCCGCAATACCTGATCGACACAGGCGCGGAACCGTCCGGCGCTCCTCACTATCCGTTGGATTACAGGTTGAATTGACGAGGGGAACGCATGGCAAAAGTGGTCTATAGCCCATACTCTTTCGCCAGCATCATGCGGGCGATCTTCGAACTGCTGTATGAGGAGATCGAAGACCAGGCAGGAGCGGATGCGCGGCGCAAACTGCACCAACAGCATGTGAAGCTGCGCCAGAAAATCCAGGCGGCGTATGAGAGCCAGTTCCCGGATTGCAAGGAAGAACACGCCCCTCCGTTGGCACTGGCCGACATTGCGCTGGTGGCGCTGCACCGGATCGAAAAAGGCGCGGAAGTGGCCGACGTTCTCAAGATTTCTAAGGGCAAGCTGCTGAAACTGGCACGGAAGAGGTTGGTAAATGGCGCATCTGGCGTTCAATAAAGTGTGCGAGGTGGGCGATTTCGAGCATCCAGAGTTGCGGGATGTTATCAGCGAGATATACCCCGATTATGATGTTCGCGGGGGCGGGCTGAACCGCAAATTCTGGGAAGTCGCCATGAGTGTGCGGGCGCTTCGGCGCTTCGGCGCGGTACATGCCGATGCCGTGATCCTGGGGGTTGGGGCGGGTACGGAAGCGACCAGTTTTTCCCTGTCCAATTATGTCCGCCTGGTTGTGGCAACCGATCTGTATCAGGGGTCCGGGGAATGGGCGAAATTTGCGCCGTTGACGATGCTGACCGATCCCGCTCGACACGCACCTTGCCCATTCCGCGCGGATCGGCTGGTCGTGCAACACATGGACGGGCGCGACCTGCAATATCCGAACAACACATTCGATGGCATCTATTCATCGAGTTCGATTGAGCATTTTGGGTCGCGGGAGGCGGTGCGAGAGGCATCGGCAGAGATGGCGCGCGTGCTGAAACCGGGCGGCGTATTGACGCTTTCAACTGAATATAAAGTGGCAGGGCCGCGGGGTAATGGGTGGGCGATTGGCAACACAATCATTATGTCAATGGCCGATATCCAAGAGATGATCGTAGCCGCAAGCGGGTTGGCGCCGGTGGACGAGATCGACACACGGCTCTCGGACGAGACGATGAGGCAAACGCGCGACATGGAGAGCATCCTCAACGGCGATATGTCTCAGGGGAATTCCAATATCATGATTGCGCACAAAGGGTACATATTCTGTTCTATTCATTTGACTTTGCGAAAGGGAATGTAGATGAACATCCACATCATCACGGTGGCCTACGGGCTGCCGGAAGGCACCGAACACCTGCTGGCGACCAGGCCGGTAGGAAAGAAGCACACGTTCCACTGGCACCTGTTTCTGCACAGCCAGATCGAAGCGGTGGTCGCGGTGTGCGACAGTGCGGCCAAACGCAAAGACGTGAGCTATTACCCATACGGCGAAAATCGCGGGCTAGCGCGGTCGTGGAATGAGGGCATCCTGGAGGCGCGGGAGGCCGAGGCGGACGTGATTATGATCGCCAACGACGACGTGCTGCCGGGCAAGGGCGATATCGATGCGATGGCCGAAGCCGCAGTCGAGTGGCAATTCGAGCCGCAGAAAGCCGAGGGTTTCGCTTACATGGTGACGGGGCGCATGTATGACCTGCGCAATGAGGAGTTTTCTACATCCGACTTCGGCATGTTCGCGCTGAATCCGATTGCCCTGGACACCATCGGCATGTTCGATGAGCAGTTCTTCCCGATCTACTTCGAGGACAAGGATTATGCGTACCGGGCGCATATCTCCGGGCTGCACGCCATCAACGTGGAGAGCACCGAGATCATCCACCAGGGAAGCGGGAACATCAACGCGCTGCCCGACCTGATGGAACAGAATCACAAGACGTTCGAGGCCAACAAAGCCTACTACGTCAAAAAGTGGGGCGGCGAGCCGGGACAGGAACGATTCAAGCAGCCGTTCGACGATTTGCGCTTCTGCACGCGGATTGCGCCTTGCGACCGGGGAGCGCCTTACTGGGGGTTCGAGCGGGACGATTACGACCTGGTGAGGATGTAGGTATTCACCCCACCCCCCGGCCCCCTCCCCATAAATGGAGAGGGGGAGATTGAAGACGCCAAGAATGGCGTCCCTACGTGATGATAGAGAGGCGGACGCACAGCCGTGCGTCCCTACAAGTCGCGGTGGATAGATAGGATATAAATATGAAACATATCCTGGTCACGGGCGGGTTTGGATTTATCGGCGGCCACCTGATCGAACGCCTGCTCAGACAGCCGGATACCCACGTGCATGTGGTGGACAACCTGAGCAGCAACCCGATTCCCTACGAGCAACTGCTGGCCGAATTGGGCGACCCAGGCAATCTGTCCTACGACCTGATGAGCGTGAGCACTTACTGCCTGGTCGCGCCGTATCCGAAGTTCGACGAAATCTATCACCTGGCGTCACCGGTGGGACCTGCCGGGGTGCTGAAACACGCCGGGCAGATGGTCAGGGAGGTGGTCAACGACGCCTATCATCTGATGGACGTGGCCTTGCGCTGTGACGCGAAGCTGCTCGATGTATCCACCAGTGAGGTCTATGGCGGCGGACAGGACGGACTTTGCAGCGAGGACATGCCCAGGCGATTCGAGGCGACGCCGACGGTGCGGATGGAATACGCGATTGCCAAACTCGCAGCGGAGACGGCGATTATCAATACCTGCAAGGTGGCGCCGCTTCGCGCGTCGATTGTGCGCCCGTTCAACGTGGCCGGGCCGCGCCAGAGCGGGGAAGGGGGGTTCGTGCTGCCGCGCTTCATCGAGCAGGCCATGCGCGGAGAGCCGTTGACCGTGTTCGGGAACGGTCAGCAGGTGCGGGCATTTACCCATGTTGCCGACATCGTTGACGGTTTGATGCGGGTGATGGCGCAGGGGGGCACGGGCGGCGCAGTCTACAATCTGGGCAATCCGGCCAATCGAACGACGATATTGCGCCTGGCGCAGAAGGTCAACGAGGTTGTGGGCAATGACGCCGGGGTCGTGTTCGTCGATCCGCATGACATCTTTGGCCCGTTGTATGCGGAATCGGCGGACAAGCACCCAAACGCGGCCAGAGCGATGTATGAACTGGACTGGACGCCGATCCACGACATCGGCAAGACCATCCGCGACGCCTGGGCATATGTGCAGAGGCAGAAAGCGACGGCCTATGCTCGATAATTATTACAACGAGAGGCAGCCGAATGTCGAGCGGATATTTCAGGCTCCGGCGATTATGCGCTACGCCGAGCGGGTCATGATCTACGCGCTGGTGTTGGGGCTGGAGCCGGAGCGCGTGCTAGAAATCGGCACGGCGCACGGCGGCACGGCCTGGATCATCGTGCAGGCGATGGACGATGTGGGGCGCGGGGAATTGATATGCGTAGACCCGGAGCCGACATGGACTTGGGAAATAAATGACGATATTGCCCACAGGGCGACGTTGGTCACAGGGAAATCGCCGGGGGCGTTGGCCGAGTGCGCGCGCCTGGCCGGTGGCCCGTTCGACCTGGTGCTCATCGACGGCGACCACAGCACTGATGCGGTGAGGGCCGATGTGGAAGGGGTGCTCCCTTATGTGAGCGGGCGCGGACGACTGGTATTCCATGACTGGCATCACCCGCCGGTGTGGGACGCGATTCAAACCAGCCTGGCATGGCACACCAACTTGTTCGACGCGGGACGTTTGACCGTCGCCGAAATCCCGTATCTAGGGCAGTCGCAAGGGGGATTGTATTCGGTGGTCAAGGGGAGGGATTGATGGTCTACGTCGCGGCGCAGAACAACGATTACGCCCCTGGCACGTGGAAAGGGCTGAAAACCAACATAGGACGCAGCGCTTCGTTCACCTGCCCGACCTGCGGGAAATTGGCTGTGCTTATCGACCACAGCATCGACGTGGACGGGACAGTGGCGCCATCAGTGGTATGCCCTACCGATGGGTGTGCGTTCCACGATTACGTGCGGCTGGATGGATGGCGGGAATAGCACATGGCGCACATCGGCGGCAGCAAAAATAAGCTCCGATCGCGGATCGAACGTCCATTAACGCGGGATGTCCGGCGTATCTTCCAACCGGCGACAGACCGGATCGGCGGGGAGCTGCGCCGCGCGTCCAACGTCGATGGCGCGATTGATCCACGCAAGGACGATGACGCGGTGGCCGCCATCGGCGACATCGTGCAACGGCTGTTTGTGGGACAGAATTTCCGCAGCGCTTATGACCGGGACGGCGTGACGCCCCTGGCCGTGTTTCCCGACCTGCTCAATAAATGGTACGTGCATGTGGTCGCGGCGGCGGTGACGGTGCACCACGATTACATGAAGCGCAAGCTGCCGGGGAATGTGTTCAGCTGGCTGGCGGGTATGCGCGGGTTTCCATCGCTGGCGGAGACCTCACCCCACCCCCCAACCCCCTCCCCATACATGGAGAGGGGGGGAACCTCACCCCCGACCCCTCTCCAAAGCAGAGAGGGGAGAAGGGCAATCAGCGAGGCGCGTAACCCGTTCGCGCGCAGACCGGACGAATCGGACGCGGCGTTCCTGGCGCGGATGGACGACCTGCGCATCTTCCGGCCTAATCCCCTGGCCGAACTGGACCCCACCCGGCAGTGGGTGCCGATGCACCGGTGGAACGACCCCAACGGCTACCGGCTTTCGGATCGTCTCTGGCAGACGAGCACGTATACGCGGACGCAGATCGACACGCTGGTGTCCCAGGGCATCCGGGAAGGCTGGTCGGCGCAGACGATTTCGGACGCGGTGGAAGAGTATTTGCTGCCGATAGAGCAGGCGCGGCGCACGTTCATGCCTTACGGGGAGCGATACATGCCAGGAGGGGCGTCATATTCGGGGATGCGGTTGGCGCGGACGGAGATCGCCAGGGCGGCGAACCAGGCGGCGTATATCAGCGCGTACCTGAACCCGTATGTGGGCGGGATCGACATCGCCCGGAGCAACACCGGCGACCCAGACTGCCAGGTCTGCCAGGCGCACGCGAGCCTCGGTCTGGGCGGCGAACGGGTGCGCGAGCCGTATCCGATGCACTCGATTGCGCTGCCGGTTTATCATAGCCAATGCATGTGTACCGTGATTCCGGTGGCGATGGATAACCCGCAAACGGTGACGCGGCGATTGCAGGCGATGCACGAGGACGCGCATAGGCGGTATCTCTACGAGCCGAGGGTGATGACCCCGGCGGCGCGGTTGCAGTTTATCGAAGCGCTGGTGGGGCAGGCGTTGATGCGCTTGCTGCCGCAGGTGGAGCAGATGATACTGCTGTGACCGCACCTCACCCCCGGCCCCTCTCCAAAAGAGAGGGGAAGACGGACGCGCAGAAGCGCGTCCCTACTTGCGTTTTTAGAACACCTGTGCTACACTTTGGGCAATAGGATTGTCTGACGCGGTCGGACAGCCGTGAGGCGCTACCCGGCGCGGTCGGGGCGGAATATATTCCGAAGGTGCTTCTCTCTACATAGTTGCCTGGCGCGGTCAGGCAAGTGCTTCACCACAATCAGATAGTTTCCGCGCGGCGGAAGTTTTCCCCTTGAGGCTGGGGCAAAACTTCCGCCGTTTTGCTAAGCGGAGGTTTCATGAAACTAAACGGCATCATTTTTGAGACCATCACCCAGTTTGCCGAAGGGTATCCAGAGGTGCCCATCGCTCCCAACGTGGACTACCAGGCGCTGGTAGCCGACGACCCGGACCCGGTGTTCATCACGCTGCCTATCGGCCAGGTGGGGGTGGAATCACGCAATGGCCGGACGTATGGCCTGAAAGAAGTCCAGGTCATCGTGAACACCATCGTGAACGAGAAGTCCATCGGCCAAAAGGGACATCTGAGGGACGAGGAGCGGGGCTATCGCTTCGACATCCCGCCGCTGGTCTGGGTGGGCGCCACCCTGGAAGCGAACGGGACGGCCTGGGGCAAAGCCTACGTGCTCAAGTCCGCGCCGGATGTCAGAGAATACGTGAAAGTGGCAAAGGCGACGAAGGCCAAAATCGGTACGTCGATCTACGGCACAGCCGAGATCGAAGACGGCGGAAAAGTCAGCAACCTGGAGATCGAGAGCATCGACATCGCGCATCCTGGCCGTCTCGGTGTGCCCCAGGCGGCAGCCGTGCCCCAGATCACAACAGAAACCAGTCAAGAGAACGCACAGGAGGACAATCCAGTGCCCACAGAACCAGTAATAAACAATACGGTCGTTCAGCCCGTAGCCCAGCCCGCAGTCGAGCCTGCACCGGCGGTACTCGTGGAGATGGAGCGGTTGCACAAGGCGGCCATCCGCGAGTTGGAAGGCAAAAACGCTGAACTCAAAGGCAAGGCCGACGACCTGGCGCAGATCGTGACCATGCTGGAGGGCGCAACCGACCCGATCAACGCGGTGCGGCTGCTGAATCAGCACGTGAAGAATCTGCGCAAGGAAAATGGCGACCTGCTGGAAGAAAGCATCAAGGCGCAGGTGGCCGAGGTGGTGAAGGCGCCGAACCTTCGGGGCATGATCGCCGCAATGGTGCGGGACCGGAAACCGGCCACGCGCAACGCCGTCACCACTGCTTTGCAGATGGTCATGGACGAAGACCACGTCAAAGAGGCGCTCAAAGACGCGGTGCAGACCACGATGGGGCCGAATCAGAATCGCCCCATCCAGCCACAGACCGAGGGTGAGGGACAAGAACTCATCCACATTCCCGCAGGAGGGGCTGACTAATGGCGACCGGAACGAGCACTCATTTTGACAATGCCGGGCGCGCGGTCAACGTTGACCTGCTGTACTCGGTCGAAGCGGAACAAGTCGCTTATGTGGACGGGTTCCTGGGCATCACCAACCGCAGCGGCGACAGCGGCGATGTTATCGCGCTGACCGTCGATAACCAGGTGTACCAATTCACCTTTCCCGCCGGACTCACAGCGGTTAAGGGCGACACGGTGTACATCGACACCGCCCAGGTCACGGGACACATCCCGGATGAAGCCGGTTACAGCACGTCGCCGGGTTCCGGGCTGGTGGCGTTGTGCAAGTTAGTGGAAGACAAGGACGCCAGTAACAATGCTATGGGCATCCTGCTACCGGAGGGCAAGTAACCATGACTTTCCAAATCATCACCAAAGCACACCTGGTAGCGGAAGCGCGCAAGCGGCGCAAACTGAGCGAATCCGAGGAAATCCCGCGCGCGACCTTCGCCGAGGGGTTCGACATCAAATCGCATTTGCGCATCGTCAAGGATGGCAAGCGCCCGGTGGCCGAGTTCATCGGCACGGACGCCTTCGCCACCGCATTTTACAACCGCCAGCGTTACGAAGTCGACGCCGGGAGAGACCAGGAGCCAATCCTCTACCTGCCGGTCTTCTCGCCGGTGGTGGACAGCACGCTGCCGCGCACGATCAACATCAACACGCTGGGACCGGCGGGCGTGGTGCTGGAAGAAATCTACGAAGGCGGCGAGGTGCAATTCGCCACGGTAGGGCAGGGCAGCAAAACGGTCACGATGAGACACTTCGCTGTAGGACTTTCCTACACCGAGGAAATTTTCATCTACAACGAACTGTGGCGCTTGCCCAACATCGAACGCCAGTTTGGGGTGGCGCACAACGCGCTGCTCAATCACCTGCACCTGAATCCGATTCTGGGCGCGACATACGCTGCGGACAACCAGACCGACGGCACGGCACTGACCACATTCAAAGTGGCGGCCTCCATGCCGGAGAAGTACCTGCGCGCGATTGAGGCGGCGATCACCCACGCGATAGCGGATGCAACCAATCCGCGCCGGGGGCCGTTTGCTTTGCTCGTCGCGACCGGCGATGTGTTCACGGTGGAGCGGGCGCTCAACCGGGTGCCGCAGCAGGGTTTCGACCTGCAATCGAGCGCGATTGGCCGGATCCAATCGGTCATCGCCTACGACGGCTGGAGCGGGGCGCGAGGCAAAAAGGCCACGTCCTACGCCGGAGCGACGGTCGGGACAGGCTATCTGGTCGATCTGGGCAACCGGATGATGGATTTCCAGAGCTACGTGAAACAACCGTTCCGCCGCCAGTCTCAACCGGGCGACATGAAAAAGTTCGTGGTCGAGGAAGTCATCTGGGATACGCGCCTGGGCGTGTATGCCAACCCGACGGCGGCGGTGGAAGAAATCACCTGGCCGTTGGCTGCCAGCGGCGAGGCTTAACCTCACCTCACCCCCAACCTTCAACCCCCCTCTAATCCCCCCATAGCGATGGGGGGAGAAAGTAGATGGGGAGAAAGTATAGATGGGCATGACGATAGTCAACATCTGCTCTCCCACGTTCGACCCCTGCGACAGTTACGGGCGGATCGCCAACGAACTGTCGTTCTGGCTGGAAGCGTGGGGGCAGCAGGTGAACCAGATCGGCGACCAGGCGCGAAAGCAGGCGATCAGACCGTCTCTGGGCGGGATTCTACTGGGTTATCCGACCAACTTCTGGACATACGGCACGTTCGTCAACACCGGGCCGCGCATCGCGATCACCATGTTCGAGAGCACGGTTTTGCCGGACGGCTGGGCGGAGAAACTGAACCGGTGCGACGCAGTGGTCGTGCCCTCCCGGTTCCTGATGGACGTGTTCCGCGCCAACGGCGTGACCGCGCCGATCCGGGTCATCCCGCTGGGGATCAGCAACGCCTTTCACCGGGCGGTCAGCCGGGGATCGTCGACTCCGTTCACCTTCCTGGCGATTGCCGACCGGGGACGGAGGAAGGCCTGGGACAAGGCAACTTTTGCCTTCGACAAGGCGTTTGGCGGTGACATGAATTATCGCCTGATCCTGAAGGCGCGGCAGATGCCGTTCCGGTTCACCAACCCGAACATCGAAGTGGTCTCCGAAGACCTGACCGATGGGCAACTGGCGCAGTTGTACAGCGCGTGTCATGTGATGATCTTCCCCTCGTGCGGCGAAGGGTTCGGATTACCGCCGCGCGAGTTCGCGGCCACAGGAGGCATCGCCCTGGCGACGGACTGGGGCGGGACGGCGGATGACCTGGAACACTGGGGCATTCCACTCCCGGTGGTGCGGATGGTCGATGCCTGGCCGGATCAGAAAGATTGGCGGGGCAAGCTGGGGCAGTGGGCGGAAGTGGACACGGCGGCGCTGGCGGAAACGATGAAACAGGTTGCGGCGCAGTATGAGCGCATGATCGCTTTCCGACTGAGGGCGGCGCGTTTCGTCTGGTCGCATTATCACTGGGCGACCTTCGCCAACCGGGTCAATCAACTCTGGGACGAGATACTGGAGCGGAAGTATGGCAATCACGCCGACAGCCACCGAGATCAGCCGGTTGCGGAGGCAGTTGGGGTTAGATAGCACCCAATTGCCCGACGTCGAAATCGAGGAACTCTATACCGAGGCGGACACGGCCTACCCGGTGGGTACGTATGGCCGGGAGGTGATCTTCGCGGCGGCGCGATTGCAGGCGGCGAAGGACATGATGGCCGAGGCTGCCCAGCGCGTGACTTATGCCCAGGGTCAGAGCCGGGAAAACCTGAGCGATCTGCTCAAGAACATGAAGGCGCTGATCGCGGAATATACAAGCGGGCTGCAAGAACTGCTGGACGCCGGAGGGTTCAGTCTACCGCCGGTGCGTTGGGGCCGGACGAAGACGATTCCGAGCGTAAGTCTGGAGAACCCGGATGGCTAAACTGCGAGTGGCCGGGGTCACGGGACGGGCGATGGACGCCTGGAAACGAATCAACGACAAGCCGACCTCGATCACGCTGCTGCGGGACGGGGTGACGACGCTGGCGGCGCAGACGGTGCGAGTCGAATTCACCTATATGGCCTTCCAGGAAAGATCAAGCGGGGCCGGGAATATGGCTATTGGCGCGTGCGTGATTTTCGGCGTGGCCGGGCACCCGACGGTGGTCGACACGGACATCGAGCGCAAAGACCAGTTCGAGATCGACGACACGATTTACACGGTGTTGCAGGTGGTGGAGTATCCGGGCGAAGTGCAGGCGAGGTGCGAGGCGGTGTCATGAGCGTGCAGTGGACGGGGCATAACGAGGTGCGGGCCAATATGGATGCGTATGGGCGCGAGGTGAAGGCAATCGTTCACCGCATCGCCCAATACTGGGCACCGGTGCTGGAGAATTACGCCAAAACAAACCGCCCCTGGACCGACAGGACGGCGCATGCGCGGGATTCTCTGGCTGGTTATGTAGACGATAACTCGCCGGATAAGTTCGGGGCAGAGGGCGCGGTGGAGTACCCCACACCGGAGCAGATCAGCGAGGATATCGTCACATTGTATCTGTCGCACGGGATGGAATATGGGACCGCCTTGGAGACCAAGTATAGTGGCCGATACGCCATTATCTGGCCGACCATCGAACACTTCCTTCCAGAAGTCAGCCAGATGGTTAAAGGGGTCTTCGGATGATGGCTTACCTGCGGGAGTTTACCCCACCCCCTGACCCCCTCCCCGTAAACGGAGAGGGGAAACCCCACCCCCGACCCCTCCCCAAAGCGTTGGAGAGGGGAGAAAGCGGATAGGGAATGGCGTATTTGCGGGCGACATTGAAGACATTTCTGAACGCGGATGCGGCGCTGATCGCCTTGCTGCCGGGCGGGGTGCTGGACACGGACGAACTGCCGGAAGGCGCGAGCAGCATCCAGGATGTGCCGCACATCGGGCCGGTGGTCACGCCGTTTGCCATGCTGCGCTGGCGGGGCGCGACGCCCAAAGAGGTGGTCTCCCTCACCGAGCGGCGCAGCGTCGAGATTTACTTTTACCAGCATCGCGGCTATGCCACGATCGAGCGCGCGAAACGGAGGGTGAAAACCATCCTGGAGCGCACGATGCTCCCGGCGGATGACGCGGGGATTGCGATGTTTCACTGGGCGCATGACACCGGCGAGTTCCCGGCAGACGAGCTGGGGCGCGCCTCGGCGGACATGTCCCGCTATTACGTAGACTATGTGGTTGTACAGGAGAGCTAAACATGACAGGCACACCCGAATTTGGAGAACTCAGTTATACACTCACCGACCTGCTGATCGCCCAACTGAACGCGGACGACACAAATGACAGCCCGATCAGCGTCGCCAACGGCCAGATGTACGTTTCGGAGCCGGAGCACGACACCGACAAACTGCGCGGTTACGGCCAATACACCGCAGGTTTGAGCGTGCCCATTGGTTCCAAAGTGAATTTCAAGATGGGCGGCGTCGATTATAGCGTACTGGAGGCGATGGGAGCGGTCACGATCAGCGGCAGCGGCACCACGCCCAACCAGGTGAACACCATCGACGTGCCAGCCGGAGGCGCCGGGCTGGGTTACTTCAGCGTGATCGGCAAGGTGGCGGCCACCAACGGTGCGATTGCGGTCATCGGCCACAGGAAGGTGCTGCTGGACGTAGTCCCCAAAATCACCGCCGACGGTGAAGCCAACAAGTTCAACATCAGCGAAGCGGCTGGCTACAGTTTCCCGATGAGCGACAAGCTGTTCCGGGTCAAAACCTTCGAGACGTCCAGCGACTTCGTCACGCCCGCCGACGGCGCGGCGTTTGCTGCCTTCTTCAGTTAACCAACTACCCCACCCCCAGCCCCTCCCCATAAATGGAGAGGGGGCGGAATGTATTCCGAGGAAGAAAGGACATTTGCAAAATGACCGAAGACGCCAATCCGAAGGAATTGCAGGTAACGCCTGCTTCTGAATGGAAGCGCAAACCGGAGCGGGTCTTGTTCCCTTCGGGCAAGGTGGCCGAGATTCTGCCCATCAGCATGATCTCGTTGGTGCTCAGCGACGCCGACGGCGACGTGCCCGACCTGATTACCGCCCAGGTGGTCGCGATGCTTCAGGGCGCCCCGTCTCAATCCGAGATTAAGGTCGATAAGAGCGAGTTACCCCGGATGGGCGGGTTCATCAAGCGGATCGCAGTGACTTCGATGGTCAACCCGCGCATCGTTGACAATCCCAACTACAACGCCAGAGAAATCGCCTACGAAGACCTAAGCGATGACGACAGGGGATTTCTGCTCAACCGCGCCATGCCAGTCAAGGAGATGGCGACGGCAGAGCGATTTCGCAAAAGACCGGCTGCGGCTGTGGAGCCTGGGGCAAACGGCGCAGAAGTTCGGGCAAAGGCCAAGTAGTTACCTGGGGCTGGAAAATGACTGGGTGTGCTGGCAGTTCGACAACGCGGTGAGATATGTGCTCATTTACGGCGAGAACCGGCTGGAAGAGCGGGATGGGGACGGTCATCGCAAGCACCCGACGGTGGAGCTGGCGCTGGGGCTGATGCCCAAACCCAGGCCGATTGACCTCTCCCGCTTCGCCGGGATCGCGCATATTACGAAGGGATGAACCCCGCCCCACCTCACCCCCAGCCCCTCTCCAAACATGGAGAGGGGAGCAGAACCACGAAGGCACACCCCACCCCAGCCCTCCCCATGGCGATGGGGAGGGAGATGAACCGGGCGGCAACGCGCATTATCCTTGCTGACGCAGCCAATCGAAGTAGGCTTCAATACGAGCGATGATCGCTTTTGCCTTCCTGCCCCCAAATCGTTCGATTAACCACTGACGGGGGTCTTTGTTGGATTTTGTCGAATTGCAACGATTACACAGAGGAACGATGTTGGTAGCTACCGTCCCTGGGTTGCCTGGGCGAGGGTCGGAGACAGGAATCCAATGGTCGCTATGCTGCTTGACTTCGCCGAACAGGTCTTGAAGCGAACGCCCACAGACCGCACAACAGTCATGCCAGTAGATGAGCATCCGCCTCATATCTTCATCTGTGAAACTGAACGGGAGACTGTTCTCGCGGGCGCGACGCCGGAGTTTCGCCGCGCGATAAACACGCGGAGTTAACAGCCGGAGCAGTTGATTATAGGCTCGGTGTTCCGGCGTCCGGCGTTCTGCGTTGACCTTGTCCTTGATTCTCGCCCATCGTTTTTTGTCCCTTTCGCTTACCTGTTGAGGGTTCTCTTTCTGCCGGGGATGGGAAAGCCGGTAGATGCGTTTATTCTCCCTTATCCGCTCGCGATTTGCTTCAACCCATTTTCGACTCCTGGATAGCATGTCAGCGCGATATTCCGGGTCATTCGCGTAACGATCCCGTCTTCTTTCCAGCATCTCCTGCCGGTTTTTGTAGTAACGCCCGCGACCGAGCGCCAGGCTATATTCATGGTCGGCATAGTAATATTGGAGATGACATTTTTTGCATCTCGCTGACAACCTTCCCCGATTTCGATTGAAATACTCTGTGGTGGCCGGGAACCACTCATCGCAACCCAGACAGTGTTTTAACCCGTCTCGCTCTTCAGACAAACGCTTGGGATTCACACCCTTGCTTCGATTATCACTCATTCCACGTCCCACCAGGCGCTAAAATACCGCTTCTTCATCTGCCGGATATGAATCACGGGCATCTCCCCGGCGTCAAACTGGCACTGCCACAGGAATTCGATGACCTCGGCGATGATCTCGCCAGCGCAGGCATCGACGGTGAAGGGGTCGGGCTGCAAGGGGTCGTCGCCGATCTCCCCGGCGTAATCCCTGGCGGCGTCTTTGACCAGCGCGGCCAGCCTGGGCATGACGTAAGTCGCCATGATGACGTTCAACGCCCGCCTTCGCGCGGCTCTCTTCTGGGATGCTGATTGAATCGGAACACGTTCTGCGTTATCATTGTTCATGGTGACTAAAACCTCGCTAGAGTCTATGGTTGCCATGCCCCAGGGTGGGATAAACACCCTGGGGCGCAACATTTTCGATGCCCCTATTATACCCATTCCCACTGTTTTTCGCAAAAATTCTAATATAGAACCCCTCCCCCTAACCCCCTCCCCATAAATGGAGAGGGGAAGGCAGATTGAATAATCCGCGCCGTCCCACCGATTGCAGGAATAGAACTTTTGTGCTACACTGATTACGATCAGGTTGTCTGGCGCGGCCAGGCAGCCACGAGGCGTTCCCCGGCGCGGTCGGGGCGGCGTTTCACCACAATCAGATAGTTTCCGCGCGGCGGAAGTTTGTCCCCAAATGAGGGCGCCAGCAATGGCGGCCAACAATGGCGTAGGGGATTGACTTCCGCCGTTTTGCTAAGCGGGACAGGCGGCAGGTTACAGGTTCAAAGATTCCGCGCGGCAGAGAGTCGTTCTCTGCAAAAAGAGGCGGGTTTCTGCCGCGCTTTGGCTAGAAGGGCAGTATGACTTTTAACCTCGGTCAGGCTACGGGAATTATTACCCTCGATGCTTCTGGCGTGAATAGGGCGGTCGGCCAGGCGCAGCGCAGTTTCGATTCCCTGCTGGGCAACATCGGCGGCAACGTGCAGCGGTTGGGACAGCGGATGCAGGGCATCGGGATGCAGACCTCGCTGGCGTTTTTGCCGGTGACGGCGTTCGTGGCTGGGGGCATCCGGGCGTTTGCCAACTTCGACGCGGTGCTCACCGAGATCGAGGCACGCACCGGGGCGACAGCGGAGCAGATGGAACTGGTGCGGGCTACCGCGCTACAACTTGGTCAAGATAGCGCATTCTCGGCGACCCAGGCATCCGACGCGATGCTCCAGCTCCTATCAAGTGGCTACAACCTGGAGGAAACGTTCACCGCGCTGCCGGACGTGCTGAATTTGGCGGCAGCCGGGACGCTCAATTTGGGCTATGCCGCCGACTCGGTTACAGACATATTGGCGCAATTTTCGCTGGGGGCGGAATACGCCAGGGTGGTCTCCGATTCGCTGGCGCGGGCAGCCGGAGCGTCTTCGGCGACGGTCAATGACCTGGTGATGGGTTTCGCCAATGTCGGCCCGGTGGCTGCAACCTTTGGTCTCTCTGTCGAAGAGACGGCAGCTGCCCTGGCTGTCTTCAGTGAGAACGGGATCAAGGGTAGTGACGCTGGAACGCAACTCAAAACAATGCTGACCCAAATGGCGCAACAAGTCCCGGCGACATTGGAGATGTGGGATCAGCTGGGCGTGAGCATGTGGGACTCATCAGGCAACATGCGCGACCTGGACGACATCATCGACGATCTGAACATCGCTATGGATGGTTTCAGCGACCAGGAACGGATCACGGCTATCCAGACACTGGCAGGGAGCTACGGGCAAATCGGGTTAAGCGCACTGCTGGCTTCGGACGGCATCGACCAGATGGAAGCATCAATGGCGATCGCCGCCGACGCGGAGACCGTGGCCGAGGCGCAGATGAGTTCGTTCCGGGGCGTGGTCAACATGCTCAAGAGCAGCCTGGAAACGCTGAGCATCAACGTGCTGGGGCCGATGGTGGACGCCTATCTGAAACCGTTGATCGCGTGGGTGACGCAAGGAGTGAATAAATTCAACGCCTGGATCGGGGCGAATCCGCGACTGGCGAGCGCGCTGGGGCTGGTGCTGGGCGTGATGGCGGGGCTGGGGCCGGTGATGGTGATCGGCGGGAAACTGTTGGCAATGTTCGGATTGTCGCTCACCTATATCCTGTCTCCGATCGGGCTGCTCACGGCGGCAATCGCCGGGTTGTATATCGCCTTCCAGAATAACTTTTTAGGCATTCGCGATTTCTTCCAGCCATTTCTCGCCCTGGTAGGGGATATCTGGCGTGTTATTACGAGTGTGATGAGCGGCAGCGGCAAAGCGGTCAGCGACATTACGAACCTTTTCCACCCGTTCACGGATGCGATAAAAGGCGGATCGAAAGCAATCGACGACATTGAGGACGCCTTGCACCCGTTTACAGATGCAATAAAAGACGGGTCAAAATGGGTGCAGGATTTGCTCAAACCAGCGAAAAGCCTGGCAGGGCACATCGACGCCCTGCGCGTGGGGTTCAGTGCCACCGTCAACGAGGTGACGAAGTTCACGGCAGGGATAAAAGGTATTGGGGATAGCATCGCCGATACGATCGCCGCTGTAGGCACGTCCTTTGCGGGCATAGGCGCGCAAGCGACGGTTGTCCCCAGCCGGATACTGGTGGCGATCACCCAGGCCCTGGAAAATTTAACCCCGCTGGTGCTGAACGCGCTTACATCCGTAGGGCTGCTGATGGCGAATATGGGGCGGTGGTTGTTCGACAATATGATCGCCCCGGCCATCGCCG
>Ga0210377_10001139_pt1 | contig 24524 bp, 18 predicted proteins | sample PLM4_65_b1redo_FD_155480 | JGI IMG/M metagenome (GOLD analysis project Ga0210377, IMG submission 155480) | Groundwater sediment microbial communities from an aquifer in East River, Colorado, USA - PLM4_65_b1 redo | ecosystem: Environmental > Terrestrial > Soil > Riparian zone | place: USA: East...
GAGCACCCGCGACGGCGTCTAATGAGATTCGGAGGAGCTCCGCCGTATCGGCCAGGCCGGCCACGATCTGGTTCGGCGTTTGCGGTTCTCGCGCCAATCTGCGCAGACCCTCGGCCAACGTCAGGAGGGCGCCAGCGAGGTTGCCGCTATCCACCGTCGAGACGTACCGGGGGTGGAGCGGGGCCAAGCTCTGCGTGTTGTACCAATTCAAGAGATGGCCTTCCCATCGATCGAGTCCCTCCAGGGTTGCCATCGCCCGCTCGATCCGACCCATCAACTCCGGGGTGCGGATGAAGCCGAGGTCGTGAGCGGCGAGGGTCGACAGCAGGCCCAGTCCGATGTTGGTGGGCGAGGTCCGGTGGGCCACCATGGAACCGGGCGTGTCCTGGACGTTGTCGGCGGGGAGGCCGTGATCCTCGTCGCCCATGAACGCCTCGAAGTACCGCCATGTGCGGCGCGCGACGAGCCGCAAGAACAGCCGGTCCTCCGGGCCGAGGAGCAATCGTCGCGGAACGACCGGCCGGCTCAACCAGTACGCGACGAACGGCGCCGCCATCCATAAGGCCAACAGCGGAGCGGCCACCGGCATGGAGGAAGGTCGCAACGTGAAAATCGCGACCGCGATCACCGCGGCGATGACGGGGCTGGCGATCATCGCCCCGGCGAACGACAGGACCCGGCTCCGGCGCGCGAGACCGGCCGCCCTCGCCGCGGCGGCGGCCGCGGTTTCCCATTGCAGGAGCCGTCGCTGGGTAATCACCAGCCGGACGAGGGTGAGCGCGATGGCGTGGAGCATCTCGTAGGTGTGGTAAGCCAGAAACGTGACCTGGAGCAGCACGTGCGCGATGGCGGTCTCCACGTCCTCCCAGCTTTCGCGCAGGAAGACGCCCCACCGCTGTTGGTTCCTGGGGCCGGCGATGGTTCGGAACATCAGGGGATAGAGGCCGAAGGCGAGGGCGGCCAGGATGGCCGTCGTCCACACCGCCGGATTCCCCGGCAGCCGGGTCCACGCGAGGGCGAGGAAGGCGACCGTGGCCGGGGCGACCAGGCTGCGGCGAAGATTATCGAAGATCTTCCAGCGCGAGATCAGCGGCAGCCGGTTGCGCTCCAGGCCTTTATGGGTGGGCACGACCGGAAAGAGCCAGAAGAGGATCTGCCAGTCACCCCGCACCCACCGATGCTGGCGTCGGGCGTGGGTGAGCACGCTCGACGGATAGTCGTCCACCACTTCGACGTCCGTCACCAGCGCGGCGCGGGCGTGGAGCCCCTCGAACAGGTCGTGCGAGAGCAGGGCGTTCTCGGGCACCCTCCCGTCCAGCGCGGCCATAAACGTGTCCACGTCGTACAGGCCTTTGCCCGTGAACAGCCCCTCGCCGAAGAGGTCCTGGTAGGTATCTGACACGGCGGTGGTATAGGGGTCGACCCCGGTGTGGCCCGCGTACACCCGGGCGAACCGTGATCCCGCGGCGCTCGCCATGGTGACGCTCACTCGCGGTTGCAAAATGCCATACCCTTCGGTGACGCGTCGCAGGTGGGGGTCGAAGTGCGGGCGATTGAGCGGGTGCGCGATGATGCCGATCAATTTTTTGGCGGTGTCGCGCGGCAGGCGGGTGTCGCTATCCAAGGTGAGGCAATACCGGACGCTCGGCAGGATGCTCAAGTCGCCGATCTGGACCCGGAAGCTGGTGTCGGTCGCGCCGCGCAACAGCCGGTTGAACTCCTCGATCTTGCCCCGCTTGCGTTCCCAACCGATCCACGAACCCTCCCCGGGGTTCCATCGCCTCGCGCGATGAAACAAGTAGAAGCGATCCGTCCGTCCCTCGCCGTGGCGGGCGTTGAGGGCGTCGATGCCGGCGCGTGCGGCGGCGAGAATGTCGCCGTCCTCCGGCATCTCCTCGGTGGGCGCATCGACAAAGTCGCTGAGGATCGCGAAGTGAATGCGGGGATCCAGGTTGCCGAGCGCCTGCACCTCCAAGTGGTCGAGCAGATCGTTCACGCCCGTGACGCTGGTGAGGAGGGTGGGCACGATGACCATCGTCCGCGCGTCCGCGGAGACTCCGACGGAATAGTCGAGCCGGGGGAGCCGCCGTGGCGGGACCACCCACGCGGCCAGCCGCTGTACGAGCGCGATCGCGAACTCGCTGGCGGGGAAAAACAGCAACGCCGCCGTCCACGCGGTCTCGCCCAACAGGCCGGCGTACCACGCGGCCCCGAAGAGCAACAGACCCGTGAAGACGCCGATCGATCCCAGATAGATCTCGGTGGTATAGAAGAAGACGACGCGGCGAACGTCCTCGGCGAGGCGGGGACGGTACTCCACGTCGGTCTCGAGCTCGGGCCGACCCTTGCCGATCAAGTGGTACCCGACGTGAGCGGCCCGCCCGGACGGAGCGAGCTCGGCCGCCTGACGGGCGCTTTCGACGGTGCGAAGCGCGACGCGGAGCTGAGCTTCGCCGGTCGGCTCGGCCAGATCCTCAACCGCGTGCCGGTAACGATCCCGGCTCTGGAAATCCATGCCGCCATACACCCCGGCCGGGTCGCGCTGGAGCACCTGCTCGATGAGACTGACCCGTTCGACGTAATCGGCCCAATCCAGCGTCGAGCACAGGCGGAGGCTGGTGATGGCGTTGGCGATGGCGACCTGGGCCATGGCCTGGCTGGCATGGTCCGTGCGGATGGCTTCTTCAGCGGTCGTCCCGTGTTCACTGAGGCGCGCTTCCACCGCGGCCCGGAGCGGCGACACCACCGGCCCGTACTCGCGGATCCGTTGCAGCAACTGGACGACGTACGCCGTGTGAAGAGCGGCGGGCTGCGGTGGCAGGACCGAGTAGTCGTGGGCCGCATCGAGCTGCGCCACATACCGGTCGGCCTCGCGGCGAGCGCTTCGGCTGTCGAGCATATCACCCGCCAGGCGTCGGAGGTTCTCGATGAGGGCCAGCTTGAGCATGCTGGGCCACGCCCAGAGCTCGCCGATCGTCAGAGGGGCGACCGTCTGGTACGCGACCACGAAGCGGATCAAGCGGTGGCGATCCAACCGGCCGTCGCTCTGCCGAATGAGCTCCAACGCCATCGCGTAGATGCGCGCCGTCCCGGCCTGCTCCCGTGAGGCCAGTTTCGGGAGTTGGAGATAATATTCCCGCGGGAGGGTGTGGAGGATGCCACGGATCTCGGATTCGACGAGGTGGAAATTGTCCAACAGCCACTCCGCCGCGGGCGACACGACTTCGCCGCGGTGGACGTCGTCGGCCATGATCCGGTAGGCCTTGCGCAAGATCCGCGCGTTGTCTTCGAGTCGGGGAAAGAACCGGCGGGCGCGCCGGCGGGGATTGCGGGCGACTGTAAAACTGGCGGCGAGTGCCTTGGCGCGCTCTTCGAGCCGTTCGATGCTCAGGATTTCGCCGCGCAGGGGGTGTTCGGTCGTGGCGTGCCGCCCGCCCCTGAAGAATCGGAGAAGCGTCGCGAGGCGGTTACCCATCGCGACGGCGCATCGACGAATCGGTCGTGGCGGGAGGCACGTTTCTGAACAACCTGCCAGTCGCACCGTTGGAAGCCCAGGACCCGAGGGGGGTGGCTCCCATGTGAGCAACGACGGATTGCGAAGATGCCACAGCGTACACGCCGCATCGTACCACGTTCTCCCGGCAACCGCGTGGGGGTTCAACTCCCCCCTTCGGCACCACGAATTGCACGTCGCCATCGGCTTGATGGCTTCCCTCCTTGCGTCTCTCCGTTCACCAACTGTCCTTCTTCAGTTCCGGTGCTATAGTAGTGAACTTGAGGAAGGGGACCGGCGTGGCGGACGAGGAGTCGGCGGGCGATCGTGACAAACGGTGGGGGGTGCGGGTTCCCCTCGGCGTTCCAGGCAAGATCCGCGTCGAGCAGGGGGAACGACTCGCCAAGATCCGCGATATCAGCATTTCCGGCTGCTTCATCGAGACCAGCATTCTCTACCCCTTGGGTGCCACGGTGGGTTTGTCCTTTGCGTTGGACCCCGACAACCAACAGACCGTGACCACCGACGCCAAGGTGACGACGTGCACCAAGAAGGGGATTGGGGTGCGGTTCATCTATAGTGACGCCGAAATGCCGCTGATGGTTCGGCGGTGGATCGCCTCCCGACACCCAGCTTCCTAGCCTCGCCCCTCTCCGCAGTCGCCAGCACCTCGGACCGTTTCCCCTGCCAGAGGTCTTGAAAGTGCATTGCGAGCGGATTCCCCGCAGCTTGCTGCGGGGTAAGCGAGCAACATGGAAACCGTGCTCCTTTACCTCCTTGCACTTCGAAGATTCCCCGCAGCTTGCTGCGGGGAACTTCAACCGCGAGAGACCACCCGATGACGTGGGAGGGGTTGACAGCAGGAGGATTGGCGATACCGTAAACACGGGTTGTGACGGAGAATCTGACTCGTGGAAGCGCCGGTCCGCCAAGCGTCGACTATCAACCTCCAGCATCTCGTCCGGTTCCTGGTGAACCTGCAGGTCGGCATTCGCAAGTTCTCCATGTACTCGGGTTCTCATCCCATCATTCCGGAGATGATCGCGGCGCTCACGGCGCAGTGTCAGGGCCTGCTGGAGACGACCGATGCCCTTCAGATCGGAGTGGCAAAGGATGAAGTGCTCTATCAGGGGGCGCCGGTGGGGAAAACCAATCCGGTCATTGGCGAACTCGCGCGCAGCCTGCATCAGGTGAACTTGGTGGGGATCACGTTCCACAGAGAACTCGCACCCCCCGATGTGCGACGATTTCTGGAGCTCCTCGCCGATTTCCGCGCGCTCTTGTCGGCCGAAGGAGAGCGAGCGCTTGAACGCTTTGGCGCCGAGACTCCGGCGATCGGGCTCCAGTTCGTCCGCTTCGGAAAGGCGGTCAAGGACCGCGATGACTCGACGACCACCGACCAGGACGCAGCCGAGTCCGGAACGTCGGAGGTGTGGCGGGGGTTGGTGGCCCGTCTCATGGCGGAAGATCTGCCCGAGGAGTCGAAGTCGGCGCTCCAGGCTTGCGTTGATAACGGGATCGACGTGGAACAATTGGCGGCGACGATCAACCTCATGGTTCAACACCAGAGCGCCGGGGTCCAATCGTACGAACGGGCGATCGTCAGTTATCTGCACGAGCAAGCGAAAGGGTCGTCCTCGGTCGATCAGCGGGCGAAGGTCAACCAGCAGCTCGCCGTCTTAACCTTAATGGCCAAGCTGAGCCCCGACGTTCGGCAACAGATCTTCCGGATGTCCTTGGAGCCCGCACCGGATCAAACGGTTCCGGTTGAAGCGCTGCTCGATGCGATGCCGACGCCGCTGCTCCTCGAAGTCCTCAATCAGATCCAAGTGGGCAACAAGGACATTTCGCTGCCGATGTTCAGCCTGCTGAAAAAATTTGTCAGCCTCGCGGATTCGAACAGCACCCTCATGACGTCGCTTCAGGCCAAGATCGAGGGTCACAAGGAGCTGGTTGAGGAACTCTTGGTGAAGCGTGTCGATCGCGTGTTTTACCCCGCTGAATACCGTGCGCTGCTTGACCAAGAGTTCGCCGAGCATGCTGTATCCGGTGGGACGTCCTACCGTCCGGAGAGTTGTCTGGACGAAGCCGAGGTCAACCAGCATCTGGCGCTGATCCTGCTGGAGATGTTGGAGGCCCCGCTGCTCTCGGAGCCGCAGTACGCGCACGCGGTCACCTCCCTGAAGACGCTCCTCGCCGGCGGACTGCACGAACGAACCCAGTCGATTCTGACCGACACGATGGCGATCCTTGCGAGCCGATACGCCGGCGCTCCGGAATCGCAACGGGAATTCTTCCGGCAACAGATCCAGAATTTCTTCCATCCCGAGTTGATCACCCACTTGCTCCAGCCCGCGGAAGCGGGGAACGAGGAGCGTCGCAAGGAGGCGCTCGCCCGTCTCATGGAGGTCGTGGGGCCGGGGATCATTCCCCTCCTTCTCGATACGTTGGAAGTGGAGGAAAAGATCGCGGTGCGAAAACGGCTCCTCGTCCTGCTCCGTGAGTGTGGGGCGGCCGTGGTGCCGTTCGCGCTCCAGCGGTTACAGCACCCGCAATGGTTTGTGGTGCGCAATATGCTGCTCCTCCTGCGCGAGCTTCAAGCGGCCGGCGCCGAGACGGAGATCGCACGCTGCGCGCGCCACGCGTCGCCCAAGGTCAGGCTCACGGCGCTGCAGACGCTCAGCGAGCTGGGATCGACCACCGACGTCTATTTCCAGGCCCTGGAGCAGGCGCTCGGAGACGACGATCCCAAGGTCTTCCGCGCCGCCGTGTCGTCCGTTGTCTCGAGCGCGGACCCCCGAGCGGCGGCGCTCGCGTACCGCATCTTGACCGAGGACCCGAGCGCCGAGCGGCGCGCGCGGCAAGTCGCGGTGCTCCGAGCCATCGGCCAAGTCGGCACCGCCGCGCTGATTCCACTGCTCATGACGATCAGGCAACGATACGCGTTACGGTTCTGGACGTGGCAGCGCACGCGTGCGGTGCGGGTCGCGGCGAAGCATGCGCTGGACACCATTCGTTCGCGGCAAGGATAGGGCGTGTTGGATCCGAAACCATCAGGGCCGGTGAGCGAACATGAGGGCGGACTTCGTGAGCCGGCGCGCGAGGCGCCGGTCCGAGACAGCCAAGACGCCCCCGAGCGATTTCTCCGGGCGATCGGCAAGGTGCTGCGAGACCGGGCGCTGTACCCGGAACACCATCCCCAGGCTCTGGCGGGCATGGAAGCGCTGGGAGGAACGATCGATGCGCTTTTCGTGGACCGGTCTGAGCGGACCTTCGTCGTGATCGATGACCAGGTCTTCGTCGACGACCGGTTGCTGGGGCAAGGCAAGAGTTCGGCCGAGCTCGCCCGCACCCTCCACGAACGGGGCATCGAAGTGCTCACCGTTCAACGCGGTCTCACGCTGGATGAGCTCCGGCCCTTCCTGGACCTCTTAGTGGGGTTCCGCCCCGGAACCTCCAAGCCCTGTTTCCGCTCCCCGCATCTCGGACTCGGAGACGTGGCCATCGCCGCTGCCGGCACGGCGGTTCCCGACGCGGTCCAGCATCTGGGCGCCGCCGTTGCAACTTCCGCGTTGCGCAGCGCTTCGTTTGAAGATGAGGCCAAACTCCTTCGCGATACCTACGTCGATTGGGCGGCAGTCCAGGACCGGTTGCTCAACCAGGTTGACCGGATCATGTCGGCCCTCGAGAAGAACCTCTTCGCCAATATGCAGTCTTTCATCCCGCTCGCCGAGCTCAAGTCCTACGACGAATACACCTACGTCCACGCCATCAATCTGTCGATCCTGACGATGGTGCAGGCCGAATCGCTGGGGTTTCCCAAGGAGGCCGTTCACGCGTTCGGGGTCGGGGCCCTGTTGCACGATGTGGGCAAGACGCAGGTCCCGGTCGATGTCCTCCACAAGGCCGGCAAGTTGAGCCCGGAGGAGTTCGAGCTGATGAAAGGTCACCCGGCCCACGGCGCGGCGTTGCTCCTACAGCACCCTGAAATCCCCAAGATCGCGGCGATCGTGGCGTACGAGCACCATTTGAAGTACAACCACGGGGGGTATCCGACCATGACGCGTCAGCGGCCGCAACACATCGCCAGCCGGCTGACGGCCATCTCCGATACCTTCGACGCGATGCGCAGCAACCGACCCTACCGCGACGCCATGGAAGCAGCGCAGATTTTCGAGATTATGCAGGGCAACAAGGGCACCGACTTGGACCCCACCCTCGTCGACCACTTCTTCGCGCTGATGAAGTCGCGGAAAGTGGTGTAAGACCGTTCCAGAGACGTTGCGCCGCTCCTGACCGTTCGCATACAATCCAGTGCAAAGCATCTCAAGCGGCTCAACATGCGACGGAGGTGGTAATGGCGACGGACGACGATCAGGAGGACTCCTCCTCTCTCAAGAATGTCGGGGTGGCGTTATTGGTGGGCGGCGCGGTGGGCGCGCTCATGGCGTTGTTGTTCGCGCCAAAGTCCGGCCGCGAAACCCGTGAAGAACTCGGCAAGGCCTACGATCGATCGCGATCGAGGGTGAAGGAAGCGCAAGACGAAGCCGCGGATCGCATCGGCCACCTGATCGACGAGATTCAACAGAAGACCGATGAGCTACTCGCGGGCGGCAAGGCGCTGGCCGAAGAACGGCGAAAAGATCTCCAAGAGGCGATCGCGATCGCGAAGCGGGCGCTCGACGAAGAGCGAGCCCTGCTCCGGCGTATCCGAGAGCGCCGCGAGGCGGGCGAGTCAACCTCCGACTAGAGAAGGTGGCTTCCGGCTGGATCGATCCGATCAGTCTTCGTACGTGTCGAGGAGGTAAGTCATGGCCGTGACGCCATCGACCATGTTGAAACTGGGGACGCCCGCGCCCGACTTCCGTCTGCCCGATCCCGCGGGCCTGATGGTGAGCCGCGACGACTTCAAGTCGGCGCCGGCCTTGCTCGTGATGTTCATCTGCAACCACTGTCCGTTCGTCAAGCACATCCGCCCAGGTCTATCCGTGTTCGCGCGCGAGTATCAGGCCAAAGGCCTGGTGATCGTCGGGATCAACAGCAACGACGCGGGCGAATACCCCGAGGACAGCCCCGACCAGATGGTGAAGGAGATCAAGTCGGCAGGCTACGTCTTTCCGTACCTGTACGATGAGACCCAATCCGTGGCCAAGGCCTACCGCGCCGCGTGTACGCCCGATTTCTTCCTCTTTGACGCGGCGCGCGCGCTCGTCTACCGCGGCCAGTTCGACGACAGCCGCCCCGGCAGCGGCCTCCCCGTAACCGGCAAAGACCTGCGCGCCGCCGCGGATGCCGCGCTTGCCGGACGCCCCACCCCCAAAGACCAGAAGCCCAGCATCGGCTGCAACATCAAGTGGAAGACCGGCAACGAGCCGGATTACACGCGGTAGGGCTGCGCGAATAGATTTCGAACGACCGAGGAACTCATCACATCGAGTCCGGCGACGATTGCGCCCTGAGGCGGGAGGCCCGGGCGTTCTCGACATCCTCGAGACTCTAGAACCGGCCACAGGACGAGTGTCGATTCCAAGTTCTCCCTGAAAATAAGTCCGTCCCCTTTTCCCGTTCCAGTCGACGTCACCCGCGACGGCGCTCCGTCATGGTAGAGGAGCCCCAGGGCCGGAGATTCGGCAGCTCCAACCATCACTCTAGGTCCGCTTGTCGATAGAATCATTCGTCCGCCGCATGGTCCATCAAGTGCAATCTCGTAATTCTGGTTTCGGAAAGAGCCTCGGTAGCCGTACTGGGCAAGAAACTATTTGTGTCTATAGGGAAGCACCGTGGCCCAGTGCTTGCATTTTCTTGAGGACGACCAAAGAACTGTCGATCGCGTAAGAGTGGAAGGCACGATCCGACGCGTGGACAGGCGATAGAGGCCGTTCATGGGATGAGAAATCTCCAAAGCATCTTGAGCATCGCCCCGTTGGGCGCCAAGGTGCGTGACGGCGCTCAGTCAGGTCGGGAGGGAGGTGAGAACGATGCAGTGTGTCCGGTGCCAGGGGTTGATGATCGCCGACCGCTTTGTGGATCTGGGGCAGAGCGGCGAGGCCGAGTTCAGCGGGTGGCGCTGTCTTGTGTGCGGGAACATCACCGATCCCGTGATGGCGGCGAACCGACGGCAGCCGCCGGCACTGAAGAGGGCGCTACCGACGCAGAAGTTTGCGGCATAAATCTAAAATTAGGAACGTCTAGGAGAGCTGTCGATCAGGAGGGTGGCTGGGTGCTTTCGGAGAGGGGTTCCGTCGGCGCCCGTTGTCCTCTGCGCGATGGACCTAGTCGTTGATTTCGACGAAAAGCTCCGGGAAACTTCTCGACGTTCGGCGGGAACTCCTTTTCGGAGTCGATTGGTTTACGCATTCCTTCCGATCTGAGACGCTTCGAACGGCGTCTGATCCCGTCAGTCCAGCCTCTGTAACGACCACACCACTCGACCCACCACCCAAGCCTGCTTCCGCAGCGCAGTGAGGTCTCCGTGGCGTTCGTTGTCCGCTCGCAGGCGAAGGCCTCCCCGGACTTTGTACAGGCGGCGGATGGCCAGGCGTTCGCTGGACTGCTCTTTGAGCGAAACCACGTAGATGCCGCCGTCGTTGATCGCCGTCTGCGACCGATCGATGCCGACGATCGTGCCTGGTGGGAGGGTGGGGGTCATGGCGTTGTCTGGGACGAGGGCGGCGATGATGGTGGGGCCGGAGAAGGCGGTGGGGAGCCGGAGGGCGTCGGTGGGGGGAAGGTCGAGGGCGCCCGCGCCACCATCGAGCGTGTAGAGGGGGATCGCTGACGAGGCCGGGGGGCGGCGGCCGCGCGCGGCGCCGTAGGTCGGCGGAGCCTCGGCCACCTGGGCCTGGCGCTCGCCTCCCCGGAGCAGCCAGTTCGCATCCACCCCGAAGTGGCTCTCCAGGGCGAAGAGCATCTCGGCCGAGGGCTTTTTCCGGCCGTGCTCGATCTCGCTGACGAAGCCCGCGGAGACGCCCAGGCGTTGTCCGAAGGCCTGACACGTCAACTCGCCCCGCACTTGTCGGACCCGGTGCCCGATCGCGGCGCGTGAGAAGATATTCTCTTTAGAGAATATTGCCATTGACACTATTCTCTATAGTAAATATACTGGCTTTGGTTGACGGGGGCGGGAGGTCGCTTCCAACTTGTTGGCTAATGGACACGAAAGGGCGTGCCATTCCCATGGCTATTCTCGCGCAATGAGGGGCTGTGGAGGGGCCGCCTTTGCGAGGCAGGGGAGGAGAGCCCCTGCCTCGCCCGTTCATCGCCCGGTTTCCGTGGCGACGTCGGAGCCGGGCGCATTGTAGGGAAATTCTTGCGTCCGGTCAATGCGAGCGAAGGAATGATGACCCGAATTTGCGCGTGGTGTCGGGCTTCTTTGGATAAGTCGGACGCGGATGATTCGACGCCCACGCACGGAATCTGTTTGCCCTGCCGTGCCCGGATCGAACGGGAGTGGGAGTTGATCCGGGCGGGGATTCGGCCGCGCGTGGTGGTTCGGGAACGCGTCGCCGCGTGCTGGGGGCGGTTCCGTCGCCGTTTGATCCTGATCGTCGGCAGGCTGTTTCGAATCCGCAATCCATAACCCCGCGCCGCGCATTTCGCTTCGTTGAAAAACGCGGAGCCTCTTTGTTATACTGCGCTCCCATGCCGATCTCCGGAATGCCTCGGGAGCGGGTGCAGGAGATTTTGGGCGTGACGGCGGCGATGGCGTCGCTTCTGGTGGCCGTCAGCCTCCTTTCTCACACCGCGGCCGACCCGTCGCTCTTTTCTTCGTCTCACTCGCCCGTTCAGAACCTGGCGGGCCGCGTCGGCGCCAACCTTTCCGAAGCGCTGTTTCAGCTGATCGGGGCGGGCGCGTACCTACTCCCGATTTTTGGCGGCCTCGCGGCCTGGAACGGCCTCGTCCAGAAGCGCCGCCTCTGGTCGTGGAGCGACGCAGGGGGCGCGGGGTTGTTCGTAGTCTCGTCGTCCACCCTCACCGCGCTGTACCTTCCGGAAGGGGAGATCTACGGCGGGGGTTTTGTGGGGGATGCGGCGGCGGGCCTGTTGCTCGACGCGTTCGCGTGGTGGGGGACGTCGATCGTCGTCGTGGCCACCGCGCTCCTGGCGCTCCTCATCTTGACGCCGTTGTCGCTGCGCGACCTCGGATCCCGCGTCGCGGTGCTGGCGTCCGATCTGCGGGGGCGGGCGTCGAGTCTCTTCGTCATCCGGCGCGAGCGCACCCGGCGTAAGCAGGCCACCCCGGCGCCGCGTCGGGTGGCGGCCGCGCCGGCCGCGCCGCCGCGCATCGCCGAGGCTCCAGGACCACCGAGCACCCCCGCGCGCCAAGAACCGCTGGCCTTTATGCGAAGCGGCGGGTCGTACCAGCTTCCCCCGCTCTCGCTCTTGGCCGATCCCATCGCGCCCACCAAGAAAGCCGGGAAGGACGAGCTGGTGATGAGCTCGCGCCTCTTGGAAAAGAAGCTGTTTGATTTCGGCGTCGACGGGACCGTCACCGAGGTGCACCCCGGGCCGGTCATCACGATGTACGAGGTCGAATTGGTACCCGGCCTGAAAGTGAGCAAGGTGCTCAACCTGGCCGACGACCTTGCGCTGGCGATGAAGGCGCCGAGCGTCCGGATCGTCTCGCCGCTGCCCGGGAAATCGGCGATCGGGATCGAGATCCCCAACCAGGCTCGCGAGTCGGTGGCGCTCAAGGAGATCCTCGCCACGACGGAGTTCTTGGATGGGCCGTCCAAGCTGCCGCTCGCGCTGGGCAAGGACATCTTCGGGCAGCCGATCGTCGCCGATTTGGCGGCGATGCCGCACCTGCTCGTCGCCGGAGCGACCGGCTCGGGCAAGAGCGTGGCGCTCAACACGATGATCCTCAGCCTGCTCTACGCCGTGAGCCCGCGCGAGGTCCGCCTGCTCATGATCGACCCCAAGATGCTGGAGCTCTCGGCTTACGACGCGATCCCCCACCTGCTGACGCCGGTGGTGACGCAACCCAAAGACGCCGCCGCGGCGCTCGTGAAGGTGGTGGCTGAAATGCAGCGCCGGTATCGGCTCTTGGCCGAGGCGGGTGTGCGGAATATCGAGGGGTACAACAAGCAGGTGGGACAGCCGCAGAGCGTGGCGAAGCCGACGACCGGCGCGGTCGATGGCTCGCCCGGCGCCGAGGCGGCCGCCCCGCCGCCCACCCCGCTTCCGTACATCGTGGTGGTGATCGACGAATTGGCGGATCTCATGATGGTGGCGGCGCGCGAGGTGGAAGATTCGATCATGCGGCTGGCGCAGATGGCGCGCGCGGCGGGCATCCATCTTATCCTCGCGACCCAGCGACCGTCGGTCGACGTGCTGACCGGCGTGATCAAGGCCAACTTCCCGGCGCGCATTTCGTTTCAGGTGTCGTCCAAGACCGACTCGCGGACGATCCTCGACGCGAACGGGGCCGAGCAATTGCTGGGGCGCGGCGATATGCTGTACCTCATGCCCGGCACGGGCCGGATCACCAGGATCCATGGTGCGTACGTGTCGGAAGTCGAGATCGCGGGGACGGTGGATTTCATCAAGGCCCAGGCCGCGCCCACCTACGACTGGTCGCTGGAGCAGGCGGACGCGTCGGGGGTGAGGGGCGGCGAAGATCCCGAGCGCGACGATCTCTACGGGAAGGCCATCGAACTCGTGGCGACGACCGGTCAGGCGTCGGCGTCGTTCATCCAGCGCCGCTTGCGGGTCGGGTATCCTCGCGCCGCGCGGATGATCGAGATGATGGAGGAGGACCAGATCGTCGGGCCGGCGTCCGGGGGCAAACCGCGGGAGGTGCTGGTCCGGCGGGCCGTGCCGGGGGGCGACGAGGTATGATCGGCGGCGCGGTTCGGGTCATCGTCTTTTCGTTGAGTGGGATCATGGCGCTTGGCGCGGCGGCGCCGTCGACCCCCGACGACGTGGTCGCGGGGGTTCGGGACACGTACGGCGCGCTCTCGGACCTGTCGGCCGAGTTCACCCAAACCACCACGGTGCCCGGATTTTCCACCACCCTGGTATCCAAGGGGCGGGTGTATTTGGCCAAAGGGAAGATGCGGTGGGAGTACACCGAGCCCAGCAACCAACAGATCTACGTGAACGATGGGCGGGTGCAGTACTACATCCCGGCGCACAAGCAGGTGATCGTGAGCACGCTGTCCCCCGACGCCGACGATCAGATTCCCCTCCATCTGTTGATGACGCTCGATCGGCTGGATGCCCAGTTCGCGGTGACGTGGGAGGACCCTGCCGCGCCCCGGCGGGATGGGGCGTACCGCCTGCGGCTGGAGCCCAAGCATCCCGTGGCCGACCTGGAGTACGTGACGGTGGGGGTTGACCCCAAGCGACGGGTGGTGACGGCGATCTCGCTCCATCCCAAGAACGGGAACGTGTCGTCGTTCGTCTTCTCCCGCCTCGTCGTGAACCCGCGGCTCGAGGCGTCGCTGTTTGCGTTTTCGGTTCCCGAGGGCATCGAGGTCGTCGAGACGCCCACCCTTCGGTAACGACGGTTCCCACTCCATGATCGACGTACGGCATCTCCATCGCGTGTTTCGGACCAAGAAGGGCACGGTCACCGCGGTCAACGACGTCTCGTTCACCGTCGAACGCGGGGAGATCTTCGGCTTTCTCGGGCCCAACGGCGCGGGGAAAACGACCACGATCGGCATGCTCTGCACCTTGCTGCGCCCGACCTCGGGGACCGCGATCCTCAACGGCTTCGACATCGTCAAACAACCCCACGACGTGCGCAAGTCGATCGGCTTGGTGTTTCAAGACCCCAGCCTGGACGAGCGCCTGACCGCGCGCGAAAACCTTGAGTTCCACGCCCGGCTGTACAGGCTGCCCAAGAACCTCGCGCGCGAGCGGATCGACCGCATGCTGGAGATGGTGGAATTGGTGTCCCGGCAGGACGACCTCGTCAAGAACTTTTCGGGCGGCATGAAGCGGCGCCTCGAGATCGCCCGCGGGCTCATTCATCACCCCCGCATTCTGTTTTTGGATGAGCCCACGCTGGGGCTGGATCCGCAGACCCGGTGCTGCATCTGGGATTACATCCACCAGCTCCAGCGGGAGGAGCAGGTCACGATTTTCTTGACCACTCATTACATGGAAGAGGCCGAGCATTGCCGGCGCATCGCCGTGATGGATTACGGCGCGCTGATCGGGCTCGACACCCCGGCGGGGCTGAAGAAGACGGTGGGCGAGGACCGCATCACGATGACCACCGTGCACGTCAAGCAGGCGACGGCGTACCTCGCGGCCCGGGGATTGTCGCCGCTGGGAGTCCGGGGACGCGAGGTGGTCTTCGAGGTGCAGAACGGGGAAGCCTTTCTGCCGTCGTTCGTGAAACAGGCGCCGTTCGACATGTTGACGATCAACCTCACGCGCCCGACGCTCGAAGACGTGTTCCTCCGGATGACCGGACGAACGCTGCGGGGCGAGGGCGATCCCGTGGGCGTGGCGCGGTCGGGGAGACGACGATGAGCGACGTGCGGGATCCGGCGCCGCTCCCCTCGCCTGCGGTGCCCGACATGGTCTCGAGCCGCTGGCTCGATGACCTGGCCGGCGTGTATACGATTTGGCTTCGCGAGGTTCGGAAATTTTGGCGCGACAAACCGCGGATCATCGGCGCCACCGTTCAGCCGGCCTTGTTCCTCTTGCTGCTGGGGACCGGGATCGGGCAAGGCATCCCGCGGGCGTTCGGCGTCGAGCCGGCGGCGCGCCAGTTCGCGCCCGGCGTGCCCGATTACCTCACGTACATCTATCCCGGGATCATCGCGATGACCCTGCTGTTCACGTCGGTGTTCTCGGCGCTCTCGATCATCTGGGACCGGGAGATCGGGTTTCTCAAAGAAGTGATGGTGGCGCCGATCTCCCGCTCGGCGGTGGCGATCGGCAAGACGTTGGGCGGAAGCACGGTGGCGATGCTCCAGGGATGCCTGATGCTGCTCTTCGCCCCCTTCCTCCACGTGACCCTGTCGTGGGGGACGATGCTCGCGCTCTTGCCGTTGCTGTTGTACATCTCCTTCTCGCTCACCGCGATGGGCATCGCCGCGGCCGCGCGCATGCGGTCGATGCAGGGTTTCACGGTCATCATGAACTTTCTGACCCTCCCGATGTTTTTTCTGTCGGGCGCGATGTTCCCGATCGACGGTCTGCCCCGCTGGATGACGGTGCTGGTGACGCTCAACCCGCTGACCTACGGGGTGGACGCGCTGCGCTCGGTGGTGATCGGGTTTCATCACTACGGCGTGCTGCAGGATCTGTTGGTCATGGGGGTGTTCGGGGCCGCGATGCTGGGGCTCGCGGTGAGGGGGTTTGAGTCGCATGAGTGACGCGCGACGGGGCGTGAGCTGGTTCGGCCTGCGCAACACGATCGCGACGGCGTTGCTGGTCGTGGGACTGCTGCCGGTGCCGGTCGGTTTGGCCCTGGTCCTCGTCATGACGCGCCGTTGGGCCGCGGGTACTCCGCCGTCGGTGAAGGACCTCGCCCTGTACGGCATCCTCGCCGTCCTGGCGCTCGCCGTCTTTGTCTTGGTCGCGGTGGCGGTGGTGTCGCGCCGGCTCGTGCGTCCGATGCAGGCGCTCCAAGATGGCGTGCGGCGCATCGGCGAAGGCGATTTGGATCACCGGCTCGACATCTCGACTCCGCGCGAACTCGCGCAGGTCGCGGGGGCCTTCAACGCGATGGCCGAGCGCCTCGCCGAGTCGTACCGGACGCTCGAGCAGACCGTGTCCGACCGGACGAGGGCGCTCACCGCGCTCCACACCATCTCGGTCACGGCCAATCGCTCGCTCGATCCGGAGGAGATCCTCGCGAGCGTGTTGGACCGGGTGCCGGTGGTCCTCAACCTGGAAGCCGGCTTCATTCGACTTGCCGATGAAGCGGGCTTGACGTTGCGCGCGCATCGCGGCGTGTCCGCGGGTTTCGTCGAGGCGTCGCCGGCGTGCGCGATCGGCGAGGGGTTGTCGGGACGCGTGGCGCAAAGCGGCGCGCCGATGGTCGTCGAGGGTCTCGCGGAGACGAGCGAGGCGCTGTTGTTTCGCGAGGGGCTCCGGGTGGCCGCCTGCGTGCCGATCATGGCGAAGGGGCACGTCCTGGGCACGCTGGCGGTGGCCAGCCGTTACCCCCGCGCGTTTACGTCCCAGGATGTGCAGCTCCTGACCTCGATCGGCAACCAACTCGGGACCGCGCTGGAAAACGCCGGCTTGTACGAACGAGCGTGCGCGACGGCGGACGAGTTTCAAAAGCTCGACCGTCTCAAGACCGAATTTCTCTCCAATGTCAGTCACGAGCTGCGGATTCCCTTGACCTCGATCATCGGATTCGCCGAATTGCTCTTGGAACGTATTCCGGGCGAGCTGAACCCGGAACAGGAGAAACACCTCCGCACGATGCTGGAGAGCGGACGCCACCTGTTGGACATGATCAACAACCTCTTGGACCTGTCCAAGATCAAGGCGGGCATGATTGCGTGGCAGGCGGCGGCCTTCGATGTTCGGCCGTTGATCGCCCTGGCTGAACACACGATCCGCCCGCTCGTGGTGAAAAAGCGCCTCCATCTGGTCATCGAGGTGGACGACCGGCCCACGATCGTGCTCGCCGACGAAGGGCGCGTGCGGCAGGTGCTCCTGAATTTGTTGTCCAACGCGGTCAAATTCACCCCCGCGGGGGGAACGGTGAGGCTGTCGGCGCGGAGCGTCGAGGACGCCGACGGATCGGCGGTGGAGCTGCGGGTGGACGACAACGGCATCGGGATCGCCGCCGAAGACCTCGATCGCATCTTCAGCGAATTTCAGCAGGTGGATGGGTCGCCGACCCGGGACTATCCCGGTACCGGCCTGGGGCTGAGCATCACCAAGCGGCTGGTCGAACTGCAGGGCGGCACGATTGCGGTCGACAGCCGGATCGGGGAGGGCAGCCGGTTCACGGTCCGCCTGCCGCAAGGCACGATGCCCGAGGGGACGGAGTCATCGGCCCGGCCGACGGGGATCATGCAGTCGGTCATGGAATCGCTGGTGGCGTCCGCCGCGGCCCGGGCGCACGGCGCCCGACGATTGCCGAAGGTCGTCGTGGCGACGCCCGATCCCGCGGTGCGGCTGACCGTGCGCGCGGCGCTGGAGCCGGAAGGGTACGAGGTCCACGTGCTGGAATCCGACGAGCCGGTGCTCACCCGCGTCCGGGCTCTGAGGCCGTTCGCGGTGATCCTCGACGTCGGCGCGCCCGATGTCCATGGGTGGTCGATCCTGCGCGATCTGCGATCGCTTTCAGACGTGCAGACCATCTTGTTGGTCCTCGCCGAGGATCAGCGGCACGCGTGTTCTCTCGCGCCGGTCGGCTACGTGCCGACGCCGATCGCCGCCGACGGGCTGCGGTCGGCCTTGCGCCATTACGGTCTGTTGCGGGCGGTCCGCCGCCGACCCTCGACCGTGCTGGTCGTCGGCCCCGAGGACACGGTCGCCGCGGTGCGGTCGGTGCTCCGCCACGACGGCGTGGGGGTGGTGGGGGCCGACACACAGGACCCCGTCGCCCTCGCGGGTGAACTCCAGCCCGACCTGGTGCTGTGTGATCTGCTCGCCGCGGCGCCGAATCCGTTCGCCCTCGTGCAACGGTTCGCCCAGCATCCCACGGCCCGCGCGATCCCCCTCATGGTGATGATGCCGGACACCGTGAGCGAAATCGACCGTTCGCGGCTGACGGAGTGGGCGCGCGAGGCCGCGGCGGCCGGCGACACGGTTCAAGAGGACGTGGTGTCCGCGTGCCGCAACCTGGAGCGCTTGTTGCCGGAGCGCGCGGGATTGGTCGACCCCGGCACGCGCCTATACACCGAACGGTATTTTCGCCATTGCCTGGCCGACGAGGTGGACCGGGCCTGGAGGCTGCACCGGCCGTTCTCGCTGTTGATCTTCGAGGCGGACGGGCTCACCAGGTACGGCGAATCGGCGGGTGCGCCCAGGGGCGAGCGGCTGCTGCGCGAGGTGGCCGATCTCCTGCGCCGCCACACGCGGATGGTCAATCCGATCTGTCGCTACGGTCCCGCGGCGTTCGCGCTGCTGCTGGCCGAGACGTCGAAAGAAGGGGCCAGATTTATCGGCGAGAAGCTCAGAGCGCTGGCGGCCGACGCGCCGTTTGCCGGTCGCGAATCCGAACGCCGCCCGGCCGGGCTCGATCCGGGCGGAGCCCGGCTGACGGTGAGCGGGGGCGTCGCGTCCTTTTTCAGCGACGCCGAGACCGCGGAAGGGCTGGTGGAGGCGGCCTTCCGCGCGCTGCGGAAGGCCCAACACGAGGGCGGCAATCGAGTCGATGGCGCCGACAAAGGAGATCCGGAGACGCACCGCGAACCGGACGCGCTTGCCGCGAACGATCCGGCGTAGACGCGCGGCGTGATGAGAGGGCGCCGGTTCTCGGGGAACAGGAGAGTCGATCATGGCCGACCAATATTCGTTCGATGTGGTGTCCGAGGTCAATATTCAAGAGGTGAAGAACGCGCTGGATCAGACCGCCAAGGAATTGCAGCAGCGGTTCGACTTCAAGGGGAGCAAGAGCGGCGTCACGCTGGAGGAGGACGACAAGGTCCTGGTGATCGTGTCGGATGACGAGGGCAAGCTCAAGAGCGTGATCGACATCCTCCAGAACAAGCTCGTCAAACGCGGGATCTCGTTGAAAGCCCTGGACTACGGGAAGGTCGAGCAGGCGCTGGCCGGGACCGTCCGGCAACGCGTCGCGATCACGCAAGGCATCGCGTCCGAAAAGGCCAAGGACATCGGCAAGGCGATTCGCGACGCCAAGTTCAAGGCCCAGACCCAGATCCAGGGCGACCAGCTCCGGGTCACGAGCAAGAGCCGCGACGAATTGCAGGCGGTGATCGCCTTCCTGAAGGATCGCGACTTCGGCATCCCGCTTCAGTTCACCAACTACCGATAGCATGGACGCGACGCGCATCCACTATTTGCTCGTGGGGTGTAACGTGACGCGGGTGGTGACGGTGGACGGAAAGGTCGTCGGACGAACCGATGAGATCCTGGAACTGCCGCCGGGACAGCATACGGTGAGTCTGCTGACGCCTCCCGAGAATTTCAGGCCCAAATACCGTCGAATCACCCTCGACAACGCGTCGCCCGACAAACCACTTGTCATCCGCTTCGAGACCCGCTAAGGGAAATTTGACTTGTTTGGAAATCGTCTGTTAAGATTCTCGCTCGTGTATCTGGTTCCATCGCGAGGGTGACTGATGCCCAAGGGCTCGAAAACCAAAGACGAGACGAAAAAACCAGGAAAACCAGCGGCCGCCGTCTCGGAGCAAGAGCGGGAACTGGCTGAGATCCGCCAGGAGTTGGAGCAGCAGCGGAAGACGCTGCTGAACGATGCAGGCGTGATGATCGGCCAGGGGTTGATGGCGGGGAGCGAGAACCTCCCGGATTTGGGCGACCAGGCCACGGCCGTGACCGACCAGAACTTCATGTTGCGGCTCAAAGAGCGCGAGCAGAAGCTCCTCAAGAAGATCGATGAGGCGCTCGACCGCATCACGATGGGCACGTTCGGCGTGTGCGAATCCTGCGGCGGCGAGATTTCCTTCAAGCGCCTGAAGGCCCGTCCCGTGACGACCCTGTGCATCGAGTGTAAGACCAAGCAGGAAGAAGACGAGAAAGTCCGTCAGTAGGGCCCTGATCCGCCGATAAAGGGCCATCTGCGGCGTTGCCGCTGCGGAGGCCCAATCCTCACGTACCACACAGTACGCTCCGGTGGGCCTCCTTGCGGCGCCTTGCATCTGGCCCCTTCTCGGCGGCCAGGGCGCCCACGTATTTCAAACCAACGGATGGGTATATTACGTCCATGTGGAAAAAGAACCTGGGCGGGTGTCTCATGGTTCTGGTGGCGATCGTCGGGTTTTACATCGCGATCACCATGAGCTTGACGTTCTTCCTCATCCCGGTTGCATTTGTCCTGTTCTTCGCGTGCATGATCCTACTCTCTCTGGCCCTGGGACCGGCCGACCGGCGTTAAACCGGGGCCATCGAGCGCGCTCCCGCGCCAGCCCCCCTATGTCCAAATCCGCGAGCGGCCAGCAATGCTAGGGGCCGCCGATCACGAACCGGAGCTGATCGCGCTGATCGGCGAGGAAATTGCCCGCCACGGTCCGATGACATTCGCCCGGTTCATGGACCTAGCCCTTTATGCCCCCGGCTTGGGGTACTACATGCAAGATGCCGAGCGCATCGGCGCGAGGGGCGATTACTATACCAGCAGCTCCCTTCATCCCTTGTTCGGGCAAATGATTGCGCGGCAGATCGAGGAGATGGCCGGATACTGCGACGGGACCCTCACCGTGATCGAGCAGGGTGCGGGCAAGGGCGCGCTGGCCTGCGACATCCTATCCGCGCTGGATCAGGTCCCGGACCTCGGCTCGCGTCTGGCCTACCTCATCATCGAGCGGAGCCCCGCGATGGTCGAGCGGCAGCGGCGGCTGCTCGACCCGTGGGCGACGTCCGGCCGGGTGCGGTGGGCCGAGGTCCTGCCGGCGAGTCCCATCCGCGGATGTGTCGTTTCCAACGAGCTGGTGGATGCGTTTCCCGTCCACCGCGTTCTCCAACAAGACGGTCGTCTCGCCGAACTCTACGTCGGGGCGTCGAGCGGTGGATTCGCCGACGTGGTCGGCCCCCCCTCGACCCCCGAGTTGGAGGCGTACCTGCGTCGAGTCGGCGTGACGCTGGCCGAGGGACAGCAGGCTGAGATCAACCTCGCGGCCGTGGAGTGGATTCGTGAGGTCGGGCGGGCGCTCGCGCGCGGGTTTGTGTTGACCGTGGACTACGGCTATCCCGCCGACGAATTGTACGCGCCGCGCCGCAAACGGGGAACGCTCTTGGCCTATTTCCAGCACCGGACCAACGAAGCGTTCTACGAGCGGATCGGCCGCCAGGACCTAACCGCCCACGTCGATTGGACGACGTTGGCCCTGGCGGGACGGGAGGTCGGTCTGGAGGTAACGGGGTGGACCGACCAGACCAGTTTCCTCTTAGGCCTGGGCGCGGCGGAGGCCGCCGAGGCGTGGCTGGCCGGCGCCGCCGATGAGGCCGAGCGCGAGCGGACCTTGGCCGGCATCCGCGGGCTGCTCGACCCCCGGGACATGGGACGGACGTTTCAGGTCCTCATCCAACACAAAGGCCTCACCCCGCCGCGCCTGCGCGGCCTCACGCTACGCTCCGCGACCCCGCTTTCGCGCTAAGGGCCCGTGGACGAACGCATCCCACTATCCCCGTGATGTCTTCTGGTCGTGAAGGTCTTCGTTCGAGCGGAGTCGGTACCCCACGCCAAGTTCCGTGAGCAGAAAGCGGGGGTGAGCGGGGTTGGTCTCCAGCTTGTTCCGGAGGTGGCGAACATAGATCCGGACGTAGTGCGAATCGTGAGTATGATGAGGCCCCCACACCTCTTGGAGCAGTTGTCGGTGGGTCAGCACCTTGCCGGCATGGCGCACTAGGACGGTCAGCAACTTGTATTCGATCGGAGTCAGGGGGACTTCCCGTTGACCAACCGACACGGATCTTCGGACCAGATCCACTCGCAGCTCACCGCAGGTAAAGACGGGCTCGCCGGCTTCTTCGTCGGTTCGAGCCGCGTGCCGCAGGGCCACTCTCATCCGCGCCAACAACTCACCGACGCCGAACGGTTTGGTCACATAGTCGTCCGCCCCCAAATCGAGCGCGGCGACCTTGTCTTGCTCCTGATTTCTGGCCGACAGGACGATGATGGGCACGGCCGTCCACTCCCGCAGTTTCCGCGTGACTTCCAACCCGTTCATGTCGGGCAAACCGATGTCGAGCACGATCAGGTCGGGGGTTCGCGCCGCGGCTTGCGCGAGCCCATCTTGGCCGGTCGACGCTTCACACACTCGAAACCCCTGCGCCGACAACGTCGTCCGAAGGAAATGACGGATCGCCGCTTCGTCTTCGATCACCAGGACTGCCGGCCCTTGCGTGGACACTGTGGAGAGCTCCGTCAACGCGAGGCGACCGATTGCGATTCAACCTGTTCAGCGTCCGGCCGTGGCGCGCCCCCGCTCATCGGCAGGATGAAATGGAACACCGCTCCACCGCCGGGCCGATTTTCAGCCCACATCCGCCCCCCGTGCGCCTCAACAATGCCCCGGCAGATCGAAAGCCCGAGCCCCACTCCAGGGGATCCGGCCGTAGCGACCCGGTAGAATTTGTCGAAGATGCGCTCGTGGTCACCGGGAGGGATTCCCGGTCCTCGGTCAGCCACTTCCACGCTCAATCTATCGGTCGTAATTTCGGCGGAGAGATCGATGGGGGTATCCGGAGGCGTGTACTTGATCGCGTTGTCCAACAGGTTGACGAGCACTTGCTCGATCAACACCCCGTCGAGGAGAACCAGCGGCGAGTCGGACGGCAGATGGGTGTTGACGGCACGCTGCTCCAGCCGATCTTCGAGCCTGACCAGCGCGGCACCGACCACCTCCTCCAGCGGAAGCCACTCTTTGTCGAGCCGGACCGCCCCGGCTTCCAACCGGGTCATGGACAGCAGGTTGTTGACGAGCCGGTCCAGCCGGATCGCTTCGTCATACGCCGCCTGGATCAACCCGCGACTGGCGCCGGGATCGAGCCCCTCCTTTTGCTCCAGGAAGCTGCTGGTCGCGCCGACGATCGTGGCCAGCGGCGTTCGCAGGTCGTGCGAAACGGCGCTCAAGACCGCGTTCCGCATGCGCTCGGTTTCGATCGTGAGCTGCGCACGCTGGGCTTCTTCAGCCAGGAGAACCCGCTCGATCGCGGCCGCCGTCTGATTGGTGAAGGCCTCCAGGAGATGCATCTGGGCCGAAGCCAGAAGACGCCGAGGTTGGTCGGGGCGAACCGCCAGCACGCCAATCACTCCACGAGAGGCCACCAAGGGAAGGTATAGCGCCCCGGCATCCGGAAGCGTGTCGGTCCCCAAGCCCGCCCGTTGGCCGTGGTTAAACACCCATTGGGCGACCCCAGCGTCCTTGGAATCCATGACAAAGGCGCTTTCTTCGCCGGTCTGGAGCGTGAGATGCTTGTCCTGATCAGGAAGCAACACCGCCACCCGACTGTTGGACAGCTCATGGATGTGGCGGGCGGCGACCGCGGCGAGATTTGCCACGCGGTGGTACGTCATCAGTTCCCGGCTGATGGCGTAGAGCGCGGCCGTGCGCCGTTCGCCTTGCTGGGCGGCTTCGGCCTGTTCTCGGATCATCACGGTCAAGGTGCCGGTGACCAACGCCGTCACCAACAGCACCGCGAACGTGATCACTTCTCGCGGATCAGAGACCGTCAACGTGAGGTACGGCGAGACAAAGAAAAAATCATAGGCGACGACGCTCAAGACCGATGCGAGCACCGCAGGTCCGCGGCCCCAATACGCGGCGACGATGAGCACGCCCAGGAGGTAAACCATTGGAATGTTCGACGCTCCCAGGTACGACACCGTGCCCCATGCCACGGCAGTCGACAGGGCCACCACGCCCAGTCCCTTCGCATAGGACGACCATGGACTGGTGCGTCGGAAGACCCGGCCCGCCACCGGACGGCTCTCGCCGGCCTCCCCGGTGATGACGTAGACATCGATTTCGCCGCTCCCCTTCACGAGATCGGCCACAACCGACCCAAACACCAGTTCCTTCAGCCGAGAGCGCAACGGTTTCCCCACGATGATCTTGGTCGCGTTGCGCGTGCGTGCGTAATTTAAGAGTTCCTGACTCACCCGAGCCCCGCGCAAGGTGACCGTTTCAGCGCCCAGTTGTTCAGCCAAGCGGAGGGTATGCTCGACGCGATCGCGCTCAGTATCGGTCAATCGCAGGTGTTCCGGTGTTTGGACGTAAACCGCCAGCCATTTGGCGTGCAGACCCTCGGCCATCCGCTTAGCCGTTCGCACGAGGCGGATGCCGCGCGGATGGAGATTGACGCAGACCATGATGGTCTCAGACGCCGGCCAGGTCTCGGGAACCGCGTGGTCCCGCCGATAGCGTCGCATCTGTTCATCCACGCGATCGGCGGTGCG
>Ga0210377_10001140_pt1 | contig 24519 bp, 23 predicted proteins | sample PLM4_65_b1redo_FD_155480 | JGI IMG/M metagenome (GOLD analysis project Ga0210377, IMG submission 155480) | Groundwater sediment microbial communities from an aquifer in East River, Colorado, USA - PLM4_65_b1 redo | ecosystem: Environmental > Terrestrial > Soil > Riparian zone | place: USA: East...
AATACCGGGACATCATCGGGCTGGCCATCCAGAAGGCGATCGAGGGGAGCAAGCCGGCGGATGTAATCGCTCAGGCGCACAAAGACTTCCAGGAAATGCTGGACAAGACGGAGAAGTAGGAGTCGTCCCAGCTTGCTCGGAAAAGGCACGTCCTCCGGCACGAGCTCCGTAGCGGAGAGGCGGGAAGATGGACTCCTCTTCCAGGAAGCAACGACTGACCCTGTTGCCTGACATCTGAACAAGGGGCCTTGACAGGCCCGGTCCGACTGGATAGTTTGCAGACAGGAGACTTACCCTACATAATCCATTCAGGAGGGAGAGGAGGCCATCATGAAGCAGCGGAGACAGCATGTCGCAGGTTCGAGCGGGGTGACTCGCCGGGATGTTCTGCGCCTGGGCGCAGGCGTGGCCGCCGGGGCCGCGGTCGGCCCGTTCGTGATGCGGGTCGCCGGCGCGGCAGACGCCTTCAGTTGGCAGCGGTTCAAGGGCAGCAAGATCTTTATCCAGTTTACGAAGAACCCCTGGTCCGACACGATGGAGAAAATGGTGCCGGACTTCGAAAAGCAGACCGGCATCAAGGTCGAGTTCTCGGACCTGCCCGAGATCCAGGCCCGGCAGAAATTGACGATCGAGTTCACGGCGGGCTCCGGGGGCATTGATAACTGGTACACGAGCATGCACGTGGAGAAGCGCCGGTTCTGGAAGTCGGGATGGTACCTGGACCTCAGCAAGTTCCTGAAGGACCCGACGATGACCGCGCCGGATTACGACTGGAATGACATGGCGGCGGGTGCCAAGGCGATCGCGACCCAGTCGGATGGCAGCATCTCCGGCCTGCCCGCCTTCGTGGACCCCTGGATCCTATTCTATCGGAAGGATCTGTTCGCGCAGAAGGGGCTGAAACCGCCCAAGACACTGGCCGAGATGGAAGAGTTCTCGCAGAAGTTCCACAACGCCCCGGGTCTCTACGGCTTTGTGGCCCGCGGCCTGAAGAACGCCAACGCCCCCGCCTGGGACTGGGTGCTCTTCAGCATGGGCGGCAACTTCCTGACCAAGGACGGCAAGGCGTCCATCAACACGCCCGAGGCGGTCAAGGCCATGGACTACTACGCCGGGATGCTTCGCCGCTTCGCCCCTCCCGGAGTGGTGAACTTCAACTGGTACGAGTGTAGCAGCGTTTTCATGCAGGGCCAGGTGGCCATGTACTTCGACGGCGTGAACTTCGCCAGCCAGTTCGAGGACAAGGAGAAGTCCAAGATCGCCGGCAATGCCGGCTACGCGGTCCTGCCCGCCGGGCCCGCAGGCCACTTCTCTCCGATCTTCGGCAACGCAGTGGCCGTCAGCGCCCAGAGCAAGAACCAGGGGCCGGCCTACTTCTTCGCCCAGTGGGCCACCTCCAAGCAGAGCGCGATCAGGGAGCTCCTGGAGGGTACGGGAAGCGCGCGGACATCGGTGTGGAACGATCCCGAGGTGAAGGCCAAGGCCAAGATGCCGCCCGACTGGTCGCAGGCCTACGTGGACAGCCTGAAGATCGGCCGGCTCGGCCTGCCCGAGATCGTCGGAGTCACCGAGTACCGGGACATCATCGGCGTGGCCATCCAGAAGGCCATCGAAGGGGCCAAGTCCGGCGAGGTCCTGGCCCAGGCCCAGAAGGAGTTCCAGGAGGTTCTGGACAAGACGGAGAAATAGTTTCAACGGGCAACAGATTTGTCAGGGGGTCTGTGAACGAGGGGCTTGACAGGCCCGCAGCGACTCGATACGTTGCGGGCACCGTGGCCGTCCAGAAACCCGTTCAGGGGAGGAGAACAGTATGAAACAGCCCAAACGAAATGGCATGGGTTCTCGTGGCGTGACTCGCCGGGAGGTACTTCGCCTGGGGGCGACGGTGGCCGCCGGGGCCGCGGTGGGTCCTTTCATCGCAACGCCAGGCCACGGCCAGACCTTCAATTGGAAGCAGTTCCGGGGGAAGGAGCTCTACTGCATCTTCTACAAGCACCCCTGGATCGACGAGATGGTCAAGTTCTTCCCCGAGTTCGAGGACCTCACTGGGATGAAGGTGAAGCACGAGGTCCTGCCAGAAGTGCAGGGGCGCCAGAAGCTGACGGTGGAGATGACCGCCGGCAGCGGCGGCGTGGATGTCTGGCACGCCAGCATGCACGTGGAGAAGCGGCGCTTCTGGAAGTCCGGGTGGTTCCAGCCCCTGAATGCGTTCCTGGAGAACAAGAGCCTCACCGCTCCGGATTACGACTGGGCCGACATGACGGGTGGTGCGATCGCCGCCGTGACCCAGCCTGATAAGACCATCAGCGCGCTGCCGACCTTCGTGGACCCCTTCGTCCTGTTTTACCGGAAGGACCTCTTCGAGCAGCGGGGCTGGAAGGCGCCGAAGACTATGGCGGAGCTGGAGGACCAGGCGCAGAAGCTCCACAATCCCCCAAGCATGTACGGCTTCGTGGCCCGGGGACTCAAGAACGCCAACGCCACCCCCTGGGCCTACGTGATCTACGCCATGGGAGCGGATTACCTGACGCCGGACCGGAAGTCCGCCATCAACACGCCAGCGTGGGTCAAGAGCATGGAGTGGTACAGCGGCATGCTACGGCGGTTCGCGCCACCTGGCGTGGTGAACTTCAACTGGTACGAGTGCAGCAGTGCCTTCATGCAGGGCCAGGTGGGGATCTACTACGACGGCGTGAACTTTGCCAACCAGTTCGAGGACAAGGAGAAGTCCAAGATCGCCGGCAAGGTCGGCTACGCGGCCCTGCCCGCCGGGCCCGCCGCACACTTCGCGCCGACGTTCACCAACGCGATGGCAGTGAGTGCCCAAAGCAGGAACAAGGAGGCCGCGTATCTGCTGATCCAGTGGGCCACCACCAAGCAGATGTGCGCGCGGGAGCTGCTCGCGGGCGTTGGTGTCGGCCGGGTCTCGCCCTGGAGCAATGCCGAGGTCAAGGCCAAGCCCAAGATGCCGGCTGACTGGTATAACGCCTACCTGGAGAGCCTGAAGATCGGACGGGCCGGCCTGCCCGAGATCGTGGATGTCACGCAGTACCGAGACATCATCGGCGTGGCTATCCAGAAGGCCATCGAGGGGGCCAAGCCAGTGGATGTGATCGCCCAGGCCCACAAGGAGTTCCAGGAGATGCTGGACAAGACCGAGAAGTAGTCACGCCGGTAACAGGGCAGAGCCCAATCCTCCCACGGCCGCCGTGCACGGTGCGGGAGGATTGGGCTTTTCGTCTGCACAGAAAAGAGGGTTGCCTGCAATGCCGAATCAGAGCGATCTCGTTCAGCGGTCAGTGTCCGGGGGCGAGGTGCTGCCCATGGAGCGGTTCATGCGCTTCGCCCACCGAAACGCCCGCTTCATCTTCCCGGCTCCGGCCGTCATCGCGGTAGCCCTCATCATCGTCTATCCCGTCATCTACACAGGCTGGATGAGCTTGCAGGAATGGTTCGCCTCGAGTCTCACTCTGCCCAAGTTCATCGCCTTCGCCAACTACAAGCAGATCCTGACGGGCGATCCACGGTTTCGAGACGCCTTCTTCCGGACCCTCTACTTCACCCTCATCGCAGTGTCAGCGGAGACGGCTCTGGGCGTGGCGATGGCTCTCCTGTTCAACCGGGAATTCTGGGGCCGGGGGCTGGTCCGGACCCTGTCCATCCTCCCCATGATGGCCACGCCCACCGCTATCTCGTTGGTCTTCGTGATGATGTACCACCCCACGCTGGGGGTGATGAACTACCTCGTCAGCCTCACGGGGCTGTCGCCCTTCAAGTGGACCTACAGCAGCAAGACGGCCCTATACGCCATCGCTCTGGTGGACGTGTGGGAATGGACCCCGCTCATCATGCTCATCGCCCTCGCGGGCCTCGCCGCCCTGCCCAAAGAGCCGTACGAATCAGCCCTCATTGACGGGGCCTCGAACCTGCAATGCTTCTGGTACATCACACTGCCCCTGCTCCGGCCGACCCTGATCGTGGCCATCCTGTTCCGCTCGATTGATGCCCTGAAGACCTTCGACATCATCTTCGTCATGACCCAGGGCGGACCCTCGAACTCCTCGGAGACGATCAACATTCTGCTGTTCAACCAGGCATTCTCGTACTTCAACATGGGCTACGCTTCGTCCATGGCGGTCGCCCTCTTCGCAATCGTCATGGGGGCATGCCTCATCCTGATGAAGGTTCGGAGGGTGGGATAGTGAGTCACAAGGCATTCAGGCAACTGGTCAAGACCGTCGGGTTCTACGGCTTAGTGATCATCTTCATGCTGCCCACGGTGTTCGTCTTCTACTGGATGATCACCCTCTCCCTGAAGCCGCAGGTTGAGGCGGCGGGCTATCCCCCCAGCTTTTTCCGGTTCTCCGTGACCTTCAAAGGCTACGTGGATGTCTTTGCCAAGAATCCGTTCCTCCTCTACACCTGGAACAGCCTAGTGGTGGCCACCGGCTGCACGGTCCTGGGACTCATTGTCGGGCTCCCCTGCGCCTACAGCATCGCCCACTGGCGCCAGCAAAAGCTCGCGTTGACCATCCTGGCGGCCCGGATCATCCCCGGCATCAGCTATCTCATTCCCTGGTACATCCTCTTCCGGAACCTCAAGATGGTGGACACCTACCAGGCCCTCATCCTCACTCATCTGGTGGTGGGCCTCCCCATCATCATCTGGGTCATGATCGGGTTCTTTGAAGACATTCCGGTCGAACTGCGGGAAGCGGCCCTTATCGACGGCTGCACGGACTACGGCGCCTTCTGGCGGGTGGCCGTGCCCCTGGTGAAGCCGGGGGTCGTGGCCACGGGCATCCTGAGCTTCATCTTCTCCTGGAACAACTTCCTGTTCTCGGTGATCCTGGCCGGGCGGAACACCCGGACGCTCCCCATCGCCGTGTTCAACATGATCGGGTACGAGGAGATCAACTGGGGGCCCCTGGCCGCGGCCGCGACCCTGATCACGCTCCCCGTCATCATTCTCACCCTGATCATCCAGCGCCACATCGTCGCCGGCCTGACCTTTGGGGCCGTCAAGGGATGATGCGGCACTTCCCCTTGACGTCCCACGGAGGCACGGCCATACTCTGGATGAGCCGGCAGAGATCTCGCGGACAGAACGGAAGACCCCTCGGACGGTGTCGGGTGGAAACAGACTGGAGAGCGAGTCGATGAATTTCTGGAAGTGGCTGGACGGGTGGCAGCGATGGTTCAGGGGCTTCATCTATGGGATGGCCCTCTACGACGGCGTGGTGATGTTCCGCAAGCAGCGGGGGGATCTGGAGCATCTCTTCGTCCTCATCGTGTTCGGCGACATCGTCGGGATCCCCATCATTCCGCCATATTACACGCTGCGCCTCCTCCCCTACATCGTCCCTGCCGTTCGGGGCTGGAAACATCGGATGCTTCGAGAGAAGGATCTCACCGACCTCGCGGGGGCGGGATGACGCCTTGCGACGGATTGATGATTGGTGATTTTCGATTTGCGATCGGCCCTGCATTCCCTTGCGGGAACCCCGACCCCCAACCCCTGTCCCCTGACCGCCGCCATTTGCGGAGCTCGCGCTGATGTTCGGCCGGCCGTTCACCGGGACCGACCTGGCCATCGGCCTGGCGGCGTTCCTGCTCCTTTGGTACGTCATCGGGATGCAGATCAACCGCCGGCGAGCCGTCACCCTTGTCCGCCAGGTTCGCGAGTCGCTCCAGCCGTTCGGCGGGACGGCGACCATCCGGTGGTACGGGCGGAACGCTTTCCGGATCGAGGCCGAGCAACTGACGTCTCCCTTCGTCCGCCTGGGCATCAGCGTCCTGCTGGAACCGCGCGAGACGTTCTTTCTCTGGGCGGTCGGCCGCCTGAGGGGGCGCCGCGACTGGCTCGTCGCCGGCGTGACCCTCGGCGGCCACGTCACGAAGAGCTTCGAGGTGTACCACCCCAGGCGGCGCGGCGCCTCCCAGGTCGCCTCCGAGATCCGGGACAAGGGATGGCGCCAGGAGCCGCTGGCCGGGCGGCCGCCGCTCCTGTGCGCCGCCCCTGACGCCGACGGGCAGGCCCTGGCGCGGGAAAGCATGACTCTCCTGGCCCGGACGGAGGTGTGGCGCGTCGGCCTCCGCCCCGAGACGCCGCATCTGACCATCAGCCTCCCGGTCCCCGCCACGGAGACCAAGGGTCCCCTGCCGATCTTCAGCCTCCTTCCCCAACTCGCCCAGACCGTCCTATCCCGCGGATCCGGCCGCTGATCTGGAAGCTGGGTCCGAAGAAACCTCTGGATCGAAGACAATGCACGCTGTGTCATGCCATATCACTTCACACCCTTGATTCACGGTCCTGCACTGAGTATGCTCCTTTCTCAAAGGGGAGCGGGTGATCGAGGCTCCGGCCGGCTATCACGTGATGGCTTCCGGGATCCTGTCGTCATGAGCCGCAATTGAGAGGGGAGCGAAAGGCGTTATCTCATCCAACGAGAGAAGGAGGACGAATCATGAAGAAACCACGATGGCTCGGCACAGTTCTGGGGATTGCCCTACTCACAGCGTTCCTCGCCCTTCCGGCCGCTACCCTGGCAGGGCAGCCGATCAAACTGACGCTGTGGAGCGGCTACCCGGAGATGAAGCCGTACTTCGACGCGGCGGCCAAGTTCTACAATGAGCTGCACCCCAACGTGACGATCGAAGTCTCGACATTCCCGCTCCGCGACATCGAGCGGAAGTACGCGGTGAGCCTGCCGACCAACTCGGGCCCGGACATCGCGGAGACGCACATCTACATTGCGCAGATGCACATCGAGAACGGCAGCCTGGTGCCCAATCCGCCCGAGGTGACCAAATTTCTAAAGAGCGGAGTGTTTCATCCGCTGTTCGTGTCGGATAGCACCTGGCAGGGCACGGTGTACGGGGTTCCCATCCTGTTCAGCCTGGACAGTCTGCTCTACAACACCCAGATGTTCAAGGAGGCCGGACTCTCGGGCCCGCCCAAGAACTGGGACGAGATGATCAGCGTGGGCAAGAAGCTGACCAAGTATGACGCCCAGGGGAACGTGACACGCAGCGGGCTTAGCCTGCGTCTCTTTGGTGCCGGCAGCGGCGTGGCGGCCAAGTGGTGGTACTTCCTCAAATCGGCCGGCGGGGAGCTGTTCGAGGAATGCGCGCCCAATACGAACCAGTATCGCGCCGGCTACGACAACGAGGCCGGCCGCGACACGCTGAAGCTCTACATTGACGCCCTCTACAAGCATAAGATCCACGACCCCAAGCTGAAGCAGGACGCCGAAGGGTTCGCCAACCAGCAGGCGGCGATGTTCGTGCGCGAGTCCTGGCTGGTCGGGTACATGAAGAAGAACGCCCCCACCGTCCAGTACGCTGTGGCCCCCCTGCCGGCCTACAAGAAGACGAACACCCTGCTGTTCTGGACCAACGTCTACGTGACCAGAAGCTCCAAGTCTCCGAAGGAGGCCTGGGACTTCATCATGTTCATGGCCAACGGTCCCAAGCTCAAGGAGTTGGAGCAGATTCTGTACAATACCGTTGGTTGGATGCCGCCGCGGAGCGACGTCCAGAAGCGGCACGCGAACATCTACACCGAGGTGCCGCAGTACAAGTACTTCGCCGAGGTGCCTAAGAGCTACGAACTGTATGCGTACCCGCGCCTGCCCGTGACGGATGAGGCGTTCACCAAGCTGGCCGAGCGGCTGGTGAAGGCCTACCAGGATAAGGGCCTCTTGGATAACCCGGCCGGTATAACCAAGGCGATCCACGAAGCGGCCGAGGAGACCAACGGGATTCTGAAGGAGAACAAGCTGTACTGCGGGAAGTAGCCGTTTCGGATTGCCGGCCCGCCGCCCTCGACCCCGGGGGCGGCGGGCCATGCAGTGAGGCGCGCGTGAAGACCCTTGTCTCAGCGGGTGTCGGGGCCGAAGCCGGGCGGTGGGCTCGCTGGCGCTCGCAATGGCGCTGGTATGCGCCCCAGTGGAAGTATTGCCTGGCGGTCCTGGGTCCGGTCTGCCTGGCCTACCTCGTCATCCGGATCATCCCCATCTTCGAGACGGCCTGGATGAGTCTCCACAACTGGAGCCTGGTCAAACCGGTGCGGCCGTTCATCGGCCTGGAGAACTACTACAAGCTGGCCGGGGACCCACTCTTCCGGATGGCACTGTACAACACCACGCTGTTTGCGGTAGTGACAGTGCCCGTGACGCTCGTCCTCGCGTTCACCGTGGCCGTTCTGCTGGACAGGCCGATGCGCGGCCGGCTGGACGGCGTCTACAAGTTCCTGTTCTTTCTCCCCGTGGTACCCACGATGGTGCCGGTGTCCGTCGTCTGGAAGTGGATTTACGATCCATCCTACGGCATCCTGAACTACGCCCTCGGCTTCCTCGGGGTGCCGCCCCAGGGGTGGCTCATCAATTCCCGGCTGGCCATCTGGGCGATCATCGCCATGACGGTGTGGAAGAGCGTGGGCTACTACATGGTCCTGTTCCTGGTGGGGCTGAAGGACATCCCGGTGGACTACTACGAGGCGGCCGGCATCGACGGCGCCACGGCCTGGCAGCGCCTCTGGCAGATCACCGTGCCGCTCATGCGGCCCATGCTGCTCTTCAACGTCGTCATCGCCACGATCTTCGCCTACAACGTCTTCGCGCAGGTCTACGTCATGACCGAGGGGCCGCAGGGCTCGCCCGCCAACCCCGTCCGCGTCATCGTCATGGACATGTACGAAAACGGGTTCCGCTACCTCAAGATGGGGTACGCTTCGGCGGAGGCCATGATCCTGCTGGTGATCGTCTTCGCTTTGACGATCTTCGAGTTCCACTTCCTGCGCCCCAAGGTCTAGGGACCGGCCCGAGGAGACCTGCCCCATGCTGTCGCACCGCGTTCGCCGCTTCCTGGTCGAGGACGGGATCCGGCACCTGATCCTGGCCCCCATGGCGCTTCTCATCGTCTTCCCGATCGCCTGGATGGTGCTGACCTCGCTGAAGCCCAGCGCGGAGACGATCCTCTGGCCGCCGCGGATGCTCCCGCAGGCCCCGACCTTCGAGAACTATCGCGAGATCTTTCTGCGTTGGCCCTTCCTGCGATTCTTCCTGAACTCACTTCTCGTCTCCAGCGTGTCCACGCTCGCCATCCTGCTGACCTCTTCCAGCGCCGGCTACGCCTTCGCCAAGATCAAGTCGCGCTGGATCAACGTCATTTTCTTCATCTTTATCGCGACGATCATCGTCCCCTTCGAGTCGTACATGATCCCCGTGTACCTGCTGGTCAACCGGCTGGGCTGGCTGGACAGCTATCCGGGGCTTATCCTGCCGTTCATCATCATGGCCTTCGGCGTCTTCTTCATGCGCCAGACGATCCAGGCCATACCGGACGAACTGATCCAGGCCGCGCGCATTGACGGCTGTTCCGAATTCGCCATCTTTGTCCGGATGATCCTACCCCTCTCCGGCGGGCCGCTCTCGGCCCTGGCGATCTACGCCTTCTTGAACGTCTGGGGTTTCTTCACCTGGCCGTTGATCATCACCAACACCCAGCACATGTACACGACGGAACTTGGCCTGGCCCTGTTCCAGAGCCAGTTCTTCATCGAGTACGGCCTGGTCGCGGCGGGAGCGACCGTGACGGCCCTCCCGCTCCTCCTGGTCTTCTTCGTCTTCCAGCGGCGCATCATCACGGCGGTGACCCTGACCGGGCTGAAAGGCACGTAAGCCTCATAAGCCTGCGGGGACGACTCCAGACCACGATGCCCACACGCTGGCCCCAGAGTGTCCTCGAGGCGATTTCTCGGCGCATGGAAGTCTCCCCGCCGGAGACCACAGCCCCTGAGAAAACGACCGATCCTCGATAGACGTTGTCCGTCATCATGAGTGGGGAGGGGAGTGATGAAGCTGGGGCTTGGGCTCTATCGTCACATGTTGACAACAGAGACCTTTCGTTTTGCCAAGCAGGCGGGGGTGACGCATCTGGTTGCCCATTTCGTGGATTACTTCAAGGAGGGGCCGCGCATCCCGGGGGCATCCAGCCACGGGACCGGCTGGGGAATCTCCGACAATCGCGGGCGCCTCTGGACCGTGGAGGAGCTGCGAGAACTGCGCGCGGCGATCAATGCCGAGGGCCTGGAACTCGCGGCCATCGAGAACTTCGATCCATCCCACTGGTACGATATCCTGCTGGATGGTCCCCGCAAGCAGGAACAATTGGAGGATGTGAAGGAACTCATCCGGCGCCTCGGCAAGGCGGGCATTCCGTGCATGGGATACAACTTCAGCGTGGCCGGCGTGTGGGGACACGTTGTGGGACCGTTCGCCCGGGGGGGCGCTGAGTCCGTGGCGTTTCTCGGGCCCGAGGGCCCTGCTGAGACACCTATCCCGAAGGGCATGGTGTGGAACATGGTCTATGATCCGAAGGCCCCGGAGGGGACGCTGGGGACGGTGACGCAGGAGCAGTTGTGGCAGCGATTGACCGACTTCCTCCATGCCGTGGTCCCGGTGGCAGAGGAGGCGGGAGTGCGCCTGGCCCTCCACCCCGATGACCCACCCATGCCCACCCTGCGCAGCACGGCGCGATTGGTCTACCAACCGGATTACTACCAGCGCGTCCTGGACATCCAGCCCAGCTACCACAATGGGATCGAGTTCTGCGCGGGCACCATCGCCGAGATGGCAGAAGGCAATGTCTACGATGCGGTCGATCGCTACAGCCGCCAGGGGAAGATCTGCTACTTCCACTTCCGCAACGTCCGTGGTAAGGTGCCGCGCTATTATGAGGTGTTTGTGGATGAGGGCGATGTGGACATGATTCGCGTGCTCCGCATCCTCAAGCGAAACGGGTATGATGGCGTCATCGTCCCCGACCACACGCCACAAATGACCTGTGCCGCCCCGTGGCACGCCGGCATGGCCTTTGCCCTCGGATATATTCGGGCAGCGTTGACCATCATCGAGGCGGAGTGACATGACCCGAGATGTATTTCGCCTGGATGGGCAATCGGCGCTGGTGACGGGAGGAGGAACCGGCCTCGGCCTCGGGATCTGCCAGGCCCTGACGGAGGCGGGCGCACGCATCGTCATGACGGGTCGGCGGGAGGAGGTGCTGAAGGACGCCTGCAAGAAACTGGGGGATGCGGCCAGCTACCTCCTGCACGATGTCACCGAGCTGTCAACGATCCCCGCCCTCATCCAGCGAATCGAAGACCGGTTGGGGCCGCTGGACATCCTGGTGAACAATGCCGGCAACCACCTGAAGAAGCCGGCCGTGGAAACGTCCGATGCGGACCTGGCGAGTATCCTTCAGACCCACCTGTTTGGGTCGTTCGCGTTGAGCCGCGAGTGCGGTCGCCGTATGATTGCACGGAAGCGCGGTTCGATCATCATGATCGCTTCGATGTCCGCGCTGTTCGGCATCCCACAAGTCTCCGCCTATAGTGCCGCCAAGTCCGCATTGTCGGGCTTGACCAGGGCCCTGGCGGTGGAGTTCTCGCCCCATGGGGTGCGCGTCAATGCCATCGCGCCCGGATGGTTCGATACCTCCCTGAGCCGCAAAGCATTTGAGGGCGATCCGAGCCGGAGGGAGAAGATCCTCGGTCGAACTCCGATGGGGAGGCTCGGCGACGTCATTGACGTAGGGTATGCGGCCGTATACCTGAGTTCCTCGGCGGCCAGGTTCGTCACCGGAGTTCTCCTGCCAATCGATGGGGGCGTCAGCATTGGCTTCTGAGGTACGGCCATTGCCCCCATGAATCGGGCTGCTCCGAGGATTCCCGACCATCCGACCCTACCCGGGTCTTGAGCCAAACTTCCCCCCCCGACCTAGCAAGTTGCTTCAGAACCTACGTAGTCCCCCTTTACAGCCCACACGAAAAACGAAAAAGAAGAGCGGCCCGGGGTGGGGCCGCTCTTGCACGGTAGCTGAAAGCTGATGGCTGACGGCTGCGTCTAGCCGTACAGGGCTCTGGCGGTCCGCGCCAGCATGGGAACGCCCCGGATCTCGGTCTCGAAGAGGGGCAGGACGGCGCGGACCATACCCGGGAAGTCCGTCTCGATCTCCTTCATGTAGTTGTCCTGCATCGCGACCCGGTTGCGCACGAACTCGGGCGAGTCTGCCTTCACCTGGTTCTTTTCGATCAGCATATTGACCACAACGCCGCCCACGGGAATCCCGAACTCCTTGAACCAGGCGATGAAGCGGGTGATCACGGCGATGGGCAGGGCCTCGGGGAGGGTCACGAAGAAGAAGGCCGTCTTCTGGGGGTCGGTGAGCAGCTCCTTGGCGTGGGCCATCCGCTGCTGGAAGGAGAGCAGGTAGTCCATGAGCGGGTCCTTCTCCACCTTCTTCTTGCTGTAAGACAGGACCTGCCGGAGAGACTGGGCTTCCTCTCGGCTCTTCATCATTTTGCCGACCCAGAGGGAGTACACGGAGGACATGCCCAGGAGGCGCCGGGCGTTGGCGGTGGGGGCGGTATCGAAGACGTAGACCTCGTACTCGTCCTTGAACATGATGTCGATCATGTTCTCGAACATGGCCGATTCCTCGAAGGCCGGGTTCATGGTCGCAGACTCGACGAATGCGTCCGCCTGGGTCCGGATCTCGGCGAACTTGAGGAACCAGCTCACCTTCTCCTTGATCTCCTGCTTGGACTTCTCAATGGTGTCCTTGGTATCGATCTCATAGGCGAAGAGGTTCGGGGCCCCGGTGACCGGGACCACCTGCCCGAAGACGTTCTGGTCCAGGAGGCCGCTCAGGCTGTGCACGGGGTTGGTGGAGGCGAGGAGGGTGCGCTTGCCCAGCTTGGCGAATGCCAGGGCCGCGGCCCCGGCGAGCACCGTCTTCCCCACGCCGCCCTTGCCGCCGAAGAAGTTGTACTTCAGATTCGGATGCTTCGCCAGGAAGCCCTGCATGCTCTCCTGAACCAGGGGATGAGGCTGTATCGCGGTCATGGATCACGCTCCCAGACGATCAGGAAGGGGCCAGCCTCAGCGGCTCGGCCCAAACAATGCCTCGGCCATCTTCTCGATCATGGGCAGGCCGGTGATGTCGCGCTCGAACTCGGGAATCTGGGCCAGCACCTCGTTTCCGAAAAGATCCTGGATCTTCTTCAGGTAGCCCTTCTGCATCTGCAGCCGGTTCTTGAGATATTCAGGGATATCCTGGCTTGCCAGGCTCTCGGGGATGACCCGGTTCACGACATAGCCGGAAAGCGGCACGTTGAACTTGGCGAAGAGCTGGGCCGCCTTCTGGGTGTCGATGAGGATCATCTCCTCGGGAATGATCACGAAGAAGAACGCCGTCTTCTGCCGATCGGTAAGGATGCTGGAGGAGGTGCCGATGCGGTACTTGATGTATTGGAGCTCCTTGAGGATCATGTCCTCTTCCACCTCTTTGTCCTTGGTGATGGCGGCGGCCATCTCCTCGTACTGCCGCATGTCCTCGCGGAGCTTGGTGATGCGCTCGATCCACTCGTCGTACACGCTGGCCATGCTCAGATAGTAGAGGGCGTGGCCCAGGGGAACCAGGTCGTAGATGTAGTAGTCGTACTTTCCGGCCACCACAATGTCCACCACCTCGTCGAAGATGGCGCTCTCCTCCATGGCCGGCTCGGCGGCGGCGGCCTGGATGTAGCTCTCGATCTCATCCGGGATCTTGTCGAAGCCGTACATGTCGAAGATCTTCTTCCGGATCTCCTCCTGGTAGGCCTTGATGCGCTGGTCGGCGTCGATCTCCTGCGCGAACAGATTCGGCATGATCTCGACGGCGCCCTTGCCGAAGATATCGCGCTTGAAGATGTCCGACAGGGAGGCTTGGGGATCCACGGAGAAGACCAGGACCCGGTGGCCCTGCTTCGCCAGGTAGTAGGCCGTGGCGGCCGAGAAGGTCGTCTTGCCCAGGCCGCCTTTGCCGCCGAACATGATGTACCGCCGGTCCGGATGCTCCTTGAAGATACGGCCGAGTCCCCCGTTCATACGTGGTCCTTTCCATCCAATGGATCGAAAGCCGTTGTGCCCGGTCAGGCGCTAGGCCAAGGCGTCCGTCAGGTCCTTCTCGCGGAGCATGCGCCGCTTCCACGTGGAGATCTGGGGCACCACGTAGGGGAGCAGGCGCAGCGAGTAGTAGGGCGGCAGGATCGGCACCCCCAAGAGATCCCCCATGGTGATGAGGATGAAGAGGTGCTCCATGCTCCCACGGGTCTTGAGGGCCTGGCGGGTCATCTCGTGGGCCGCCATGCCATAGATGTAGTCCTTGAACTTGTCCTTCATCGAGCCGAACATCCCGCGCTTCTCTTCGTTGCTCATGATCGTTCATTCCTCCGGATGGGCTGAGTTGGCCTCACAGACACTTGGAGGCTATCCTGTCCCCCTGCCTGTGTCAAGTGTCCTATGCCGTCTGTCCGGTCCGCCCAACCACCGGGCGGGGGGCCATTCGGGTGGGTCCCAGGCCTGTATTTCCTGCCCTTCAAGCATTGTCCTGGCCCGCCTCACCGCACCACCCGAGGCGGCTGGGAATCGTGGGGATAGCAGAGGATGTCCGTCGTGTTGCACTGGTAGGCCGCGACGACGAAGTGCCAAACCATTGGGATCAATCGGCGCCTTCGAGGTATCCACGGGAAGCGGCGAGACCCCCTGAGGGAAACTCTTTTTCAGGTTCCGAACTCGCTAGGGCGGCTCCATGGCAAAGGCCCGACGGGTTCGGTTTAACCCCTCCTTCCGCTCCGTGGCGAGGCAAGCGGACTCTACAATACCGGCTTGCTTTCCTCAAGCATGTTCGCCACGGAACAGGGACGGAGCGGTGATGAGACTCACACAAGAGGGAGGTCGGAAGAGGCAGCGCTCGTCCGACACCCGATGTATGGTCGTCGGCAGCGCACCGGGGCCGATCCAGGGTCAGGCATTCACACGATAGCGAGCTACTTGCGCCTCGTCCAACATGAAACCGAGGCCGGGTGCGTCGCCGATCTCCACCCAGGTCGTGTCGGCAGGGATGGGCTGCGCGACGATATCATCCGCCATGGCGTCCAGAGGGGAGCCGTGGATCCCGCGATGGACTTCCCGGGTCGAGGCGAGGAACGCGTGCACGGCCCCCATCCCCACACCCGTCGGCAGGTTCGTCCCGGGAACGACGAGGAGTCCGGCCGCCTCGGCCAGGATCGCCAGGCGCTTACCTCCGGTGAGTCCACCCTTCACCGTTGGCTTGATGTGGACCCCGTCCGCCGCCTCGTGGCGGATGACGGCCATGAGATCGTGTGGCGTGCTCACCGATTCGTCCACGATCAGGGGGGTCCGGATGGCGCGGCGAACCATCGCCAGCCCCTCCAGGTCCCAGGCGGCGACGGGCTGTTCCACCATCTGGATTCCAAACTCCTCCATAGCCGTGATGACCCGGATGGCCGTCCGCACATCATAGCCGCGGTTCACGTCAATCTTGATCCGGATCTCGTCCCCCACCGCCTTCCGGGTAAGACGGAGGCGCTCCACGTCGCGGCGCGGGTCGGGGTCCCCGGCCTTGAGTTCCAACTCAACGAAGCCGCGGGAGGCGGCTTCGGCCGCGATCTCCGCCACGCGGGCTGGCTCGCCCAGGGAGATGCCGAACCCCACCCCCTCCACCGGGTGCCGCCGCCGGCACGCCCCACCCAGAAGGTCGTAGGCTGGGACACCGAGGGCCTTGCCCATAAGGTCATAGAGAGCAATGTCGATCCCCGCCTTGACCCAGAGGTGGCCCTTCACCACCTCGTCCATGCGGTGCCAGATTGCCTCGACTTGGAATGGGTCGGCGCCGACCAGGAGGGGGATGAGATGAGAATACAGGATGGCCAGGATCCCGGCCTGAGGCTCCACACCGTCTCGTTCGAAGAGGGGGTATGACTCCACCTCACCGATGCCGGTGATGCCGGCATCCGTATGCAGCTTCACGAGGACCGGCGTGATCTCCTCGTACCGGCCCACGCTCTCCGTGAGGGCGTGCCGGAACGGGATCCGAAGTGGAATCGTCTCGACCGCGGTGATCGTAAGCCGCGACCGCCCCATGCCGTGGCCTCCTGATTCAGAGGGAAAGCCTCGTGCCGCGGCCGCGCGCCACCGCCAAGTCGTAGACGCGCCGGGCTGTGGTCACGTCCTCGACTGAGATTCCCATGTTCATAGCCACGATGACCTCGTCGGGGCGCTCGCGGCCCTTCTTTGTCCCGGCCACCACGTCGCCGATCTCCCCGGTGATCGGCGGGATGTCGCGGAAGTACCCGTACTCCTTCAGGTGTTCCATCTGGGGGATGTCATCGGTGAGGAACTTGTGGGCCGCTTTCAGCGCGCTGGGGCGCCAGTAGCAGTCGTAATCAAGGGCCACCCCCAGCATCCCGGGCTCGAGCCAGTCGGCGTCGATGGTCCGCTGGGCCGTGGGCTCGATCGGCCCGCCCGTCACCACGATGTGGGCCCCCCGTAGGGCCTCCCGGGGACCGGCGCAAGGACGGACCTCGATGCCGTAGCGCCGGCTCACCTCCTCCACGTAGCGGCGCAGGGCTTCCGGATTGATGTCGTACGCCTGGACCCGGCGAAGTCCCGGGAAAACGATCCGGAGGGCCTCGACATTGGTCCGGCCCTGGGTCCCGCATCCCAGCATAGCCAAGGCCTCAACGGTGGGGTTGGCCAGGTACCGCGCGGTAACGGCCGTGGCCGCCGCCGTCCGCATGGCCGTGATCCACGTGGAGTCCATGATGCCGATGGGAAGTCCATTCCGGGTGTCGTTCAGGATGAGGAGGCCCGTAAGGTACGGAAGGCCCAGGGCTGGGTTCTCGCTGGAGCCGCTCTGCCATTTACAGGCAGCGGCGCCGGCTGCCGGCACGAGGCTCGTCATGGCGCTGTAGAAACGATGCTCGGTGGGAGCGATCCAGTGCTTGGCCGGCATGATCGTCCGGCCCAGCCCCTTTTCCCGAAAGGCCTCCTCGACGGCCTCGATGATCTTCGCCATCCCGAGGCCCAACTCCTCCACATCTTTCCGACTCAGGTACACAATAGTCTGATCGGCCATGAATGGCTCCCCCCGGCGGGGGCGGCCACGCGACCGCTCGCGGGGCGCCCCTGCCGGTCATCTCGGTTAGGTGTCCTGCTGGGAGGTTTATCTGATTCCAAGTTCCTTTTTCGCCTCCTCCAGGAAGTGGGTATTCACGAATTTGTCCCACTCCGGCTCGCGATCGATGTACCCGAGGTCCTTCAGGAACTTCGCCAATGCCTTCAGGTTGTCCGGCTTGATTTCATAGCTGAGGGCCACGTTAGGCATGGAGGCCCGCATCACGTCTTCCGGCACTTTGTAGGCTTCCACCCCGGTCTTGATGATCTCCTCTGGGTTGTCGCGGTACCAGCGGACGGCCTCAATGTGGGCCTTGATCACAGCCTTCGTGATGGCCGGATACTTGGCGACGAACTCCTCGGTGCTCTCGATGCCGGAATCGATCGTCCCCAGTGGATTGTCGTAGGGATACATAAGTAGCTTCGCGCCGAACTTCTTCATGCCAAACTGGGCCCAGGGCTCGAAGGCCAGGAAGGCGTCAATGGACCCCGAGCTGTAGGCGATCGGCTGGTCGTAGGCCGGCATGTTGACGATCTTCACATCCTTCTTGGGATCCAGGCCGGCCTTGGTCAATTCGGCCAGTAGCGACATCTGCTCGATGGAGCCATAGGTCACGGCGACCGTCTTCCCCTTCAGGTCCGCGACGCCCTTAAGCTCGGGTTTGCCCACCAGGGCGCGGCCCTTCTCGTTCGTGGCGCTCAGAACGACGACGGGCTTGCCCTTTGTCCGGAGGATGGTCGAGGCAGTGAGGCCCGCATAGGAGAAGTGGGTGTAACCGGCGGCCACCGCCTCCAGACGCTCGGTGGCGCTGGGAAACTCCACGGTGACGGCGTAGATCCCCTCCTTCGCCAGGATCTCGCGGATCTTGTACGCAGGCAGGAAGCCGAAGAAGCGGACGGTGCCGATGACGATCGGAGACCCCTTGCTTCCCGGCTGCTGGGCAGGCGTGGGCGAAGCCAACGCAAGTCCGAGGACACTTGCCGCCAAGGTCAACACGATCACAGAGCGCATCATAGTTCGCATGGCGTTTCCCTCCCTGTTATAACGTCCTCTTTCAACCCCTTGACTCCCTTCACGGTCCACGTAGCCCGGCTCAGGTCTCATCCCGCTGCGAGGAGCGCGGCCAGCTCCCGGAGGTTCGGGGACGCATCCAGACGGCCGACGGTGTGGCGGATTGCCTCCGCCCGGCCGGGAGGTAGCGCGTCCCCGGCCAGTGCATAAAACTTCCGCTCAATTTCGCCCTGGGTCAGCGGCCAGGAGGGATCGCCCTTGGATGTCGGAACTCGATGGCTCAGGGTCCGGCCGTCCTGCATACGGATCACCACCTCGGCCGGATACCGCTGGGGAAACTCCCGGTCGAAAGACGGGTCGGCCTCGATACGGATCTTCCGGGTGAGCCGTCGGACCCGTGCGTCCTGGACCCTGGCCGATGAGAACTGCTCCGGCATCGCCTGGCGGTCCCAGAAAGCCACGGCCAGGGAATACGGCGCGCTGAACTGGGCATCCACGGGATTCGCCGGTTCCCGCTTCTGTGCCAGGGGTTCGCCCACGAGACAGACCGCGTCGGTGAACGTCCGTCCGACGACCTCCTGCACCTGCGCCGGATCGAGGGGTGTGGCATCCAGGAGCTCCAGCAGGGCATCCATCAGCGGATGGCAATAGCTGCAACACGCGTACTGCTTGTAGCTGGTGCGGGCGATCTCGAACCTCTGGCCCAGGTCTCTCGCGAGAGGCTGAGGAGAAAAGCCACCGGCAAAAGCGTTGAAGAATCCCATCCGTCCTTCCAGGACCTGCCGCGGGCCCGAATAGCCCTGAGAGGCGAGTTGCGCCGCGAGGATTCCTGATTTTGCCGCGTTACCTGGGTGGAGTCGCTTCACCAGGGTCCCGTCGTTCACGAATTCGAACAAGCCCGCCGCAAAGCTCCCGGCGATGCCGAGGGCCGCCCGAAATTGCTCGAGGGAAAGACCCTGGACATGCGCTGCCGCTGCGGCGGCCCCGAAGGCGCCGCATACGGCGGTCGGGTGGAACCCTTTCGCCAGCAAGCGGTCCGGGAGGGCAGCCTCCCCGACGCGGCACATGATCTCGTAACCGGCGACGATGGCGGCCAGGACCTGGCGGCCTGATATCCTCGCCTTCTCACCGGCAGCCAGGGCCGCGGGGACCACGCAAACGCCTGGATGGAGGATGGCTTGTTTGTGGTCGTCATCCAGCTCCACCGCGTGACCCGCCGCCCCATTGCAGAAGGCAGCCAGGGCCGCGGGCATCCGAACGTCGGTGCCGATGACGGTCGCTTCGGCCGACCCACCCCATTCCCGCAAGACCCGCCTCACCATCTCTGACGAGGGCTCGCGGACGCCAGCGAGAGCGCAGCCCAGAAGGTCGAGAAGACGATTTTTCGCCTCCTGTACGATCGGCCCCGGGAGGTCCTCGAATTGGACCTCCCGGCAGAATCGTGTCAGGACCTCGATCTCCTCACTCACCTCTGTGGGTGTCAGCCCTGTCTTTGCCATGGCAAACCCTGGACTTGGGAAGGCCCTCAGCCGACCCGGAAGCGCCGGACCGCCTCCTCGCTAAGCTCCACGCCGAGCCCAGGCCCATGCGGAACGTACAAGAGGCCATCCTCAAACCGGGGCGGATTGCTCACGATGTCCTGCTGCATGAGGAAGTAGGGAATGTAGAAGTCGCTCCCATACTTGACATTCGGCGTCGCAGCCATGAAATGGAGGGAGGCAGCGATACCCACCCCCGATTCCCACATGGCCCCCGCGTAGCAGGGGATCCCGGCCGCCTCAGCAATGCTGGCGATCTTCTTCGACCGCCAGATTCCGCCCGGCTTCATGAGCTTAATGCTGATGAGGTCGGCCGCTTCCTGCCGCACGACCCGGATCGCGTCGGCAGGCGAGAAAACCGCCTCGTCGGCCATGATGGGGGTGTCGATCGCTCGGGCGATCTTGGCCAGGTTGTCTACGTCCCAGCGGCGCGTGGGTTGCTCGATGAAGGTGGGGTGGAACTCCTCCAGCTCCCGGAGAATCCGGATGGCGTGCTCGACTTGGATGCTCTGGTTATAGTCCAGACGGATATCCCCCTCGGGTCCGACCAGGTTCCGGATCGCCCGCACCCGCTCCCGGTCTACGGGGGGCGGGACGACCCCGGTCTTGATCTTGAAAACTCTGACCCCTTTCTCCAAGAGCCACTCTACCTCCCGCACATCCTTCTCCACGTCCTGGTTGGCGATGGAGTAGCTCATCGTGATGCGGTCCTGGGCCAGGCCACCCAGGAGGTTGTACACGGGCTGGTTCAGGGCCTTCCCTACGAGGTCGTGGAGCGCCATGTCCAGGGCTGCCTTCGCGAAGGGGGTATCGGCCAGGGTCTGGTCCATCTTCAGAAGGAGGCGCTCCAGGTCGAAGGGATTCTCCCCGACAAGGCAGGGGGCCAGATAATGGTCGAGGGCGGCTTTCACGGACCAGCAGTTCTCGGCGAAGACGGGCCACGGCGAACTCTCGCCGATCCCGACCAAACCGGCATCCGTCTCCAGCCGGACGAGGACGTTCTCGATCTCGCAGAGCTTCCCGACTCCCAGGCTCCCCTCATGGCGGATGGGGATGCGGAGGATCTCCGAAGTGATCCGGGTGACTTTCACGGCGTTTTCTCCTCCGGCGCGGCGCCCTGCTCCTCGATCTGCCTGAGGAGCAGGCGACGCAAGACATTGAACTCTTCTCCCGCTACGTCGCGGGGCCGAGAGAGGGGAATATCAAGAATGCTCTTAATCCGTCCGGGCCGACGGGACATGACGGCCACCCGGTCTCCCAGGTAGATTGCCTCGTCCACGCTGTGGGTGACAAAGAGCACCGTCTTCCGGGCCTGCTGCCAGATGCGAGTCAGTTCCTCGGCCATCTGCATCCGGGTCTGAGCATCGAGGGCCCCGAACGGCTCATCCATCAAGAGGACCTCGGGCTCGTGAGCGAGGAGGCGGGCAATGGCCACCCGCTGTTGCATCCCCCCGGACATCTCGTGAGGAAAGGCTCGCTCGAATCCCTCCAGACCCACAAGCTTGAGGAAGTTGGCCGCCCGGGCCCGGCAATCGGCTCGCGGATGCCCCTGCATCTCCAGACCAAAGGCCACATTGTCGATGGCGGTGCGCCACGGGAAGAGGGCGAGTTGTTGGAAGAGCACCCCTCGATCCGGCCCCGGCCCTCCAATGACCCGCCCGTCGAGGGTGACACGCCCGTGCGTTGCTGTCTCCAGACCAGCGACGATGAGGAGGAGGGTGGACTTGCCACACCCGCTCGGGCCTAGGATGCAGAGGAACTCGCCGTCCGTCACTGCCAGGTCTACGCCTTCAAGAGCCAGGACGCGCCGGTCTGTCTCGTCGTCCACGAACTCCTTCTGGAGACCCTGCACATCGATCTTCGGTTTCACTCCAGCACAAGTCCCTTCTGCCACCGGAGGAACCGCCGCATCAGGATTCGCGCCAGCCAGTCCAGGCAGAGCCCCACCACGCCGATCGCGATCATTCCGGCAAAGACGATGTCCGGCCGGACAATGAGGCGAGCCTCCATGATCATGTATCCGAGCCCTGTCCGGACGGCGATGAGTTCAGCCACGACGACGAAGGTCCAGGCCACTCCCATGCCGACCCGGCAACCCGTGAAGATAGACGGAAGGGCCGCCGGGAAAACCACCTTGATGAAGAGCCGCCGCCGGTCCGCCCCCATTGTCAGGGCGGCCCAGATGAAATGCTTGTTGATGTTCCGAACCCCGTGGATGGTGCTCAGGAGGATGGGCCAGATGGTGCCCATGAAGATGAGGAAGAGCGCCGGCCTGTCCCCGATACCGAAAAGGAGGATGGCGGCCGGGACCCACGCCGTCCCCGGGATGGGGCGGAAGATCTGGACCGTCGTGTCGAAGAGTTCGTGGGCCACGCGGTTCCATCCCATCAGGAGCCCGAGGGGGAGGGCAAAGAGAAGGGAGATCGCGAACCCTGAGAGCACGCGGAGGATGCTGCTGATCGTGTGTTCCTCCAGGGTCCCATCGCGTAAGAGGGCCCACAACGTCCGGATCACCTCCGATGGCGGCGGGATCAGGATGGCCTTGGCCAGCCAGAGGCGGGCCCCTGCCTCCCAGGCGATGAAGAAGAGGACCGGGACGATGAGTCCCCGGAACAAATGGCGAAACCGGTGGCGCCGTGCGTGCTCCATGCAATGGACCCTGGTAATCAGAACGAGGGAGGGCTGACCGCCCAAATGCACCGCAGGATGGACTTGCCCACATTCGTCAGGCGATGTGGAACGGAACAGTCGAAGCGGATGCTGTCGCCCGCTTTGAGCACGAATGTCTCGTCCCCGACCTGGAGTTCCAGTCGGCCCTGCAGGACGAGGCCGCACTCTTCTCCGGGGTGGGTGTAGTGGGCGTCCCCAGTGGTCGCCCCCACCTGATACTCGCTGAGGATGAACTGGATCCGACCGTTCAAGTCTGGGGTGAGGAGGTGGTACGTAATCCCGCGACGAGGAGAGAGGACCTTCCGCTGGCTGGGGTGCACTACGAGGGATCCCGCCGGGTGGGCCGTGTCGAAGAGGCTCCCCATCGTGATCCCCAGGGCATCGGCGATCGCCTTTAAGGTCCCGATGGAGGGGTTACTTCGGTCGCACTCGATCTGGCTGATGGCCCCCGGGGTGAGGCCAACTTTTTGGGCGACCTGGCGGAGTGTCAGCCCCTGCGCCTTTCGTACCTGCCGGATCTGCTGGCCGATCTTCATCCGCTGGCTCTCTTGGATGCGTCCCCTGCGTCGGCGGAGAGTTAAGCTCTAGTTTACGCTGTCTACTATAACTAAACATCCCTTGTCAATTTCTTTTTCCCGGCCTTTCCAGAATCGATCGCCGAGGAGAGCTGCTTACCCCACTGGGGAGGCTGCAGGAAGGTGATTCAGGGCGTCGATCAGTTGGCGGAGCCGCCCAACGTCGCGGCGGTTGAAATGCAGCACCAGGCGAGGCAGGCCGGCGAGGTCGTGATCGCTTCGCTCCTCGGGCAGTGCAGCGTTCAGCGTCAAGACGCCGTCCACCAGAATGTCCCGGAACTCCCGGTTCAGGCGGTCCAGTTCCTCGCCGGTGGGGGCCCTCTGGAGACGGATCACAAGCCTGTCTCCCACATACCGGCTGGAGTGGTAGTTGCGGTAAAAGCCGGTGACCTCGGCGAGGGCCACGTCGAGGCGGTCGGTCACCCGGTAGAGGGAGAGATCCCCGGGAGCGATCAAGCCGCGGGCGAGCAACACATCCCGCACGTAGCCGTCCCAGGTCCGCCAGTAATCCCCTCCGGGTCGATCCACGCAAACCACCGGCAAAGGATTGCTCTTTCCCGTTTGGACGAGGGTGAGGATCTCGAAGGCCTCGTCCAGGGTCCCAAAGCCGCCGGGAAAGAGGGCGATGGCGTCGGCCTCCTTGACGAAGATCAGCTTCCGGGTGAAGAAGTAGCGGAACGTGAGCAGCTTGGAGTCGTGCTGGATGAACTTGTTGGCTGGCTGCTCGAAAGGGAGCCGGATGTTCACGCCAAAGCTCCGCTCGCGGCCGGCGCCGCCCTGTGCCGCCCTCATGATGCCATCACCGGCCCCCGTGATCACCATCCAGCCTTGCCGGCTGATCTCACGGGCGAAGTTCAGAGCCTGCCGGTACTCCGGTTGATCCTCCGTCGTCCGGGCAGAGCCGAACATCGTCACCTTCCGGGTGCCCCGGTATGGGGCGAAGACCCGGAAGGCGTACACCAGTTCCCGGAGGGCAGCGTTCAGGATCTTTATCTCCCCTCGTTCCGCCTGATTCTCGACCAGACGGAGGACGGTCTGGATCATCTCCTCCAGGAATGCAGCATGGGGGGAGCCACCGGCCGCCTCCAACAATTCCTGGATCAATTCCTGCACTTCCCCGTTCTTCGACGCGGGGAGGGCAGGGTTGGGAATGATCTGTTTCCGGTCCAATGCGCACCCCGATGCGGCGGGCCTAGCTCAGGACTCGTCGTCGAAAGAGGTCCAGGAATCGGGCCGCCTCCACCTCGACGCAGACTGTCGCCGTCGGGGGAGCATGACTGCGCCGCCGAAAGTCCGCCACCGCCAGGCCGGCGGTCAACTCCCCACGGCGCTCGATCGCCACGGCCATCGGCTGTCCTCGGACCAGGGAGGGGTCCGCCACGATCCCCACGGCCAGGGGATCGTGCAGAAACATCCCATCAAAGCCTTCGTGGTCCCGGTGAAAGGCCATCGTCACCGCCGTCATTTCCCGGATGAACGCCTGGAGCTTCCCGACCCTACTGGCTTCGTCCACCGCCTCGCGGGACAGGACAACCTGTTCCGTCGCATCCAGGGGGACCAGCGTGAGGGGCAGCCCCGCACCGAGCACGATGCCGGCCGCCTCCGGGTCCGCGGCGAAGTTGAATTCTGTGGTGGGTCCCACGTTCCCTGGCACCCGGATGCTGCCCCCCATGACCGTGAGACCGGAAAGGCGGCGCATC
>Ga0210377_10001141_pt1 | contig 24514 bp, 23 predicted proteins | sample PLM4_65_b1redo_FD_155480 | JGI IMG/M metagenome (GOLD analysis project Ga0210377, IMG submission 155480) | Groundwater sediment microbial communities from an aquifer in East River, Colorado, USA - PLM4_65_b1 redo | ecosystem: Environmental > Terrestrial > Soil > Riparian zone | place: USA: East...
TGGTCGTTACAAACAACAAACCATCTATTTCTCTGGAGGTATGACATGTCTGAATTAGCAATTCTCGGTGGACCCAAAACGCGCACGGAACCGTATCCTGCATGGCCCGTGTGGGATCAACGTGATATCGACGCAGTCACTGAAGTTATCAAATCGGGTCGCTGGGGTGGGTATCCGTATCCGGGACCGAAAACAGCGGAGCTTGCAAAGAAATTCGCTGAGATGCAAGGCGGCGGATACGCAGTGCCGATGGCAAATGGCACAGTCACCATGGAGGTGGCGTTGCGTGCGGCAGGCATTGGTTGGGGTGATGAAGTCATTGTCCCGGCGTATACGTTCCAAGCGACGGCATCCGCTCCGATGGCGGCGGGCGCGATTCCCGTCATTGTGGATGTGGACCCAAACAATTATTGTCTCGATCCAATCGCGGTTGAAAAAGCGATCACACCCAAAACGAAAGCCATCATCCCTGTGCATCTCGGCTCGAACATGGCGGATATGGATGCGCTGATGGCGTTAGCGGATAAACATAACTTGATCGTGATCGAAGATTGCGCACACGCTCACGGCGCGAAATGGAACGGTCAGGGCGCAGGGACGATTGGTCACTTTGGCTCGTTCTCTTTGCAATCATCCAAAACGTTGACCACGGGTGAAGGCGGTATCCTGTTATGCAAAACGCCTGAACTCGCTGCGAAGGCGGCCTCGATCATTGACTGCGGACGCCCGCATGCGTTGGGCGGCGGGTCTGAGGATTACACTCAGGAATATCAAGTGGGAGGCAACTTCCGGCTGAGTGAGATCGCGGCAGCGCTGGCGCTCGTCGGCATTGAACGTTTTCCGGCACAAGCCAAAGAGCGCGAAGAGATGGCAGCGTATATGGATGAGTCACTGAGCGAGATTAAAGGTATCCGTTTGTTGAAACGGGACCCACGTCATACCACACGTTCGTTCTATCGGTATATCTTTGCGATTGACCCCAGTGAGTTCGGCATGGAGCACGATGTGCTGTGTGGCGCGCTGGATGCTGAGGGCATCGAATGTTGGACGGGCTACGAAGCCATGAACAATTACACGTTGTTCCAGCCGCAGAAATCAAAACTGGCTGTGCCGAACGCCTTCCCTGAGTATTTCGATTTCAAGAATATGAAATTACCAGAAGCTGAACGTGCCTGCGAACATGAGGCAGTCTGGATGGACGAAGCCATCTTCCGCACGGGACCCAAAGGCGTGGACGATGCGGTGGCGGCGATCAAGAAGATCCAGCAGAATGCCAAAGAATTGAATGAAGCCGCAAATGAATTGAGAAAGAAATACGGCAGATAAACCAAACAAGGCATGTCTTTGTTGACATGCCTTGAATTTTCTTAAAAAACGAGTCATACTGATTTTGCAACTTCGTTGAACTCTCTCCGTAAGGAAAGGTAGGGATTATTTTTTTGAAAGGAGAATCAAATGCAAAATCATCGTTCCAATACTGGAGCACTGGTCGGAGGCACACTTTTGATCGCCTTCGGGTTGTTATCGCTGGCAGGCGAAGTCTTTCGCGGGTTTAACTGGGGTTTCTTATGGCCCTTCCTCGTCATCGGGGTTGGCGTTTTGTTCTTTGTAGCCATGTTCGCAGGCGGCAAACAAGCGGCTGGCTTTGCCATCCCCGGCACGATCGTCAGCGGTGTTGGACTGGTACTGCTCTTCCAGAACCTCACCAGGCACTGGGAATCCATGTCCTATTTCTGGACGTTGATCATCCTGTTCGTGGGCGCTGGCATCTATATCATGGGCGCCTATGGCAATGACCCGGGACAGAAAAAGTCTGGGGCAAGTGTAATGAAGGTCGGGTTGATCCTGTTCATCATCTTTGGCGCATTCTTTGAGATGATCTTCTCATCATTCGGCAACCTCATCTTCCCCATCCTGCTCATCCTGCTCGGCGTATACTTGGTCTTGAGCCGTTCAGGTCTGCTTGGCAAACACAAAGAAGATACAACATCTTCAGACTCAGTGCCGCCCACCAGTTAAGTTTTCATAGTAAGGGCGACCCTTCAAAATCATCAATATAGCGTGCTCGCGCTGGGCGGGTCGCCCTTACAATACACATAAGAAAAGAAGGAAATCATGGAAAATAAAAGGTCTATATTTGGTCCGTTACTACTCATCGCAGCTGGATCCATTTGGCTGCTCGTAAAATCAGGGAATATTCCCTCTGCCAACCTTTGGGCGCTCACCCACGTCTGGCCCTTCCTATTGATCGCGGCGGGCATTGGCATTATCTTAAGACCGCTTTGGAAGTTCACCGGCGTCTTATTGGATATTCTCATTATCGGTGGCTTGGTTTTCGCGATCGTTTACGCGCCCAAGTTCAACTGGGCAACCCCAGCCATGGGCTTCGTTTCATGGGATGGCAACGACGCCTACTTTGGACCTGGTGACCCCGGCTCAGGCGTTATGAAAACAGAGACTCGTAGCGTCACCGACTTCCATGCGATCGAGGTCGATTATCCGGCACAGATCGTTATCTCGCAAGGCAAAGCAGTTTCCGTCAAGATCGAAGCGGAAGATAACGTCCTGCCAGGGTTGATGATGCAAGTCAAGAACGGAACTCTCAACATCTTCTACAAGTCGGATGATGATAACCATGTGAATCCCACCAAGGCTGTGAAGATCACCATCGTGGTCAAGGAACTTGATGACGTGGAATTCTCAAGTGCTGGCGAACTCACCATCAATGGCTTGAAGACCGATGAACTGGACTTCAGCTTGAACGGCGCCGGTAAAGTCACGATCAGCGATATCACAACGAAGTCCTTGAAGCTTGACCTCAGTGGTGCAGGCAGTCTGGAAGCAACCGGCACAGCCGATAACCTCGACTTGAATATCAGCGGCTTCGGCAGTTTCGAAGGTAAAGATCTGCACAGCCAGACCGCCAGCATCAACATCAGCGGCGCCGGTAGTGCAACTGCCTGGGTCGATGATGAACTGGATGCGAGCGTCTCTGGCGCAGGCTCGATCAATTACTACGGCACAGCCAGCGTGACCAAGAACGTGAGCGGTGTTGGCAGCGTCAACCATCAGGGCAATAAGTAAAATAACGAAGGTGGACGGGTTCTCCCGTCCACCTTTTTGTTGGATCAACATCCGCTTCAGACCTAGCTGACACCTGCTTCTGCGAAACAAGCAGATATCCCCCGATAATTAACGCAAGAACCCTTCCCTACCCCTGCTGATTAATTCACGTGGTCCAAATATTTTAAACCTGAACCGGTATTGAATAACACGATACGCTCTTCAGGGTGGATCCAGTCCTGTTTTATCAGATCCTTAAGTGCAGCAAGCGTCGCAGCGCCTTCGGGTGCGGCGAAAATCCCCTCCATGCTGGCAAGTTGCTTTTGCGATTCCAGGATCGCCTCATCGCTGACCGCAATAGCGGTGCCTTCACTTTCATAAATATCCTGCAGAATAAGATGATCAGCGAAACTTTTTGGCACGCGCAAGCCTGATGCAAGCGTGTGGGCATTGATCCAAAAGTCGCAGAACGTGGCTTTTGCCTGAAACGCTTTAACAACCGGCGCACATCCATCTGCCTGCACCGAAACCATGCGCGGACGTTTTGTATTGGCTAGCCAGCCTAGCTTCTCAAGTTCCTCGAAGGCTTTCCACATACCCACCAAGCCTGTACCGCCACCTGTCGGATAGATGATCACATCCGGTAATTCCCAGTTGAAGGATTCTGCCAATTCATACCCCATCACCTTCTTACCCTCAACACGGTAGGGTTCCTTGAATGTTGAAACATCAAACCAGCCTTCAGCGCGCGCCTTTTCACCAGCCATCCCAGCCGCATCACTGATCAAGCCATCCACGAGAACAACTTCCGCGCCGGCCATGCGACTCTCTTGAATGTTGGCGAACGGTGTATCTTTGGGCATAAAGATATACGCCTTTAATCCTGCGCGCGCGGCGTATGCGGCCATGGCTCCGCCGGCATTGCCTGCGGTAGGGATGATGACTTTTTCCACACCAAGTTCTTTCGCTTTGGAAACTGCCGCCGCCAATCCACGTGCCTTGAACGAGCCAGTTGGATTACTGCTTTCATCCTTAACATAAAGATGGGAAAACCCCAACTCTTTTTCAAGATGGGGCAATGAAAGCAAAGGCGTGTCCCCTTCGCCAAGAAAAATTTGGTTTTCCACTTTCAAAACCGGGAGTAATTCACTCCAGCGCCACATACCTTTTCGGCGTCTCGAAATTTCTTCCCGGTCCACATGCTGACGCGCGTGCTCCAAGTCATAAATGGCAAGCAACGGCGACTGACAATCCGGGCAGAAGGTGTGGATCTCAGTATGGGTATATTCCCTGCCACAACCGGAACATTTCAAATGGGAGAGATAGGATAACATCATGAGTTGGCAAACAAAGCAGTTGCAGGAATTGCCTGCTATGCGTTGTTTTGCTCGTTGTAGTTTATCATGATTACCCCAACGATGTCACACTCTCAACTTTGTGATTACTCCCCGCATCCGACCAAATAATCACCTAATACTCTATCAATCTTCCATTCAATAACCTGTTCAGCATTGAGTTCCCTCTCCCCCACAAACTGACTCAACAAGGAATACGGCAAGACTTTCTTGCCAAGATTTTTCATCAAGCGTTCAAACGCCTTCTGCACTTCAGGCTGGACCCAATAGTATCGTGCGCGGTCGCTCAAACTATATTTGCGTTTGAAAGCTTGTTCCGCTTCATCGCCACGGTAATATTTTTGCCAGTGTTCAGGGTGTTTCACCATCACATCATCCAAAACTTGAATGATATTTGAAAGTGAGGTTTTAGCAATCAATTCATTCTCGATCAGCGCCAAGGCGAAGACTGCTTCGCGGAAGGCAAACGTCAAGCCGGGACCTACTTTGAGAATGGCAAAGTGGTCGCGCACCAGATTTCTCAAGGCATCGCGTGTTTGATAATCAGTCGAGTGCGCTTCATAGACCATGGACTGACTTTCGATGAAATGCGACAGTTCCTTTGCAGACTCAGGTTGATACGGCAAAACAAAGTCATCGCCAAACTCCACACCCGGCTGGACAACCACCGCAATGACTCTTCCCCACGCAGATTGCAATCCCAACTCGTAAAACGCCTTGCGATGGACTTCGATCGTCCCGTGCGCGTCTTCAACCTTTGTCACGCGGACACCTTCTTCGTGTTCAGTCGCGCCACCTGGAATGGGAACTTCGGTTCCAATCACATACCGTGGGGTGTATCCCCCTCTCCTGTTGGGAGAGGGGCTAGGGGTGAGGGCGTTCTCCGCCACCTTCGCCAATTGCGCCGCACGCTGTGCAATGACTTCGGGATCCAACGCGCCTGGCGGATCATCGGCCAGCCGCATGCTGCAATCCAAATGGATTTTGACAAAGCCTGCTTGTACATAATCGCGGATCAACACCTTCGATTTATCCATCGCGGATTCGGCTGGTTCATTCTGCCAAACATTCGGACCGAGATGGTCGCCGCCCAAAACAATATTCTCAAATGGAAATTCATTTTCGGCGGCAATCCCGCGAATGTATGACACAAAATCTTTGGGCGTCATCCCGGTGTATCCGCCGTATTGATTCACCTGATTGCAGGTCGCTTCGACGAGTAAGACTTCCGAAGTCTTGGAGACTTCGGAAGTCTGCATGGCAGTTTTCAACACCCATGGATGCGCCGAACAAATCGAAGCCATCCCCTTCGCTTCACCTTGCTTCTGCGCTGCAATCAATTCATCAAAAACATTCAACATTCAAACCTGCTAACTTTCCAACGATTTGGGAATGATATACTTCGTCGGGTTTTATAAAATGACCTCATTCTTCAAACTTCCACCAAAAGACCTATTCTTCGCACGACTCTACTATTTCACCTTCATGGGCGGATGGGGTTTCATCCTGCCCTTCGCGAACATTTTCTATATCAGTCTCGGTTTCAGCGGCAAACAGATCGGCTTCATCTCATCCACCAGCGCCATCGTGGGGATGATCGCTTCGCCGATCTGGGTTAGCACGGTCAAGCGGCATCCCGCGGCGCAACGGATTCTGCAAATTGCCATCGTCCTCGGGGCGATCGGTTATTATTTCATTGGTCGTCAAAAAGACTTTCTGCCGATCATCATTGTCATCTTTTTACACTCACTGGCGGCTTCGGGCATCATGCCGCTTTCGGATTCAATGGCAGTGACCGTCTCACAAGAATCGGGCATGGGCTATGGCAGTGTCCGCGTATGGGCTTCACTCGGATGGATTGTTTCCCTGCTCACGTCCGGTCAGTTGGTCGAGCGCTTTGGATATATCGCGGCGTTTATCGGCGTGGCGTCGATGTGGCTCATTGCTTCGATCGTAGTCTTCTTTATTCAGCCGCGTTATTTCACGCACAACCAAACTCAAGACCAGCCTAAACCCAGTCTACGAGTTGCCATTCGCAGAGTCTTTCAGGACCGTACGCTCTTGGGATTTGCCATTGCATTGGTCTTCATCGGCTTTCTCAATAGCGGCGTGCTCCAATTCGAGAATGTCTTTCTTGCCGAACTCGGCGCATCGAAGCGTCTCATTTCTGTCGCAGGCACACTCAGCGCAATTGTTGAGCTGCCCTTCATGATCTACGCCGACCGGTTCGTGCATCGCATCGGTGCGCATCGTCTCATGTTGATCGCGCTAACGATGACTTTCTTCCAACGCTTCACTGTTCTACTATTGCCTTTCATTCCAACGATCATGATCGTGCGCTTTATCGGCGGCGTGGCATTTAGTTTCTATACCATCTCGTTCGTTGGTCTCATCAGCAGCCGCACGCAATCCTCAGAAACCGGCACTGTGCTCGCGCTTTTCACCGTTACGATCGCAGGCTTGGTCAACATTGTCGCCGCACCGGTTGGTGGAGCCATCTTCGATACGGTTGGCGCGCGTTGGCTGTATGCATTTTCAGCCGCCGGTTATATCATCGGTGCGACCAGTTTATGGCTCACGCGTCCAAAAACTTCAGCGTCTCAGCCAGCGTAGGTTGTCCGTTCGTCCCGCCTGCTTGTTGCGTAGACAGCGCACCGCATACACATGCCATTCGCAAACTCTTTTCCAAACTCCATTGATTCAAATAGCCATAGATAAAACCCGCATCGAACGAGTCCCCTGCCCCAACGGTATCAATAACTTTTACGGGGATCGAAGCGACTCGGACTCTCACGCCTTCGCGGACTCCCAAAGCTCCCTCTGCCCCCAACTTTATTGCTAACGCTTCAACTTTTGACCCAAGCCTGCTCCCGACTTCGTCAACATTTGCCGCCCCTGAAAGCGACAGCGCCTCCCGCTCGTTTGGCAGGAAGACGTTCGTGACCGAGAGCAGTTCATCGAACCCGGTCCATTTTTCGGAGGGGTCATAGTTTGTGTCAAGTGAAGTTGTCAGTCCAAGGGAATGTGCACGCCGAAAGAGATTCGGTAAATCTGGTTTAAGTTTTGTTTGCAGGAAATAACTCGCCACATGCAAATGTCGCGAGTCGTGTAACAAGTTATCAGAGATGTCTGAAGCTTGTAGTTCAGCGATCAAGCCTGGATGAGTCAGAATCGCGCGGTCAGAGGCTTGATTCAAGATGACGCTCAAGCCGGTGGATCCGTTTGGAGATACGATCACGTTCTCGATATCCACCTGACGCTTTGACATTTCATCCAACATAAAACGCCCGAAGACGTCATCGCCGCACACACCAATGAATGCGACCTTCAACCCCAACCGCGCCGCGCCACATGCAAAGATGGCAGATGATGAACCAATGGCAAGCGTGGCACCATCCACCAGTTTCTCAACCTGACCAAATTCAGGAACCACATTGCCCGAAAGAATTAGATCGGGGTTGATCTCACCGGCAACCAGAACATCAAACTTCGGCATATTGGATCTTGGGAAGCCGTCTTTCAAAAAGAACGTATACGATCAACATCACCAACATCATGACGCCAAAGATGGCGTACATTTGCGCGCCGCCCAGGCGCTCCAACAAGAGCGAACCAATAAAACCACCGCCCGCTGCGCCAAAGCCAAAAACTGCCGCACCAAAAACAGCTTGCGTGGTAGCGCTCAAACCGGGCGGCGCATTTTCGTTGATGAAAGAAACACCTGCCACCCATAACGTCGCAAACGTAAAGCCGTTGATCAATTGAAAGACAAGGATGCCGGGCGCAGATTGAAAGATGGCATAAAGGAATAAACGGATCATCGTCGCGAACATGGACAGGATCAATATGCCGTGCGGTTTCAGTTTGGCAAGCAAACGATTTCCAAAAAACAACACTGGCAATTCAGCGATCGTTGCGATCGCAAGCGCGAAACCCAACAAAGATTTTTCAAAACCCAGCTCGCCCATATAAGCAGATAAAAATGAATTGATACTCGATAACGCCATGCCGGTCACAAAGGCTGCGACCAGAAAAAGGACCATGCGCCGGTTGGAGAACAGTTCACGCATGCCATGTCGAACCGAAACCTGCTGCCTGACCTGACTAAACACAAACTGTTGGCTGACAAGAAAGCCGACGAACAGTAAAGCGGCATAAGACCAGAATGCCCAACTCAATCCAAATTTTGAGATGACGAGTCCGGCAATCGGAGCGACAATGCCCCAGCCGAGCGTGCCGCCCACGCGTACCCGTCCGTACATGTCCTTCTGATCGCCCAGCATGGTCATCGTGGCAGTATCAGCAAAAGAATTCACCGGCGCGATCATGAATGAATAGAGTGAAACCAGCACAAGCACTGCCGCGATCGTTTTGGCAAACGGGTACAGTATCATCAAACCAACGGCAGCCAAAAGCGTAATGCTCATGACCAGTTTATGGCGGTGGGATGTATCGGCGATCCCGGTCCAAAACGGCGCACCAAACAGGGTGATGAGCGGAGAGATCGCGAAGAGTAATCCGATCTGCGCGCCGGTGAAGCCCAGGCTCTGGTAATACAAAACGACATAAGGAAAAAAACAGGCGCCTGCTCCAAAATACAAAAAGTAAAAACTGAACGGGTAGATTTTTTTCATTGATGCTCAGGTTCTCAATAGGTCTTATACCAATCGAAGGGCGCTTCGGCGGTATAGAAATCGGTGAATGGTTTGGCGAGTGCGTGACACAACGATGTGAGTCGCGAGATACGATATTTTGCGGTTGTTCTCAAAAACTTTAGGCGCTCATCACCATCCATGGTGACCGCTTCCTTCCAGACCGCGCGACCGACGGCGATGCCGCTCGCACCCGCATTACATGCCACCGTGACCTGGCGAAGGAAAGTTTCGTAATCCACTGCAGCGGAGAGGAGAATCCACGGCGTGATCGATGCTGAGGATATTGCTTCGCACGCTTCTTTCCATAGGCCTTGGTCTGATTCAGTCACGTCAAGCGGAAACTCCGCTTTGAGAATATCAGCACCCAAGGGCGTTAATCGCTTGGCGGTTTCAACCACCACATAACGCTTTTCATCGGAAGAAAGCTTCTTACTTTCATCCAGCGAATAAGAAAGCGGTTCAAGCATGAGAACCAGATCTCGCTGCCTACATTCTTCAGCAATATTTGCCGTAAAGTCTTCGATCTCTTTGGCTGTTGGCGAATCAGGATGGTAATACACAAGCAACTTGATGGCGCTCGCACCCATCCGTTTGGCTTTTTTCACATTCCAGCCGGGGATGATCTGGGCGTGACGGGCAGTCGCGTCACCAGTGTAGCCAGTTGATTCAACAGCAACTACCAAACCAACATTATTTGGAACAACGCGTTGTGCAATGGCTTGCGCTGCGGAGACTTCGGGATCGAGCAGCACAGCCGTCGCCCGATGCGCAAGCGCTTTGGTCACATCCAGTTTGAAGCGTGAGAGTTCAGCATCATCTACAAAAGTTGGATTTGCTTTACGAAGGTTCTGGCGATGGTCCAGCGCGAGACAGGTGAAGGTGCCGCGCTTGGAGGAGATCTGTTGGAGTCCGCGAAATTTGCCGATGGTGATGGGTTTCATGAGTCAGGTTCCAGATATCAAGTTCGTCGAAGGTCAAAGGTCAACTGACTTTCGACCTTTGACCTTCGACTTTATTCAGGGCAGGTTTCCAGCCACGCATCCAGTCCGCGCTTTTTGAGGATGGTGCTGAAATTAAGTTTTTTGGATTGTTCGCAGAAAGCGGCGAAATCTCCGGGCAGGTCGGTGTATTCAGCGGCGAAGACAGGTTTGCCGGATTCGATGAAGGGTAACATATCTTTTGCCCAACCGTAATAGAAAGCATCTTCGGTGATGGCGAAGTCGAAATGCGGGAGCAGGTCTTTTACTTGATCCTGGGCGTTCTTCACGCCGATGGCAAGTCCGCGTTTGTGGGATTCGTCTGCAAACCATAAGGCGAATTTCAACTGGTCTTCATATGTCAGCGGGAAACCTGTGTCGTTGGTATAGACTTCCATGTTATCAGGTTCTACAGCGTCGAAGCCTTTGGCTTTGCACAGGTCAAGGCGGGCAAGCATGATGGGCGCAAGTTTGTCGATCTGACGAATGTCCAGCCAGCGTTCCCCTTTCCAGCCTTCGTAATCCTTACCAAGCACTTCAGGCGGGAACGCGTCTTTATCGGGTCGCCAATTTTCCCACGAGCCGACGCTGATATAGCAAATGACCTTGCGTCCTTTGGCGTGGAGTTCGTCGATGATGGCTTGGTCAACGTAAAGGTCGATATCATAGACATCCGCTTCGATGGAGGTGTCAATATCATCGTTGCCGATTTGCCATTGCCAGGTGAGTCCCACAGTGGGATGCCACCAATCGGTTGCAGGTTGCAAGTTAGATGGTACAGGTTGTGAGGAGGAAGGCATAAGAGTTGAGTCTTTCGTCGAAACAGGATCAAGTGTCGGTAAGTCAGAAGCGGGTTTACATCCTAAAAGGAAGGAGGCAAGAAGAAAGAGGCTAAGGGCACGTCTCATTGATATTCAGGCAGCATGTCGCCGTGCGCTGTGATGAGCTCATCCACGAGGGACCAGATCTGATCGAGACTCAGTTCAGCGGCGGTGTGCGGATCGAGCATCGCAGCGTGATAGATGTGCTCGCGTTTGCGCGTGAGGGCAGCTTCGACAACAAGCGATTGCACGTTGATGTTCGTTTGTTGCATCGCGGCGAGTTGCGGCGGCATCATGCCGATCTTGGTGGGTTGCAATCCGCTCTTATCAACAAGGCATGGGACTTCGACGCAACAATCTTGAGGTAGGTTATCGATGAGTTCGCGATTGGCGACGTTGCCATAGACAACGCGTGGTGTACCGGTTTCCATGGAATGAATAATCAGCGAACCATATTCCTGACTGCGCTCATAGCGTTGTTCATCGAGTTCACCGCGTTCAAGCGCAGCTTTATCTGCTTCCCATTCCGCGATCTGTAACTCACAGCGCGTGATGTATTCGTCGATGGGAATCTCGTATTGCTCGAGAAGATCAGGCTGGTTACTTTTGATGAACCACGGCACATACTCGCTGAAATGTTCGCTCGACTCGGTAACGAAATAGCCGGTGCGGCGAAGAATTTCATAACGGACATGATTGGCAAGGTTGCGATATCCACGCGCATATGATTTGGCTTCTGCCACCTGTCGAATTTTTGGATACAGGTCTTCGCCGTTGCGTTCAAACTTGAGATAGAACGCCATATGGTTGATGCCCGCGCAAATATAGTTGATCTCGTTATACGGTACGCCGATGTCTTCTGCCAGTACCTCAGCGGTTCCCTGAACACTGTGACATAAACCAACGGTCTTGATCTTGCTGGCTTTGTTGATCGCCCAGGTATTCATCGCCATCGGGTTGACGTATTGGAGGAACATCACATCGGGACAGAGTTCTTCCATGTCTTTGCAGATATCGAGGAAGACCGGAATGGTACGGAGTCCGCGCATGATGCCGCCGATGCCGAGCGTGTCAGCGATGGTTTGTTTGATGCCATATTTTTTCGGAATCTCAAAGTCAATGACAGTGCTGGGTTTATAGCCGCCGACTTGAAACATGCTGATAGCATAGTCCGCGCCATCGAGGGCGGCACGGCGGTCAAGCGTGGCTTCGATCTTCGGTTTCGCGCCGAAGAAGTCCGCCACTTTGTGCGCTACGATCTCAGAGGTTTTTAAACGCACAGGGTCAATATCCATCAGGCTGATGGTGGAGTTGGCAAGTTCGGGGAAGCTCAAAATATCGCCGAGTAGATTTTTCGCGAAGACCGTGCTTCCCGCGCCGATGAAAGTGATTTTGGTCATGAAATATTTTCCTTTATATTTTTGGTTAGTCTCGATATGACAGGAAAGAACGTCACTGTCTATTCGACTGACAGTGTCTTATCGTTTCACACCGCTCAATGCAATTCCTTCGATGAATTGTTTCTGTGCGATGAAGAAGATGATCAACAATGGCACAATGGACAGGAACGCGCCCGCCATGAGCACAGTGAATTTGCCGCCTGCCTGGAGTTGTTGCTGGAAGAAAGCCAGCCCAACTGTGAGAGTCGTCTGTTGCATATCGGTTGGTAGATACACGAGCGGATGTAATAAGTCATTCCATGCATCTTTGAAGACAAAGATCGATAACGCGGCGACTGCGGGTTTGGACAGCGGCATATAAACGCGCCAGAAAATATCGAAGAGTGAAGCACCGTCCATGCGGGCGGCATCCACAAGGTCGCGCGGGATCGTTAGAAAATATTGTCGCAGAAGAAAAGTTCCGAAGGCGCCGCCCCAGAATGCGGGGAGAATGAGCGGCCATTGAGTCCCGATCAGACCCAGGTATTTGAAAATGATGAAGTCCGGAATCAACGAAACTTGTGGAGGGATCATCAGTGTAGCGACAAGGAGCGCGAAGAGAAAGTCGCGCCCTTTGAATTTGACGATTGCAAAAACAAAGGCTGCCATGGCACAGGTAAGTACCTGACCAATGACCGAGAGCAGGGAAAGTTTAAAACTGTTGTACGTAAGATAGAGAAAGGCTTGATTCGGCAGGTCTTTGAAAAGGTCCGTATAATTTTTCAACGTGAAGGGATCTGGAATAATATTACGTGAGAACTGCTCAGCCGGGAGACGTAACGATACTGAAATCATCCAAACGAAGGGGATGAGCATGGTCAGCGCACCGATCACAAGAAGAACGTATGCTAGAAAGTCAAGAATGGTTTTGTAAAATGATCTGGACATGACCTTCTCCTATTCGTACACCACGTAATGGCGCTCCCACCAGAACATGATCGCCATAAACACTCCTACCAACAAGGCAAGTTGGATTGCCTGCGCGCTGGCATCACCCATACGGAAGAAATGAAAGGCGTTGCGATAGATCGAATACACCGCGACAGGGACACTGCTATCGCCCTGACCGCGCCGCGTCAACATGTAAATGTAATCGTAGGCTTGAAAGGCGTTAATGGCAGAGATCAATGTTTGAAAAAATATACTGGGTGTTACCAAAGGCAGGGTAACCCTGAAAAATTGCTGAAAATTATCTGCTCCATCCAGAGACGCGGCTTCATAGTAATCGCGCGGGATGGCTGTCAGCCCCGCCAAAAATATGATCATGCCTTCGCCAATCGCACCCCAAATATTGACGATGACCACAGACATCATGGCATTATTCGTACACAACCAGCATATCGGCGCAAAGCCCAGAGTTTCGAGCATAAAGTTGAGGATGCCAGTCTCTTTGCCATAGATCATATTCCACACCAGCGCAGTAGCAACGGCAGATGTTACGGTGGGCAGAAAATAGATCGTCCTGAAGATTCCCACACCGCGAATCTTTCGGTTAAGCAGAACTGCCAGCAAAAGCGAAATAACGACAACCCCGGGCACATACAACGCGGAAAATTTCAGCGTGTTCACGAACGCTTCGATATAGTTTTTATTTTGGAACAGCGCAACATAATTTTCTGTCCCCACCCAGGTTGGCGGATTGATCAAATCCCAATCGAAGAGACTTAACCCAAGCGTGGCGAACAATGACCCGATCGTGCCAAATACCAAACCAATAATGGTCGGCACAAGCATGAGCCAAAGCCATAGTTTTTCTCGACCGAGAGGTTTGAGCCCGTAATCCATGTATGCTCCATTTGCCCTTCTCCCTTGGTGGTCGAGTAGGCGATATTTTTTCGCCATATCGAGACCAGGGAGAAGGGTTGGTGTGAGGTTCGTATTACTTGTTATTTGCCAGTATTTCGTCCGCGGCCGTGATCACTTCATTGAGCGTTGTATTCAACTCCGCTTCACCGTCAAAGACAGGAATCAGCCCATCACCAACGATGCCCGCCCATTCTTCATAGCCTTTGAAGACAGGTTTCGTATGAGCGAAGACAGTTGAGTCGAGGAATACTTGTTGGTTCAAGTCGCCGGGTTGCTTGAGATACGCGTCACTCTCTGCGACTGACTTAAGCACAGGAATGGCAAAACCCAACTGAGCAAGTTTCGTCTGCCCAGTTTTACCTAACGCAAACTTGATGAATTCAAAAGCCGCATCTGCGTTTTTGGAGTCTTTCGCGATCACAAACCCCGCGCTATTTACGCTGGTCGCTTGGCCAGCAGGACCTTTTGGCATGGGCGCCACATCGAATTTGATGCCAGCTTGAACATAGCCCGGCACTGCCCAGTGACCGATGGTGGTCATCGCCGCCATACCCGATTGGAACAGGTCGAAGCCAAACTCGCCGGAGGCTGTTGGGGTCGGCATCACACCTTCCTTGTAAAGGCTGTCAATATATGCCCAGGCATCGCGCGCGCCGCCTTCACCGATCAATGTCTTCGTGTGGTCATTGTTGATGATATCGCCGCCATATGCCCAGATCGCCTCGCTCCAAAACAGTTCCATATCCCATGTATCTGTCCAGATCCCATATTGATCGATCTTGCCGTCGTTATCTTTATCCAGTGTCAGCTTTTTGGCGGCAGCTAGCAAGTCGTCGTATGTCCAATCGCCAGTTGGATACGCAATGCCCGCGGCATCGAACATATCCTTGTTGTAGAACAATACAATGGTTTGGAAATCACGCGGCAATCCGTAATAGCCATCCGCTGTTTTGTAGGCAGTCAACGTCTGTGGATAGAAGCCATCCAAAAATCCGGAATTCGCGTCAATATATGGTTGAAGATTCAGCAACGCGCCGCGGCTCTGCCAATCCAAAAAGAGCGGCGCATCCATCGCGAACACATCCGGCGGAGTGCCACCTGCGATCAACGTGTTCAATTTCGTCCAATACGAATCCCAGTCTGAAACATCCACCTTCACGGTAATGTTCGGGTTTGTGGTGTGGAAGTCATCCACCACCGCCTGCCACACCGCCAACTCCTCGGGCGCACCCCACATCGTGAACGTAATCTCCACAGGACCTGTATCGGCAGGCTTGCTCCCGCACGCAGCCAGCACCAGGCTTGCGATCACAAAGATGAACATCAACTTTTTCATGCTTCTCTCCTTTTTGATTAGAAATCTAATTTCACGACCGCCGTCAAATTGGTCGGGCGATCGGGATTCAAACCTTTGGCTACAGACCGATAGAACGCCATCAACTGCAAAACCGGCAGATAGAGGACTCCCCGGATGCTCTCCGGGATTTCCGATTCAAACTGGATATCCGCCTCTTTCTCACCCACGCTTGCTACTGTTCCTCCAAGCTCTTTCATCTCTTCAAGCACCTTCGCCTCATGGACTCGGTTCGCATCCGATAACATGCCTACTACAACGGCATTTTCATTCACCATGCTCATCGGTCCATGACGGAATTCCAAAAAGTGGAAAGGCTCACTGTGCGTGAGAGTCATCTCTTTCATTTTTAGATTCACCTCACAAGCCAGCCCGTAACGAATACTCGAACCAAGAAAATAAAAGCGATCAAAGTCCAGATTCTCGCCGATTGATTTGGCAAATGATTCGTAGTTCTTGATTAGTCGCTCACCGGCTTTCGGCAAACCATGCATGGCAGAGAGCAGATCGTGCCGCTTTGCCATGCGTGCACAAAACGCCGTCACTGCTACATACATCGAAGCGAAGGAACGCGTCTGCGCGACAGACTCCTCCTGGCCTTTGTCGATCACAATATTCACATCCGCCAACCGCGAAAGGACCTCATCATAATTACTGATGACAACCACTCCTCCGCGCTTCTCTGCCGTGAACTTCTCCACCGCTTTGACAGTTTCGGTCGTCGTCCCTGAACGGCTGATGGCAACGAGCAACGTTTTTTGATTCGTGAGAACCGTTTGAGAATTCAACAACAATTCCCCGCCCGGCACAGCCCGCGCCGTGCGCCCGGTCAATTCTTGATACAACGCTGCAGCTGCGAGCGAGAGATAGTAGGTTGAGCCACAGCCAGTAAAAAGGACCTGTTCGTAGTCACCAGCCTTGGGTAAGGCCGAAGCGTTCACTACATCCAGGGCTTGCGCCCAGGCTTCAGTCTGTGATTTGATCTCACGATAGGTTGCGTACTCTGGCACTAATTTCATAGTTGTCCTTTGAGCACTGCTGACAATTTTTGTTCATATTCATTCAGCATTTGATTCACAATGCCTGAAGGCGATACGTTATATTGCCGCAATACAGTGCTGCCAATATCCAAAAGCATTTCATCCAAAAACGCCTCGATCCGCCGCCACAATCGCAGGGTGGGGTGCGGGCGTCCAGTCTTTAAGATCCGCTGTACAGTGGGAGCGGTTGTTTCCAAGGGGAAAGTCAATTCATTATAAGCATCGGCGCGTGCCGGCAAAATACCTTCGAGATTAAAGAGTTGAATTTGGGTTTCGCGCTTGCTCAAAAAACGGACCAATTCCAATGCGGCGTGCTCATGCTTTGCATCGGCTAACACATTCTTCCAAACCACAAGATGGTCACCGCCGATCCACGGAACTCCGGGCAGGGTGGTTACACCCAGGTTGTCGCGCATGGCTTGCGAGGCATGCGGACTCTCCATTAACTCGGTGGCAATTTCCACGCCGCCGATCATGACCGCCACATCACCGCGCGCAAAAGCCTCGGTACATTTTTCAATATTTAGTCCGCGCAACTCCGCTGGAATGAATGGGAACAACCCAAAGAAATCCACCAAGCCGGTGCTGACTTCAGGTTTGGCAAATAAAGGTTCGCGTCCGTTGGCGTTGATGAAATCGCCGCCGTTCGCGCGTGCCCATGAAGAGGCAATGTGCACCAGATCTGCATAGGGATGCAGACTCGGGAACACCCAGGGCGTGATCTCATATCTGTTCAATTTGGCAAACGTCTCGTGCATCATCGCCGGGGTCGAAAAGGCGATGGTGGGATCAATTTCAGCCTTCGCCAACAGATCCTTACGATAGTACAAAACAAACGTATAAATAGACCACGGGATCGCCCACACTTCAGGACGATCGGTAAATTTCACAGTCTCCCAAGCCGCAGGCAGAAAACGTGACGCACCACCAAACGCAGAAACATCCTCTGGTTTGAAAACGCGTAATGCATCCAGCATCGCCATGGTCGCAGCCCAGGTCGAACCGATCTGCGAAACATGCGGACCTTTCCCTTCCACGGCATCCATCAATAAGACCTGCCAGGCACGGTCCCAACTGACGCGCCCAAACGCGATCTGGACCTGCTGTTCACGTTCAAAGCCTGCCAGCAATTCACGCACGGGTTGCAGGTCTTCAGGTGTATCCGCCATGGTCAGAAAATTAAGATCCATGTTCACTCCAAACCCAAAACGCGCATGGCGTTCTTTCGATAGATTTTTTCCAACACGTCATCTGGCAGGTACATGCCATGCACATACCAGCGTCCCTGCCCCGGCACTGCGCTGGTGTTGTAATTGAAATATTCATCGTCCGTTTCCAAAAAGCGATAACACAAACGATACGCATCCAGATCGGGGCTCATATCTGAACCGAACAAAACCCGATCTTGATATTGAATAAAAAATTTCCGCGCCGTGTAAGGCTGTCTTCCCAACTCGCCCAATCGCGCAGAAATATCAATGGTATAGTTCGGACAATCATCCAACATCTGCCCCACCCAACCCAGGTTCTCACCATAGCAACCCACGTGTGCACCGATAAACGTTGTGTTGCGATGACGTGTGACAAGATTTTTGAATCCATTCATGATCTCCATGAACGAGGGGAACGGCGGACTCGTGAACGCCCAATCAGGATGCGCACCAATTTCCTCCCAACGTTCATTCGTCTCATCGATCGGGTCAAAGAATGCCACGGGGTCAGCCACATGGATCATCACCGGAAACCCCAATTCGCCCGCCATCTCCCAAATGGGACTCAAGCGCACATCATCCACTTTGACCAATTGCCCCTTATCGTCTTTGACATGTAACCCAAACGGTTTCCAGATCTTCAGCCCCTGCGCGCCCGCATCCTTCTGGACCTTGAGCCTGCCTGCTGCCCAATCAGCGAATCCATCACCCATGCTTGCCCACTTCGACCAATCCACACCGCCGAAGACTTGAAAGCGTTCCGGTGCACCTTCTTTGAAATGTTTCAAATGAGTATGGAGAATATCTTCACCCCAACCACCATCGAGATCCACATAATGAGTCACGCCAGCTTCGTCGAGCAGATCAAGCAACTCGCTCAACGGTTTCTTATCCCACCCACCACCGAATGGCTCACCGAGATGGTTATGCGCGTCAACGACTGGAAACTTTGGCTTGTTCACCAGAGTTGTTTTCGTTACGAGCTTTGATTGCGGGCGAAAGTTCTCGAGTAGCATAAGGTCTTGCATCCTTTACTCAATTTCTTTTGAAAAAATTACGCAATACGAATTACGTAATACGTACTGCGTAATTCGTAAAATTCACGCAACAATCACCTGTATCCCCTGTTTCTTCAACGCCGCGATAAATTTCTTATCCGCTTTTGAATCTGTCACGAATGTCTGCATACTTTCCAAGGACGCCAATAACGCTGTCGCGACACGATTCACTTTCGTGTGGTCCGCCACAAGGATGACTTCACGTCCGATCTTCAATATCGCGCGATCGGTTAATGTTTCTTGTAAATAGTCATTGGTCAGTCCGTGCTCGAGACTCAAACCACGTGTCCCCATAATGACCTTATCCACACGGACTTCACTCAATGCCTGCTCAGTAATATGCCCAATGAACGACATTTCACTGTTACGCAACATTCCGCCTAAACAAATGACCGTGAGCCCTTCTGCTCCAGCCAGTGCGTTAAGCACAGGCAAAGAGTTGGTGATCACAGTCAGATTTTTACGGCTGCGCAGATTGCGCGCCACTTCGAGCACGGTCGTGCCCGAGCCGAGGAACACAGTCTCTTTATCAGCGACCAGATTTGCGGCTGAGAGTCCGATGCGAGTCTTTTCATCCGCCTGTTCGCTCTCACGTATCAGGATCGGCGATTCGGGCGGAGCCTGTTCCACTGCGATCACACCGCCATGCACACGCTCGGCTTTCCCCTGCGAAGCCAACGACTCGAGATCGCGGCGCGCCGTGGCTTCGCTGATGGCAAACTGTGCCACGATCTCAGACACACTCAGGCGTCTCTGCCGCGTGAGCAGGGCAAGGATCTGTTTTTGGCGTTCAGGGGTAGGCGTGAAATCGCTCATAATCAATCACAATCCTTCAAAACCAATCATAGCACTTTTTCGGTGGATTTCAAGAGGCAATTTTGAGAATCAAAAAAGACGCCTGCCTCGGCGCCTTTTTTCTACCTACTCCTGTGATCACATCTTGAGCAAATCACATCATCAAAATAGGATATAACCGTATCACATGAAACATTTCCTCGTTTGTGTCGTATCAATTCTTCTTTGTGGATGTGGGTTCGGATCAGCTCCCAAGCCGTTTACCTCATTGGCAAAGGACTGCACAACACCCGGAACGATCATTGCAGCGGATCTGCCCCAGCCAACACGTGGATACACTTACAGTTACCGAGTCTACCTTCCGCCTTGTTACTCTGCCGATTCCGAATCCCGCTACCCGGTGCTGTATCTTGTCCCAGGTCGCTCCAGTGCATCAGGCACCTGGTTCGCCGCAGGTTTATCAGATGTTGTTGATCGCATGATTTTGAGCGAAGAGATTCCGCCCTTACTCATCGTTACGACAGAAAACATCGATAACGACCCAATGGCAGATACGATCTACAATGAATTGATTCCCTATATTGAAAGTCAATATCCAATTATTGATAATAGACAATATCGTGCCGTGGCAGGCGGTTCACTGGGTGGGATCGCCGCCTATCGTCTGGCTTTTCAATACCCCAATATATTTTCCAGCGCAGGCATCTTCGGTGCGGGAGCCATCTCAGGTGAAGAGACACATATCAATGAATGGCTGTCATCCATGAATGAAGAGACACGCATCCGCGTATTCATGGATACGGGCGATGAGGACCCTTTGATGCTTGAACGCGCCAAAGTCATGAAATCCATGCTCGATGGTATGGGCATCGAAAACATATTACACACCGGTCACGGCAGACATAACTACGCCTATTGGGTGAACAACTTTGAAATGTATCTCAACTGGCTTGTGAAAAACTGGTAAAAGTGACAGTCATCTTACAGATGACTGTCACTTAGATTTTGTCACTTCCCCAGCAATTCATCATACTTTTTGCGTACTTCGCGAATATCCTCCCACATTTGTGCTTTCGGGGAACCAGGCTCACGGGATGGATTCCGCAACAAATAGGACGGATGAAATATCGGCATCACCCAACGCCCGTCTATTTGAAACCATTGTCCACGCAGACTGGTAATGCCTGTTTTTCCAAGAATGGATTGGCAGGCAACATTCCCAGTTAACAACATAATCAGTGGGTCAATAAAACGAATGATCTCCAACACATACGGGCGGTAGTATTTGATCTCTTCATCAGTGGGTTTGCGAAACGCCTTGCCATCTTCCCCAGGCGGCAGACGAAAGACCGAGTTGGTGATGTACACATCCTTTTCAGGTTCGAACTCTGCGGCTTGTAATATCTTATCGAGCAATTGACCAGCGCGCCCAACGAATGGTTTGCCCTTGATGTTTTCCTCAGGACCCGGCGCTTCACCAACGATCAGTAACTTCGCCAGTGGGTTACCGCGGCTGATAACTACATTCGTCCCCGCCTTCGCAAGCGGATCGTCCTTCATCTGCATCATTACCTTGAATAATTCATCAAGCGATGAATATTTGGGCGACCCTGAACTGAATATATCAAGTTGAGACATAGTCGGTTTCCTCATCATTCTATAAATGATAGAGGAATTTTACCGTATGCCCTCGAAATTAAGCCACGCTGATTTCAACCATATTGCCATTCACATAACTGAGCAGCTTGCCATCCACACGCAGACGCGGATCGGATTCATAGCGTGCACGCACCGTTTCAAACTCGGGCACATCGTTGGCGGTCAATGCGGCAATATCATCCAACATGGCAAGATCGTCAGGGTTATCCAGCTCTTCAGTGAGAATAACACCCCAACAATCCCAGGGCAGTAATTCCATTTTATTGAGCGACGCCACATCACGGACAAGATTGCCACGCACGAAACCCAAACCATTCATATCGAAGATACCAAACCTGGCAGGGTCCTGTTCCCCAGAACGACACATCTGCCAGGCTTTGCCGCCAACGATGAATTGATCGCGCGGCACATCCAGTGTATCGAACGAGATCTTCAGTACGTCACATTGTAGATCATCAAGTTGCGCGTCCACAAACACCCAGCGACTTTGCTCTTGATTCCAATACTCAACCACCCAATGATCTTCGAAATGGTCAGGCATGAAATACGCGCCGAAACCACAACGAGCACGAGCCGGGACACCTTGATGACGAAGCATTGCCACAAGCAATAACGAGTGGTCACGACAATTACCAAGCAATTTCTTTTCGATTGGTCGTGGTTCTGTCAGCGGACGCGGGTCAAGTTCGAGCGTATGCGCCAGACGCTTTTCCATTGTACGCAGTTGCAGTTCAGCCATACGTTCAGGCGGCGCTTTGAAACCATAACGTTCCGTCCAAAAGACATGAATGGTGACCCCTTGCACGAGTTTCACCAACGCAGGGATGGATGTGGGCAGGTTCTCAAATAGAGAAACATAAACCCCAGGGTCAGACATGCGCCCTTGTTGGGTGAAGTAATTCAAATCAGAATTCATTTTCCTCCAAATTATTATTTGTCACTTTTGACTACGTACTTCCAATATGGAATATCTTAACGCATGAATTCGAAGAAATGTTAATCCATCAGCCGCACATCAGGGAAATAAATGGTGGGGAAGGAAAAATTCATTTGGGCAAATTTCCAGCCATCTGCTTAGCGTACAACAACAGCCGTGAAGCGCAACGCCCAGACAAACTTTTCGCCACGTCGTAATTCATATACCGTGTTCGTCCCACCGCGCAAAATATGGAGTAGTTTTTGTTCAGCACTAAGCTTGGGATTATCAATGAAGGTTTTGACAAACCCCAAATAGGACTCATAGTTTTCTGCGCCAATTATCTTGGTAACCGTTGCAGATGCAGCAACCCAGCCTACATCACCACGGCTGTGAATGGACATTGTATCCAGATCGAGTCGCAAATCGCCCCAACCATACCAATCCCCTTCCACCAGGTCACGCGCAGAGGCACGATCCATATGCCATTCATCCACACCCGGTTTGGCGCCGTTCGTGCCGATAACATCCGCATCAGCAGTGAATAATTCCATGAAGGGATCAACCCGAGTCATATCACGGCGGGTATAACCATCCTGAAAAGTTTGAAGCAGTGAACGAATTTCAGCGTGTGAATTCATATTGTGCATACCTTGTTTTATCGTCATGTTATTCGGAGAGAGCGTTCATCTCCGATCACGTGGTGGAGATCCTTCGCAGAGTTTATCCTGAGTTTTTCGAAGGGCTCAGGATGACATTAACCACTACCATTCTTTTATCCACGGCTCGACCAGGTCAACATCTGTGAAACCCATGGATTCGTACAAGGCATGTGCGCCGGTCGAATACGAGCTGACTGTTGCCAATGTTGCGCCGAGTCTTTGGGCACGGCGCAGACCTTCACTCATCACGGCTTTACCGAGTCCGCGTTTTTGGTGATTCGGATGTGTGCCTACCGGCTCGAAGACCGCAGTACGTGTAATATCATCGAACCAGACGGTGCAAAACGCGGCAAGTTCACCATCTTCTGCAACCGCTACGATATCCAGGTCACGGCGATAGATGGGCACGCGCTGAACATTCTTATACCACTCCCAGCCCTGATATTTTTCATCGGGTTCATCAGGGTGAAAGACTTTCCACGAAAGCCAACTGCGCGCAGGCAACTCGCTCTCGTCACCCAAGGCGCGGACCGTGTATCCGCTTGGGGGTACAGAAGCAGGAATCGGCTGGGAAAAGAAGCGGCGGCGCATGTGTTCGGTTAAAAACTTCGAGCGGGCATATCCACGTTCGGTGAAAAGCTTTTTCGTCGAGTCGTCAGCCGCATTCACCCACGTGATCAACTCCTTTTTGCCGTCAGCATTTGTCTTGGGAAGTTTCTGCTCGGCGACATCCAACATTTCCGCCATGGATACTTCATCACGGAACGCGGGATGGATCTGGAAGAACGCTTCGCCACTCCCCTCGGGGTTGACCATTGCCACGATCTGCCCGTTCGCCTCCCAAAGCGTGATCACATCCTGCAAATTAAAGTGAGAAATATTTTCGTTGCCGTGCCAGCGCCAGTAGTCCCAACGCAAAAGCGACCATGAGAAATCATGGCGGCAATTCTGCAGGGATACTTCGCGCAAAAATTCGCGGATACACCAGTAGTCCTCTTCGAATTGATAGTTTCGTACTGTTGGTTTCATAGTCATTCTCCTACATGAATTATAGGCAGAAATAATCAAACCTCCTCCGCCGATGGGCGAGTCTTCACTATCCGAATGGATAGTATGGTCAGGTGGATAGGTTTTCAGCGCTGGATTTGAAGGTCATCCAGAATCCGCTCGGCAGATAGGCGACCCGAGACCATTGCCGTGGGCATGCCCGTACCAGGATGTGTGCTCGCGCCGGTGAAATATAAGTTGTGATAACGCGGATGTTTGTTCTTCGGGCGGAAATATCCCAATTGGGTCAGGTTATGACACAACCCGTGCGTGGAGCCTTTCATCAGGTTATAGCGTTTCTTCCACGAGAGCGGCGTGAAATTGGTCTCGAACTTGATATGAGATTCAAGGTCGGTAATACCCAAAGATACCAAACGGCGGAAGACGTGCTGCCGCGCCTCGTCTCGTATCTTTGCCCAGTCCTGCTCGCCGTTTTCAGACATATGCCCCACTGGGACGATCGCGATAACGGTATCCTCTCCTTGCGGCGCCATGGATGGATCGAGCCGCGCTGGAGCGTGAACATACAAACTCGGGTTGGCGGGCAAGCCCAAATCACGAATGATGCTATCGAAGTTCTCGCGGTAATCGTGCGCAAGGAAAAGTGTATGAGGTGGGAGCATTTCGTACTTTTTGTCCACACCCCAGAAGAAACT
>Ga0210377_10001142_pt1 | contig 24507 bp, 15 predicted proteins | sample PLM4_65_b1redo_FD_155480 | JGI IMG/M metagenome (GOLD analysis project Ga0210377, IMG submission 155480) | Groundwater sediment microbial communities from an aquifer in East River, Colorado, USA - PLM4_65_b1 redo | ecosystem: Environmental > Terrestrial > Soil > Riparian zone | place: USA: East...
AAGAAACGGTTCTCGATAACAGAGAATGCAGTTATTGATTAACTACCTTGTATAAATGTCATTCTGAGCGAAGCGACACTTGCACCTGGCGCAAGTGCAGGTGAGAATCTATGAGATTATCGTAGAGACCCTTCGCAAACGCTCAGGGTGATATGCTTAAAGCATTGAATAATATAAATAACAACAATGACAAAACTCGATCAACACAAAAACTGGGATGTCATCGTCGCGGGCGGCGGACCGGCGGGATTCTTTGCGGCGATCCGTTGTGCGGAGCTGAATCCAAACCTGCGCGTGCTCATCATTGAAAAATCAAGTCAAACACTTGGGAAAGTGTTGATCTCCGGCGGCGGGCGATGCAATGTGACACATGCCTGTTTCGATCCGGCAAAGCTGATCACGTTCTATCCGCGCGGAGGGAATGAATTACGCGGGACATTCTCGCGCTTTCAGCCAAAGGACACGGTCGAGTGGTTCGAATCGCGCGGCGTGAAGTTGAAGACCGAGTCAGATGGGCGTATGTTCCCAGTCACGGATTCATCGGAGACCATCGCGGAGTGTCTGCGCGAGGCGGCGAAAAAAGCCGGGGTGCGGGTGCAATTAGGAACGAATCTGCTGAGGGTGGAAAAAAGCTTGAGAGGCGGATTCAGGCTCGAGGTCCGGAGTGAGGCGCAGGTTTTTCATCTCCAAACAAAAAAATTATTGATCGCCACCGGGAGCGATTCCAAAACGCGTGAAATTGTCAAATCGCTTGGACATTCCATTGCGGAGCCCGTGCCATCGTTGTTCACGTTCAATGTGAAGGATCCTAGAATTGACGGGCTGGCAGGTGTATCGGTCGAGAATGTGATTTTGAAGATGGAGTCGGTCACAGCGCGCGGTGCATTGCTCGTCACACACTGGGGATTGAGTGGACCGGCTGTCTTGCGATGTTCGGCATGGGGTGCGCGTGAATTATTCGGGAAGAAATATCAGGCAAAACTTATTGTGAACTGGCTCGATGATTATTCGATGGATAAAGCGTTGGATGTTTTGACGCGCAACAAGGAATGGAAGGACAATGCACGCAAGAAGGTGGGAACAACCCCAGCATTCTCGCAGATCCCGACCCGGTTGTGGAGGCAGTTGACGGTATTTGTAGGTGAGAAGAATTGGGCGGATATTTCCAAAGCGGAACTGCGAAGGCTTGCCGAGGAACTGACCGCGGGCGAATTTGAGATCACGGGCAAAGGGCAATTTAAAGAGGAATTTGTCACCTGTGGCGGCGTGAATTTGAAGGAAGTGGATTTCGAAACGATGCAAAGCCGCGTGGTTGATGATCTGTTTTTCGCAGGCGAAGTGCTGGATATCGACGGGATCACGGGTGGTTTCAACTTCCAATCCTCGTGGACAACAGGCTGGCTGGCAGGAGCCGGGATGGCAGAATAGAAGATCTCTTAGCCACAGCCCCCTAACGGGGATAATAAAGACACTGAGTCACGGAGAGAAAATTAAAAAACTCTGCGTCTCTGGGGCTCAGTGGCTAACTTTTAGAACTTAACGGAATTGTCAATTGACCGAAGGGGGTAACTATCATAAAATCCTTGCAACATTGTAAATTAGTCAGGAGAAGGCATGTCCGAGAATGTTCACTTGCAAGCCATTGCCAACGCCGTCATAGACGGTGAAGCAGAAGACGCCGCAGAGGCCACCAAAGCTGCACTGGAAGCAAATGTTGATCCGCTGGAAATCCTGAACAAAGGACTGATGCAGGGCGCAGAGGAAGTGGGGAAACGGTTCGAGCGCAACGAATACTTTCTACCCGAATTAATGCTGGCAGGGCGCGCCCTCAAAGGCGCCATGGAAGTGGTCAAGCCCGTGTTGATTGAAAAATATTCCGCGGCTGACAACCAGATGAAGGGCAAGGTTGTCTCCGCAACGGTCCAAACAGATATCCACGACATCGGAAAGAATATTGTTTCCTCCATGTTGACGGCGGCAGGCTTTGAAGTGACGGACATGGGCGTGGATGTACCGATCAAATCCATTATCGACAAAGCCGAAGAGATCGAAGCGCGCATCATTGCCCTCTCCGCCCTGCTGACCACATCCATGCCATTCATGAAGGATCTCATCAGATTGCTGGAAGCGCGCGGCATCCGCCAAAAGTATGTAATATTGGTGGGCGGCGCGTCGGTCACCCCAGATTGGGCAAAAGCAATTGGCGCGGATGGCACTGCCAAGAACGCTGCCGATGCGGTAAAACTGGCTCGCGAAAAGATCGGTATGTGATTTGCTCAGCCACCGTCCTCGGCGGCGAGGACGCCGCCGAGAGCATAAGTGAATTTATTGGAGACCCTCGATGCTGAATTATCTCGATATCCTTGATCGCGCAAACAATGGTCCGTATCTCTCTGAGGAAAATTGGGATCTCGAAAAGGTCGCCATGACCGCACGGCGACTGGTCAAAAAATACAAACTGAATTGGGATAAGAACGAGCTCGTCACCGACGATGCTTCGCTTTCAGAGTCCATCTTCAAAGCGGGATATGAAATGGCGGTGGAATTAGGCTCTTATAGTCGCTCCACCGAACGCGTTATCGAAATCTCGCAGGATGAAATCGACAATGGCATCCGCAACATGCCGCAGACGGTCGTCATGGGCGAAGGCAAGGATGCCCGGACCCTCTACGCTCGTCACCTGGATGATGAGCGGGCTCCGTTATTTTTTGGCGGTTCGCCAGGGACGCCTGTTCCCGAGCGCATCTTCCTCCCCAATGTCATCTCGTATATGCAGGAACCATTGATCGACCTCGCCACGTGCGGCACGCTCGTCGAAGTGGACGGGCGCGAAGTGCGCACAGGCAATCCGATTGAGATCGTTTCGACGCGCCGCGAATTGCAATACATGCGGCAGGGACTCAAACGCGTCGGGCGTGCCGGAATGGGCATGTTGGCGGCGCAATCCAGCGTTTCAGAATTGGGTGATCTGGCGGCAGCCCATCCCGATTATCTGCGTCCGTGCGATTCGCATCTTGTGCCCATGTTGAATGAACTCAAAATGGATCATCGCAACATCTCACGCGCGGTCAACTCGCTGGAGTATGGCATGGTCAATGCCTCGCTTCCATGTGTGATCGTCGGTGGCTTGGGCGGCGGACCTGCCGGTTCTGCTGTGATCAATGTCGCTTCGTATTTGATCGCCAACCTCACCTGTCTGGCAGATTATCACATCCTACACCCCATTCATGTCCGGTATATCGCTACATCGACGCGCGATGTGTTGTGGGTCATCAACGCCACAGCGCAAGCCTTTGCCCGCCACGCGCCGACCATTATCGTCTCGGATATTTATCCCAAGTCTGGTGCGGGGACGAAGGAATTACTTTATGAAACGGCAGCCAATGCCATCGTGAACGCGGTGAGCGGAGGTCATCTCGAAGGTTGTGGTTCCGCAGACGGCAACCTCCCCAATTGTTCGGGGTTGGAAGCACGCCTGATGGCAGAAGTCGCTCTGGCATCGCACAAAATGAAAATGTCCCGGAAAGATGCAAACGCGTTTGTCCTCCAATTATTGCCCAAGTATGAACACGTCTTCGCGGCGGAGAATGGAAATCCGGGTAAGCCCTTCGATGAAGTCTACGACCTGCAAAGAATCGAACCGTTGGATTTCTGGCAAAAGATGTACGAAGAGGTCAAAACGGAATTGAAGGAAATGGGTTTAAAGCTGTAGAACTCCCAAGGCAATTTCAGGGCTATGTCCCTGAGGCAAATCATATTTCTTAAAAGAGAGGAAGAATGCAATGAACATCCCCACCATTTTGATCATAAATCTCGTTATTCTCGTTGCGCTCGGCTTGATCGCCCGATTCGTCCAGTCTGACCCGACAGGCAAAGGCGGTTTCAATTTCAATTACTCCACCTCCGACCTTGTCATCATGGCAGTGCTTGGCGCTCTGGCAGGCGTCATCAATACCTGGATGGGCAATGTCTGGTTTGCCGCCAATTCTGTCAACCCGATCTACGGCGCGGCGTTACAAGGCACCTTTATGTGGGCGTATCTGCTGGCGTATTTCCTGGTCCGCAAATCCGGTTCCATGCTCATCATCGGTGTGATCGAAGCCGCCGTGGAAGCTCTACTCGGCAACCAGGCTGGACTCAACACCCTCGGCTGGGGCGTTACGCAAGGCTTTGCTGCTGAGCTCATCATGTGGTTCTGCAGCTACAGCAAGTTTGGCTGGCTGGTGTTCGGTCTCGCTGGTGCAGGCGCATCCCAGTTCGGCACGTTCTGGAGCTTCTTCCTCTATGGCTGGAGCTCGCTAAATGATTACCTTATCGCCGCTCCTATCAATCTCATATCAGGTTTCATTTTCTCCGGTCTGCTTGGCTTCGGTCTTGGTAAGATGATCGAGAACACTGGGTTGTTGCGAGCTACACGGCGCGAATAACAATCAACATCAGGAAGTATTGGTTTTTGTGACGAGAAACAAAACATCAACTGACAAACCCCTCGTCCAGTTTGATCAGGTCACTTATCAACATTATGGAAAGCCCACGCCTGCACTGGTGGATGTAAATCTGACGGTGCGGCGCGGGTCTTTCACGCTTCTTGTCGGACCATCCGGTTCCGGCAAGTCCACGTTGTGCATGTTGCTTAACGGCATCATTCCACAGATCCTGGGCGGGAAACTGACCGGCACGGTCACTGTGGATGGACACGATGTTTCCAACACCTCTGTGCAGGAATTAGCCAAATCCACGGGCATGCTTTTTCAAGACCCCGAATGGATGTTCGCCACGCTCAAAGTGGAGGACGAGGTCGCTTTTGGACCGGAGAACCTCCGCCGAGAACCTGCTGAGATATTGCAGAGCGTCAAACAATCGCTTGACTATGTGGGGATGGGACATCTGCGAAAGAACCTGGTCTGGGCTTTGTCCGGCGGTCAGACTCAAAAACTTGGGCTTGCCTCCGTTATCGCGATGCAGACTCCCCTCATCGTTCTCGACGAACCCACCGCAAACCTAGACCCTGCCACCACCCACTCCGTTCATGAATTGATCCTGCGTCTGCGGGACGATGGCAAATCGGTTGTGCTGGTCACAAAGGACCTCGATGAATTCATGGCGGAAGCCGATCACATGATCCTGCTCGCGGAGGGACGCGTCGTTGCTCAAGGCACACCCCGTGATGTGATCGCCAAACACGGGAAGAAAATGCTCGACCTGGGCGTCTGGCTTCCCGAAACGACCGAGATCGGCCTGCGTTTGAAAGCCGCGGGCAAACCGATCAAGCAAATTCCCATTACCGTGGATGAAGCCGTCGATGTATTTGCCGATACGCGTTTCAGCGCTCCGCAGATCACGGAAAGATCAGAACGAAAAGATAACGTGCTGGTGCACGCGCAGAATGCCGAGTTCACGTATGGCAACAAGTTCAAGGCATTGCGCGGAGTATCGTTCGAGATCCGGCAGGGCGAGATCGTCGCCATCGTCGGTCAGAACGGCGCCGGGAAGAGCACGCTCAGCAAAATGCTGGTAGGCTTGCTGCGACCTACCAGCGGTGAACTTACCATGTTCGGGCGCAAGTCCAAACAATGGCGCGTGCAGGACCTCGCCACACAGATCGCCCTCGTCTTCCAAAACCCGGAACATCAATTCCTATGTGATACCGTCCGCGAAGAATTGGAATACAGCCTGCTGGCACAGGGCATTGACGATAAGACCATCGTTGCCACCCGCGTACAGGAAATGTTGAAGCGCCTGGAAATTACCGAGTCATCGGACAGCCATCCCTTCTCATTAAGTGCAGGCACCAAAAGAAGGCTTGGTGTGGCAACCATGTTGATCGCAGGCAGTGCCCGCCTCCTGATCGTGGACGAACCGACCTACGGTCAGGACCGTCGTCTCACCGAAAGTTTGATGAATCTCATCAACAACCTGCGGCGCGAAGGTATCACCATCCTTATGATCACGCATGATATGCGCCTTGTGGATGCCTATATCGAGCGCGCCATCGTCATGGCAGATGGACAAAAGATCTTCGACGGCAGTCCCGATTCGTTATTCAATTCACCGGAAGTGCTTGAACGTGCCTCCCTGCGTGCGACCACATTGCGCAGACTCGTGGATGGATTACGGGCGTGCGGCGTTTCCGTACCTGATGGATTGAACACTGTGGACGAATTCATTGGAGCCATGCAATGAGCGAACATTCCCTGCGCTACGTGGACAATGGCTCTTTCTTCACCCGCATCGATGCGTTGAGTAAATTGATCTGGGTCGTCTTCGTCATCGTAGTCACCTTCCAACTCCAAAGCAACCTGGCGCGCGGTGTGATGCTCGGATTGTTGGTGATCATCACAGTTATCTTTGCAAGAGTGCCATTCAAATCCATCTGGCAGGCTTCACCCATCATCCTGATCATGGGCATTCTGCTATTTGTGGTCAATCTCTTTACGACCCCGTCCACTAGTACCATCATCGTCGTAGGCATTCCCTTGGGACAGCAGGGCTTCGAAAGAGGACTGGAATTTTTCCTGCGCATCACGATCATGGTGCTGGCATCCTTCATCTTCATCTGGACGACGGACATCCGCGACCTGATGACAGGTCTCGTCCGCATCGGCATGCCATATCGTTACGCTTTCGCGATCTTTTTGGCGTTGCGTTTCCTGCCCATCGTTCAACAGGAAGTGGATGCGGTCAAGGCCGCGCACGCCATCCGCGGACGTGCTTCCAACTCCCCCATCCGGCATCGCATCCGTCTGTGGCAGAGATACATGTTCACCGTCATCGTGAACAGTTTGCGCAAAGCAGAGAGCACTGCCCTCGCCATTGAATCACGCGGCTTTGGTGCGTATCCCGACCGCACCTTTACAAAAAACTTTCGTTGGACAATGACAGGTATCATCCTGATCCTTTTATTCATCGCCTTTGCAGCATGGCTGCTTTTGTGGGAACGAAATTTACTTCCATTTTAGTAAGGCATCTGAAAATTATGCCCCGCTGAATGGCGGGCTTTGTTTTTTATATTGACCCCATTGCAAACCTCACGTAGAATTACAAACTAAATTATATATAATTCAAGAGGTAACTTTTCCATGGCTCGTTATCGAATCTTCTACTGGAAGCACATTCCTTCTTCATTTACCGTTGAAGGGGACGGACGGACAATCAAAAAACAACTCTCGCAAAAAATTCAGAATGCCATCGACGCCTACGCCATGGCAATCGGATTAACCTCCACGGAGGAATACAGCGCGCAGTATAAGCGCGGAGACTGGATCGACCGTGACGGCGTACCCGAGGAAATAGCAGAAGCGCTTCTTTTGGAACTGGAAACTGAGTTCGCTCAAATAGAGATTCCCAAACGAAATGGAAATCCCGCGTAAGGGCGGGTCTGACACCTGCCCCATCCTTATGAAAAAACACAACATCATCCTGCAACCCTCCGGGCGCCGCGGACAAGTGGACGAAAGTACCTCCGTCCGCACCGCGGCGCGTGAACTCGGCGTGGATATCGAATCCATCTGCGCTGAGAATGCCACGTGCGGCAAGTGCATGGTCCTTGTGGAGGAAGGTCGCTTTGAGAAATATAACATTGACTCAAAGCGTGAGAACCTCTCCCCTGTTGGAGCCGCAGAACGCGCCTATCTGGAACGCAGGCCAAAGTTATTAAAGGAGAGGGGCTGGGAAATAGGACAAGTCCGCTTATCGTGCCAGTGCAAAATCATGGGCGACGTGCTGATCAACGTTCCTGAAGAAAGTCGCGGCAACAAGCAGATCATCCGCAAGAGCGCGCGGGAACGGGCAATTGAAGTCAAACCCGCTATTCGCAAATATCTGGTCACGATGACTCCTCCCAATTTGGAACGACCGATTGCAGACTGGGAACGTCTCGCCAAGGGACTCGAAACTTCCATGCGCCTTGTCCGCGGCACAGATGTGGAACTTCCGCGCTGGCATGACCTGACCATCGATTACCAATGTCTGCGCACATTATCCAAGACCCTGCGCGAATCAAATTGGAATGTGACCGTATCGGTCTGGCAGGATAAGGAAGTGATCGAGGTCCAGGCGGGGTATGTGGAGGACAGTTATGGCGCGGCAGTGGATATCGGTTCAACAACAGTTGCATTGTATCTGTGCAACTTGAGAACTGGAGAATTGCTTGCTGCTGAATCCGAAATGAATCCACAGATCGTGTACGGCGAAGATGTGATGTCCCGTATTCAGTACACCATCGAGTACCCCGATGGGCTGGAGAAATTACACAAAGCCATCATAGGCACGTTGAACAAGTTATTGAAACAAGCTGCGCACACAGCGCAGATCAAGACGAGTGAAATATTGGAGATGGTACTGGTCGGTAATTCCACCATGCACCATATCTTGTTGAATTTATATCCGAGGGATTTGGGACTTGCGCCATTCGTGCCCGCGATTCATAAATCCATGGACGTCAAGGCGCGTGAGTTGGGTTTGCACATCAATTCGTCAGGCAACATCCACGTGCTTCCCACCATCGCATCTTTTGTCGGTGCGGATACCAGTGCAATGATCCTTGCGGAAGAACCTCACAAACAGGATGAGAACTGGCTGCTTATTGATGTGGGGACAAATGCAGAACTCGTGCTTGGAAATCGCAAACGTCTGGTCTGTACCTCGACTCCGACCGGTCCAGCGCTCGAAGGCGCACATGTGGAATATGGCATGCGTGCCGCGCCAGGCGCGATGGAACGCATCCAAATTGATGAAAAGACTCTCGAACCGAAATATAAGGTGATCGGCATCGATGGCTGGAACACAGATTACCCCGAGTTCATAGGAAAGGTCAAAGGCATCTGCGGTTCCGCCATCATTGACGGAGTAGCAGAATTGTTCCGGGCTGGGATCGTCGATTCTCGGGGCAGGTTCAAGAAAGGGCTTGAGTCGACATCGTCCCCGAAGGGGAAGCGTGTTCGGGAGGGAGAGAACGGTTGGGAGTATGTCATCGCCTGGGCGGAGGAAACCTCCATCGGAAGAGACATCCCCATGACCCAGCAGGATGTACGTCAAATTCAACTGGCGAAGGCGGCGTTATTCGTGGCGGCGCGCACGTTATTAAAGCGCAGTAATTTACAAACCCCTGATAAAATCATACTGGCGGGCGGCTTTGGCAGTTATATCGATAAAGAGAAGGCAATGCTGATCGGCTTGATCCCCGATTGTGAATTGGATCGAGTGTATGCGATTGGCAATGCCGCAGGTGACGGTGCGCGCATTGCGTTGTTGAATGTCGAGAAACGCAACGAGATCGATGCGGTCACGCGCCAGGTGGAACGGTTTGAATTGCCCACCGATCCCGATTTTCAAAACAACTTCATGCTCGCAACTAGTTTCCCTCACATGAACGAACCTTTTGAACATATCGCGCATTTGATCCCGCATCGCGTGGCGGACCCGATCGCGAAAAATTTTATGAAGTAAGAAAATTAACCACAAAGGACACAACACTTGCCCCGGGCGCAAGTGCCGGGGAGTGTCACGAAGGAAAAGGCAAAAACCTTTGTGTGTCTTTGTGACCCTGCGTGGTAAAAACGGAGAAACAATGAACAAATTTTTGGAACGATTGAACGGCGGGGAAATCCTGGTTGCGGATGGGGCAACCGGATCGAATTTACAAAAGATGGGATTGAGACCGGGTCAGCCGCCCGAGGACCTGATCATCGACAACCCCGACATTTTATTCAAGCTGGCAAGTTCCTTTGTCGAAGCCGGCTCGGATATTATTCTCACCTGCACCTTTGGCGGCACGCGCATGAGAATGAAGGATTCGAAATATCAGGACCGCACGCCGGAAGTGAACATACGAGCCGCGGAATTGGCACGTAAAGCCGCATCTGCGCGAGATGGGGTCATGGTAGCCGGTTCATTGGGGCCCGTTGGTGGATTGTTGAAGCCATATGGTCCGCTCGAAGCGGAGGATGTGAAAGCCACCTTTGCCGAACAAACCAAAGCACTCACCGAGGGCGGCGTGGACCTGCTGTTGATCGAAACCATGTTCTCCTTTGAAGAAACGACTGCCGCGTTCGAAGGTGCCAAGTCCGTGAGCGACCTCCCTATCGTGGTCTCGTTCAGCTATGACCGCGGTACACGAACGATGATGGGCATCAAACCGAAGGATGTCATCAAGCGCTACAGCGAAATGGGCGCGGTGGTCGTAGGTGCAAATTGCGGAACCACACTCGAGAATATGGAAGCCGTTGTCAACGAGTACAAGGCGACCTTGCCAAACTTCCCATTGTGGGTTAAGCCGAATGCCGGTGTTCCGCACATGGATATCGAGACCGAGCTGGGCGTCTACGATATGACTCCCGAAGATATGGGAAATTACGCGAAGAAGTATGTGGAATTAGGCGCAAAGATCGTCGGAGGCTGTTGCGGGAACACACCAGAACATGTGGCTGCAATCGCGAGAGCGATAAAAAGCAACTAACCACGAAGGGTCACAAAGGAGCACAAAGAAAACCTTCGTGACCCTTCGTGCTCCTTTGTGGTGAGCAATGCGAGAAACAATTTTAGATCTATTGTCTGGAAAGAAAATTAACTCTCAACCTGCCTTCAGCGGACTGATTCATATTACGTCAGAAGGGTTGGCAAGCGAAGGAATCTCCCTGCACGAAGCGCACCACGATGTGAACAAAATGGCGAGAGCCGCGGCGAGCACATTCCGATTAACCGGAATGCCGTCCGTGGCACTGCCTTTGGATCTGTGCGCGCCTGCCGAAGCGTTGGGTGCGGAGTTGAACTTTTATGAAGACAGCAATGAACGATTCCCTCAACCGAAAAAGTCGTTATTCGCTTCAACGAAATATCTAAACAATGCCTATTTTCAAAACGCAGACTTTACCAACAAGGCCAGGCTTCCGCTGATCTTCGATGCGATCAGATTTTTGAAAGAAGATATAGGTGAAGAGGCGGTAATCTGTGGCTCACTCCCGGGTCCGTACACGCTGCTTTTATACCTGGTTGAAGCCGGCGGTCTATTTGCTGAGATGAAACGTGAACCCAATGTGGTTTTGGATGCGCTATTTCATCTTTCATCCTTTCTTGCGGATGTTGGCAACACCTACCACAACGCAGGCGCAGATTTTATTACCATCCACGATATGGGTGGATCGCCGGGATTTATCGGTCCAGCAAAATATGAGCAATTTGTCTATCCCGCTGAAAAACATTTGATCGAACAGTTGCCGAAGCCGCGTGTCTTGTCGGTCTGTGGCAACGTGACCAGGTCCCTGGAGTTGCTGAATAAAACTGGCGCCGAGGCGATCTCCATTGACCAAACATCAGATGTCAATGTAGCGCGTGCGGCCTTCAAGGATACTTTATTGTTCGGGAATATCGACCCGGTGGCGACGCTGTGGCAGGGAAATGAGGCTCAAATAACGGAATCAATTCGCGGGGCGAAAGAGGCGGGCGTGGACGCCATCTGGCCGGGTTGCGATCTTGTCCCGTCCACGCCGGTCAAAAATATCGAGGTGTTGATCAAAGTCCACTGATTGCTTTTCTGCTACTTTTGTCATATGATGGGGTTATATAGTCCAAATTGTCACACTCAAAAAACCTGGCAGTGGAGAGGTTTAACAGATGCGAACAAAGGGAGAGGCTGTTTCTGAAATCTTGGGGTTTCTTGCTGGTATTCCATTGTTTTCAAAATTAAGTGAACCCTCCTGCCTCTTGTTGGCACGTGTATCCAGGTTCAAACAGGTTGACAAAGGGGAAATTCTATTCTTTCAACACGACCCTTCTGAATCGGCGTTTATCGTTCGCACGGGGGATATATCGATCATCCTGAACAGCTCGGATGGACGCGAGATGGTCATCAACGAAATGCACAGTGGTGACCTGTTCGGTGAATTGGGTATCCTCACAAAGAGACCCCGTTCCACCAGCGCCATCGCGCACACAAAAGCTGAACTGCTCGTGATCCCTGGACAGGCGCTCCTCCAGGTGGTCGAGAGCGAGTCACACTTTGCGCTTCGCATGTTGGAGGTCACGGCGAACCGTCTGCAAATGAGCGGCAAGCGTGAAAGCGCACTGGCTTTTCTGGATGCACAAGCCCGGCTGGCAAGACTTCTTTTGGAATTGGAGGAGCAGGAACATGAGAAAGGATATGTCACCATCTCGCAGGATGAACTGGCTCATCATACCGGCTTGATCCGTCAGACGGTGGCGAAGGCGCTTGGCAAATGGCGTCGTTCCGGCTGGTTGATCACCGGGCGCGGACGCATCCTGATCTTGAATAGGAAAGCCCTGGAAGTGTTGGAAAACAATTTATTGGTTTGACCCTTTTATGTCGTCAAAGCGACAGACAGGCGCGCAAGAGAGTTGTATATTAAGGGCAACGATAAAAAACATAGACCAAAGGAGATATAAAATGAAGGCTACCAAGAAGCAAGCGTCCGCAAGACTGTTCAAAAAATTGTCCGCACTGCGCGCCACGCTCTCCAATGAAGAGCGCTCCGTTTTGGATAAGATCCTCGGTGCGAACGAAGTCTCTGCCCACAAGATATCCAGCGGCAAGATCGCAGGCAAGGTAATGGGTGGTAAAGTCAGTGGCAAGATGACTGGCGGAAAGATCACTGACAAAATCTCTGGCAAGATAACAGATGAAGTCTCCGCTCACAAGCTGTCAAGCGGCAAGATCGCGGGCAAGGTGACTGGCAAAGTCACGGACAAGGTCACCGGCAAAATAACCGAAGTCTCCGCTCACAAGATGTCCAGCGGCAAGATCGCGGGCAAGGTAACTGGTAAAGTCACCGACAAAGTTATCGGCAAGGTGACAGATGAAGTCTCCGCTCATAAGCTGTCCACCGGCAAGATCGCGGGCAAAGTGACTGGCAAAGTCACCGACAAAGTTACCGGCAAGGTCACCGACGAAGTCTCCGCTCACAAGATGACCGGCAAGGTCACTGGTAAGGCGACGGGCAAAGTCTCAGGCAAGGTGACCGACAAATCGATTTCCCGCATTGCCTTCGACCCCAATTCCGAGGAATACAAGATCACGGAATAACGAACGGTTGTAACCATCAAAGTGGATTTTCTGCAGTACGCATTATTGTAGAAAATCCACTTTTCAATATATACTCCAAAGATCACAAACGCTCGAAATGCGCTGGTCTCGTTGTCAACAGATGTCAATGGATGGCAGGTACCATGGAAAAAGACAAGAATATCAATGAAGAGAAGTTATCCGAGCAGTTACAACGTCTCCTCATGTCCATTGAGGCGGGCGGACGGGCAATATTGCCGAGATCCAACGATATCCTTTTGAAATCCATCGTGGAGGCGGCGGCAAAGATCTTCGGCGCGGCGGCGGCATCCATCCTGCTGGTCAGGGAAGAGCAGGAGGCGCTGGAGTTCAAGGTGACCACCGGCGAATCGGACCACGACCTGGTCGGCACCATGTTTCCCTATGATAAGGGCATCGCGGGCTACGTGTTCATGACCGGTATGCCGATCGCCACATCCAATGTGAGGGAGGACAAGCGCTTCAACCAGGATTTTGCCAAGAGCACCGGCTACGTACCAAACTCCATCCTCGCCACACCGCTTATCTCCTCCGATGACCGTGTCATGGGCGTGATGGAAGTGTTGGACAAGATCGACGCGAAATCCTTCGACATGCACGACATGGAATTAATGGGCTTGTTCGCCCAGCAAGCCGCCATGGCGATCGAACAATCGCAGCAGATCGATGCAGTGCAGGATTCAATGGTGCGCGCCTTGAAACGGCTGGCAAAAGCAGACCGGACCAAAGAGTCGGCTGATATCCAATCTGCGCTGGACCAATCATTAGTAAAACGCGAAGAGATGCCCGACCTTCTTGAATTGGCAGACCTTTTCAATCGGATCAGCGCCCTCGGCGAAGCGGAACGAAATGCCTGCATCCAGATCTTGGAAGTGTTCGCCAATTTACGAAAAACAGACTCCTCCCCATTCAGGTTCAGATAAATGCCCGAAGAAACAATACGGCCGGCATGGTCGCAACACTTCACACCTGACGCCATTCAGGAACTTCTCGCACAGGGCCCCTTCGCGAAGATCGATCCCGATTGGGCATGGGGAACCAGCACCGGCAAAGGGATCCGCGTGGCTGTCGTGGATAGTGGCGTCGAATACGATCACCCCGCCCTGGATGATTGTGTGCGCGGCGGTGTGGTCGTCGAGTACGATGCGAAGGCGAAGAACAACTATCGCATCAAACAGGACGAAAAGCCTGCGGATGTTTCCGGACATGGCACCGCCTGTGCGGGCATTATCCACGCTCTCGCGCCCGAAGCGGAGATCTACAGTGTGCGCGTGCTCGGCCGCAACATGGGCGGGCGCGCCATCCAATTTGCGGCGGGGCTCGATTGGGCGATCGAGAACGACATGCAGGTTGTCAACCTGAGTCTGAGCACCTCGCTGGAGGAATACTTCGGACTCTTTCACGACCTCACCGACCAGGCCTATTTCAAGAACATGAGTGTGGTCTCGGCGGTGAACAACATTCCCGAGCCCAGTTATCCTTCCCTTTTTTCATCCGTGATCTCGGTCGCTGCCCACGAAGGTAAAGACCCATTTACGTATTATTACAACCCCAATCCGCCTGTGGAATTTGGCGCGCCCGGCATCGATGTGGAAGTAGCGTGGAACAAGAAACAATATCTCACCTGCACCGGTAATAGTTTTGCCGCGCCACACATCACGGGCATCACGGCACTCATCCGTGCCAAGCACCCGGAGCTGACCCCTTTTCAAGTGAAGACCGTATTGCTCGCCTGCGCGGCGAACACAAAACGAAAATGATTTTTCACCACAAAGGAAAAACAAAATAAAACCTTTGTGACACTTAGTGACCCTTTGTGGTTGACATAACAGGATCGACCGACTCCAAGGAGATTCTCCCATGACGAGATCGACGTCCGCTTCACTCTCCCCGTTTGCTGTTTTCCGGAACCGGAGCTTTTCACTGCTCTGGACCGGTCAACTCGTCTCGACGATGGGCACCGCCCTGACATCCCTTGCCGCATCCATTTACATCTTCCGGATAACGGGGTCTGCTCTCAGCGTGGGATTGATGCTCATGGCAACCGCCGCGCCCAGCCTGCTGGTGGGACTCTTCGCCGGGGTCTTCGTGGACCGCTATGACCGCAAGAAGATCATGATCATAGCGGATATCGCACGAGCGGCATTGATCTTGTTAGTTCCAATTCTGGTCCCACTGAACATCATCTGGTTGTATGTGATCGTAATGCTAACCAGCGCCATAGGTCAGTTCTTCGACCCGGCGCATGAAAGCATCCTGCCCGAAGTGGCATCCGATGAGGAACTCGCTGCTGCCAATTCGTTGATCGCCATCAGTTCGTTCGGTTCCACGGCGATCGGTTTTGCCGCGGCGGGATTGATCGCTTCGGCGGCAAATATCAACTGGGCATTTTATTTCGATGCCATTACATTTATTTTTTCAGCGATCTGCGTTTATCTGATCAGAGTGAAGCCTATCCAGGCGGAAGAAGAGACCAGTGCAGCAGTCGTCATCAAAAACCTGCGCGCGGGGGTACGTCAGCTTTTCAGCACACCGGTGTTGCGCTCATTATTCTCGGTGCAGGTGGTGGTATTGATCTCATTCGGTTTGACGAACACTCTCTTATTGCCCTTCGCCATAAATGCCTTGAATGCAACCGAATTCGAATACGGCTTGCAGGAAGGACTGACCTCCATCGGCTTCGTGGTGGGAAGTCTACTCATGGCAAAATTCTTCGACCGCTTGCAGGGAGGTCAGTGGATGGCGATCAGTTTCCTCGGCATGGGATTGGTGAACGTGGTGTATTCATTCCTGCACTCCATTCCACTGGCAATCGCTTTGATCGCGTTCTCAGGTTTCTTGAATGCACCTTCAGCAATTGGACGGCGCGTGATTTTGCAGCGCAATACTCCTCCCGAAATGCGCGGACGGGTGAGCAGTGTCTTCTTTGTGACGCGCGACGTGTTGTTTTTGGTGGGCATGAGCGCAGCAGGACTGGCAGACTACATGGATGTGCGCGTTCTCTATTTCATCAGCGCCGTGATGCTGTTGCTGGCAGGGGTCGCGTTGCTGTTCATGCCTGAGTTGGGACAGTCGCGCGCGCAGTGGAAGCGCACCCTCGCTTTGCTGCGAGGAGTCGAAGCGGCACCGAGGCTTGGGGCAGGCAGGCCAGCTACAATGGTGGAAGTGGAGCGCTTTATCAGTCACCTGCCAGAGTTGATGGGGATGAGTCAAAAAGAGCGCGCACAACTGGCATCCGATACGCTGGTGGCCGAGGCACAGGGCGGCAAGGTGGTGACCTATCGCGGCGAGGAAAGTGATGCGGCATATTTCATCCTGAAGGGCAGTGTGGGAGCGGGGCATATCAAGGGAGATGAGTATGTCATTCTGAATTATTTGCATGAGGGTGACTTCTTTGGTGAGGTGGCGGCGTTGACGGGCATGCAGCGCACGGCGAACATTATCACGGAGGAAGATTCAGAATTCCTGATCCTTCCTGCCAGGGTATTGAAAAGCCTCACAAAGCGATATCCCAGTTTGAATGTCATGTTCCATACGCTCATCGGCGAACGTCTGAGCCAGACCGAACTGCCGCGCGGTACAGGTTTCGATCAACAGTTGCTACGCGACCTGCGCACGAACCAACCTGATATGGAAAAAGAACCAGCCTCAGCATGAGGTTGGAGTATGATCGATTAATGTCATTCTGAGCAAAGCGAAGAATCTCTACCACGATGTAAGGGACCCTTCGTGGCGGGATGCCACTCAGGGTGACATGCCAAAAGACATAACCAGAGGATGAGGAGTAACGGGTATGGCAAAGACGTCCCCCGTACGTAAGGCTATTAAAAATCAGCGATTAGCATCTAGCGATCAGCTTATAGAGCAAGTTCGCCAGCTCGCATGGATGGGGCAACACGCGAAGGCGATTGAACTGGCGACACAGGCATTATCGGCGCCGAAACTTAAACCCGCCGAGCAAATGGACTTGCTCGACCTGCGCGCCGAATTACATCTCGCACTATCGAATTTTGATGATGCAGAGCAAGATGTCAAGCAGATGGAACGGCTCACAAAGATGGCAGGCAAACCAGCCTTGAAAGCGCAGGCTTTCGTTCGCAAGGCGCACCTGCAAACCTGGCAAAACAAAGGAGGAGCCAAAAGAACGGCCAACTCTGCCCTAAAACTTGCCCGCCAAAGCAAACAAAAAAATTTGGAAGCCGAAGCTCTAATCTGGTTATCACGGAATGCTCAGACCAATGATGATTCCATTAGGCTTGCTCAACAAGCCGCTGACCTGTATCTCACATTGGGAAATCCCTCCCATGCCGGTCATGCGTTGATTTATGTTGCCCTGGCATACTTAAGAATGGGTGAAAACGAACAGGTTAAATCGATTGCACGAACCGCGCTGTCGATTTGCGAACAGACAGGAGATAACCGGCTCAAGGGAGAGGCGTTAAACCTACTGGCCCGTATTGAAAAAGATTTGAAGATCACGATCAAACTACAAAAACAAGCACATCAGGCCTATGAGGCGGCAGGATATATCCAAAGAATTTCCGCAATCAACAATAACATTGGAACCACATATTCCAGTCTCGGTTTATACGCACGAGCAATCCGTTATTATCGCAGAAGCATGGAAATTGTTCCTTCTGAATATCCATTGAATAACACCACGCACATCGAGATAGAGCTGCATGACCTGGACCACGCCCGTCAGCATATCGCAGAGGCGCGTTCCATCACCAAAAATCAAAATGAGTTGGTATTTCCAGAGGAGTTGGAAGGGCGAATTGCTCTGTTGGAAGGTAATCCCAAAGCTGCCATCAACCATTTTAAGAACGCAATTAAAATTTCTCATGATGCCGAACCGGCAAGGGAGATCGGTGAACTGGCTTTGCTTGGGCAGGCATGTCTAGCGCAGGGAAATCTGACTGCGGCATTAAGAGCTACATCCCAAGCGGTGAGAAGGCACCGTATCTTGAACTTTCCATTGATTGACGATCATCCTTCTCAGAATATATGGTGGCGGTACATGCTTGTATTGCGAGCCAACGGAAAAAAGATAGAGGCCCGCGATGCTCTCAAAATGGCATACGACTTTCTGCTGCAGGGCATTGCAAGTTTACAGGATGCGGGTTTGAAACGCAACTATCTGAACAAAGTTGCGATTAATAAGGAAATCATTCAAGCATGGTTCAAAGAGAATGCCAAACGCAAAATGCCTGGTGAGCAGTTGTTCGCTCATCTTGCCGCCAAGTCTAATATTCGTGAGCCGTTCCAGCGTCTGGCAGAGATCAGTTTGGAGCTCAACCAGCTAAAAACTGCCGCTGAGATCCAAACCTTCCTCGTCGAAGAAGCCACCGAGCTTAGTGGCGGCGAACGCGTGATGTTGATCCTTGAAAAGGACGGCAAATTGGAAGTGGCGGATTCCCTGCTCCCGCGTGGAGAGGAAGCCGCAAAAGTTCTCGCTTCGATTCAGAAACACCTCACCCCCACCCGCCTCACACGGACTGTTCAACTGATTCTGCCCAAGAAATCTGGTCTCAGCCGGATCGTTGCTCCGCTCATCGCCCAAAACCAGATCCTCGGCTACCTCTACGTGGACATGGATTCGCTCTACGGCACGTTCGACGAAACCGACCGCGACATGCTTGGCATGTTGGCGAATCAAACCGCCGTCGCTTTGGACAATGCCCAATGGTCCCAGGGACTTGAGCAAAAGGTCCAGGAACGAACCGAAGAACTCAACGCCCGCGTAGACGAACTCGCCATCCTTAACAGCGTCGGTGAAGCGATGGCAAAGACGCTGGATGTCAAAACAGTGACAAAGATCGTGGGCGATAAAGTGCGCGACATCTTCAAAGCAGAAGCGGTTGATCTTTTACTTCTTGATAACAATACCAACTTAATCCATGGAGTATATTCCTTTTACGGCGATTACCAGTCGTTTGAACCTTTTCCCCTTGGCAAAGGATTGACTTCCCGAATAATCGCGACGCGAGAGCCTCTTATTCTTGGCACCAACCAACAACAGCATGAATTTGGCAGTTTTAGTATTAACGAAGAGGATAAAACCGAGTCTTACATGGGTGTGCCCATCATCACCGGCAAGAAGGTCTTGGGCGTGGCGAGTGTGCAAAGTTACAAGCAAAATGCCTACACCGAAAACCACTTGCGCTTACTCCAAACACTCTCCTCCAACATGGGTGTCGCCATCCAGAACGCGCGTCTCTTTGAAGCCGAGCAGGAACGCGTAGCCGAGCTGGCAATTATCAATAGCATGCAGGAGGGACTGGCTTCCAAATTAGATATTCAGGAAATTCACAATTTGGTGGGTGATGAGATCCGCAAGATCTTCAAAGCGGATACAACCTATATTCTTCAATATGACAGCAGGAAGAAGATGGTCTATTCTTATTACTATGTAGAGAGAGGCCATCCTTTGCCTCCACAGGAAATTCCATTTGGTACAGGTTTGTACACAAAGATCATCAAGTCGCGCAAGCCTTTGCTGTTTGGAACAGAAAAGGATTCGAGGAAAGCGGGCGCCAATATTATCAATTCGCCGGGTTACGACAGGGAACTCAACGAATCGTTTCTGGGACTGCCTATCCTGCTGGGCAACAAAGTGACCGGCGTCGTGAGCGTCCAAAGTTACAAACAGAATGCCTTTGGTGAGAACGACGTGCGTCTATTGACCACGCTTGCCAACTCCATGAGCATTGCTTTGCAAAACGCCCAATCGTTCAAAGCCGAGCAGGAACGCGTCGCCGAGTTGCAGATCATCAACTCCATCCAGCAGGGGCTTGCCGCCGAGTTGGACTTCCAGGCTATTGTGGATCTGGTCGGCGATAAACTGCGCGAAGTGTTCAACACGCCTGATCTTGTCATCAATTGGTACGATGAAAAAGCCAATTTGCTTCATATCCTTTATGCTTATGAGCATGGAAAACGCTTCATTCTTTCACCCGAACCACCATACCCGGGTGGGCAATTTGAATTAATGGTCAGTACACGTAAACCTTTGGTACTTAACTTTGTTCAAGATTATGAAAGGTTGGGGATACTCCCAGTTCCAGGTACAGACCAGAGTAAGTCTCTTATCTCCGTCCCCATTATTAGTGGCGATCGCGTTCTTGGAAGCGTCACTATCGAAAACTACGAGCGCGAGAATGCCTATGCTGAATCCGAACTGCGCCTGCTGACCACCATCGCCGCGTCGTTGGGAACTGCACTCGAAAACGCCCGTCTCTTCGATGAGACCCAGCGCCTCTTCAAAGCCGAGCAGGAGCGCGTTGCCGAGTTGCAGATCATCAACTCCATTCAGCAGGGCCTCGCCGCCGAGTTGGACTTCCAAGCCATTGTGGATCTGGTCGGTGATAAATTGCGCGAAGTGTTCCATACGCTGGATATCAGCATCATATGGCGCGATGAACAAACCAGCCTGTTTCACTTTCTATATGCCTACGAACACGGCGAACGCATAAGCATTTCAGCACAAGACCTGACCGGCACCCCCATTGATGAAGTTCTCAAGTCGCAAAAACTGAGAGTGGAAAACACCGACCGTTCGAACCCCGATATACACCCGCTTTATGGTGACTTGAGCAAATGCATCGCCATGGCTCCCATCGTCAGCAGTCGCCGCACCGTAGGTGTGCTCTGTCTCGAAGATCATGAACGCGAGAATGCCTTTGGTGAATCCGAACTACGTTTGTTGACCACCATCGCCGCCTCGCTGGGAACGGCACTCGAAAATGCCCGCCTTTTCGATGAGACCCAGCGCCTGCTCAAAGAGACCGAGGAACGCAATGCCGAATTGGCAGTCATCAACTCCGTGCAGGAGGGCCTCGTTGCCAGGATGGACATCCAAGGCATTTACGATCTGGTTGGCGACAAAATTCGCAGTATTTTCGATGCCCAGGCAGTCGGGATCGTTTCAGTGGATGCCTCAACAGGAATGGAGATTTTCCATTATGTTCATGAAAAAGGGAAACGATACTATCCTGCTCCTCGTCGCTTTGACCAGACGCGCAGGTGGCTGGTTGAGAATCGAAAACCGTACCTGAACAATCACATCACACCGGAAGTTAGAGCTGAGAATGACGTACAAGATGTAGAAGGTACTGAAACGCCAAAATCTCTTCTCGATGTGCCGTTGATGGTCGGCCAGGTGGTAAAGGGCTACGTGACGCTTCAGAACATCGACCGATACGAAGCGTTCACCGATGCAGATGTGCGCTTACTGACGACCCTCGCCAATTCAATGAGCGTCGCGCTGGAAAATGCCCGCCTCTTCGATGAGACACAACGTCTGCTCAAAGAGACCGAGGAACGCAATGCCGAATTGGCAGTCATCAACAGCGTACAACAGGGATTGTCTTCGAAACTGGAGATGCAAGCCATTTATGAACTGGTTGGCGATAAGATTCAGGAAATTTTCAACGCGCAAAGTGTGTTGATCGCCACATTTGATCGCGCGACCGGACTGGCTTCCATTCCCTATAATTTTGAAATGGGACAACGCTATTCTACAGCTCCCTATCCGTTCACCGGGCTTCATAAGAAATTGATGCGGTACGAAAAAACCGTGTTGATCAATGAGAACGCGGAACAAAAGATCAAAGAGATGGACATGGTTCAGGTATCAGGCACGGAAATATCCAGATCCCTGCTTTTTGTGCCTCTCAACTCCGGCAATGGAGTGAACGGCGCGATCTCATTGCAGAATGTCGAACGTGAGCATGCCTTTTCTGAAGCGGATGTGCGTCTGTTGGAGACCCTCGCCTCCTCGATGAGTGTGGCACTCGAGAATGCACGTCTTTTTGATGAAACCCAGCGCCTGCTCAAGGAGACCGAACAACGTAATGCCGAACTCGCCATCATCAACAGTGTCCAGGCCGCCCTGGCCGCCGAACTCAACATTCAGGGCATTTATGAAGCGGTCGGCGACAAGATCCGCGAAATATTTCACAATGTGGATGTAGGAATTCGAATTTATGATTCCAAGACCAACCTGATGCACTATCCCTACGCGTACGAAAATGGGGAGCGTATCACAATTGATTCCAACCTGGTCAATACAGGATTTAATGCCCACGTTCTACGAACCCGCGAAACAGTGGTCATCAATGAGAACATGGCGCAGGAAATGAAAAAATATGGCAGTACCATCCTGCCTGGCACAAAGTTGGAGAAATCGGTGGTCATTGTGCCGTTGGTGGTGGGCGATCAGACACGCGGGATGATTGATATGGTGGATATGGAAAACGAGCACGCATTCAGCGACTCGGATGTGCGCCTCCTGCAAACGCTCGCCAACAGCATGAGCGTGGCGCTCGAAAACGCCCGTCTCTTCGATGAGACCCAGCGTCTGCTCAAAGAGACCGAACAACGCGCCGCCGAACTTGCGATCATCAATAGTATTCAACAAGGACTTGCATCCAAGCTTGAATTTCAATCGATCATAGATCTTGTAGGAGATAAGTTACGTGAGGTGCTTAATACAAAAGATATTGGAATTCGCCTCTATGACGAGCAAACGGATCTAATGCATTATCCATATGAATATGAACATGGACAACGATTTACGACGGCGCCGGCAAAATCCACTGCCATGTTCCAGGAAATGCGTAAAACTCGTTCTTCAATTGTTGGTAACACAATGGAGATCATGGAAAGATTCGGGGTGCCCACCATTCCTGGAAGTGACACTTCAAAATCAATGGTCAACAATCCAATTATTGCAGGCGACAAGGTGATTGGAGCGATTATCGTTGAGGATTATGAACGCGAAAATGCGTTCGACGATTCAGATGTCCGTTTGATGCAAACGATAGCGGCCTCTATGGGAGTTGCACTCGAGAATGCACGTCTCTTTGATGAGACTCAGATCCTGCTCAAAGAGACGGAACAACGGGCGACGGAACTCTCTGCCATCAGCACGGTCAGTCAGGCTCTCGTGGCGGAAACGGAACTCGAAGCGATGATCCAGCTGATCGGGAGTCAGACGCGGGAGATCTTCCATGCCGATATCGCCTACCTGGCCTTGTTCGATCCACAATCAGGCATGATCAATTTCCCCTATGCATATGGCGACGAAGCCTTGAAGTCCATCAAATTCGGACAGGGTCTCACGAGCCGCATCATCGAATCGGGTGAGCCATTGTTGATCAACAAGGATATTGCGGGACGCAGTGCGCAACTTGGCACAAAACGTGTTGGCAGGGAAGCGCTTTCGTACCTGGGTGTGCCGATCAAGTCGGGCAAGGAGACCATCGGCGTGTTAAGCGCACAAAGCACCACTGAGGAGGGGGTTTTCGATAACGATGATCTGCGACTGCTGACCACCATTGCGGCCAGTGCAGGCGCGGCGATCCACACTGCAAGACTGCATGCTGAAACACAACGCCGAGCCAGTGAAATGTCCACGCTGGCTGAGATCGGAAACGATATCGCCGCCTCACGCGACCTTGAGCCTGTCCTCGAACGGATCGCCGCCCACGCCAAGGACATCCTGCGCGTGCGTGATATTGTCATCACCATGCGCGAATCGGACGGCGATAACTTCCGAACCGTTATTGCTTTTGGAAAATATACCGATGAATTGAAGTCGGTGGTGATCACCCCAAACAAGGGAATCATGGGACGCATTCTCGAAAGCGGTGTACCCGAATTCGTGAACGACCCAAGTCATGATCCGCGCGTGTACCACGTTCCTGGCACCCCTGAGGAAGAGGACGAAAAAGAATATATGATGGGCGCGCCACTGGTCTCCCGTGGACAAACCATCGGCGGGATCATGGTCTGGCGTGAACATCCCGATAGTATGTTCTCTCAACCCGACCTCGACTTCCTCGTCAGCGTTGCACGTCAGACCGCCATCGCCATCGAGAGCGCGAGGCTGTATCTGGAAACCCAACGCCGCGCCCGTGAAATGTCCGCGCTGGTGGAGGTGGGACGTGACATTTCAGCCAGTCTCGATGCAGAGACCGTGCTGGCGGGAATCGTTACCCATGCGAAAGACTTGCTCAACGCGGATACCAGCGCCCTTTTCCTGCCCGAGGTCGACGGCAAAACCTTCCGCGCCATTGCGGTCGTCGGTGATATTGCCAAGGAGCTTCGCAATGAAACGATCACATTGGGCGAAGGCATATTGGGCAATATCGCCCTGCAGAAGCAAGGCGAGATCGTCAATGACACCAATACCGATCCGCGCGGTGTACAGATCGCTGGCACCGAAGATATTCAGGACGAACACCTGATGGCCGTGCCATTGCTTGCCAATGAAGAACTAAAAGGATTGATGTCCATCTGGCGCACCGGTAAGGGACTCGATTTTACCGAATTTGAATTGGAATTCCTCGGCAACCTGTCACGGCAGGCGGTCATTGCCGTGCAGAACGCGCAGTTGTTTGCCGAAACCACTGAAACGCTCGAACAACAAACCGCCACCAGCGAGATCC
>Ga0210377_10001143_pt1 | contig 24472 bp, 25 predicted proteins | sample PLM4_65_b1redo_FD_155480 | JGI IMG/M metagenome (GOLD analysis project Ga0210377, IMG submission 155480) | Groundwater sediment microbial communities from an aquifer in East River, Colorado, USA - PLM4_65_b1 redo | ecosystem: Environmental > Terrestrial > Soil > Riparian zone | place: USA: East...
GTGGGAGTTCCACCGTCAGATGGAGCTGAGCCCGGAGCAGCTCGTCGACGAGGCGGATCCGATCGGCCTGCTCGAGCCCGTCGGGCCGATCGACGCCGAGAAGAAGGGCCGCCAGACCTGGCGCTACACGTTCCCGGCCCAGGAGTACGACCTCGGGGGGCGCGGGCTCTTCGATCCCGCCAACAAGCAGAAGGACCCTGACGGATCGCCGTTCAGCTGGGCGGCCGGTGAGCTCGTCGCCGTCGACCCCGCGACCGCCACGATCGACATCCGACGGGATGTGACCGCGCCACACCCGCGGGCCGTCGTGCCGCTGCCCTGGGTGCCCACGCCCGAGCACCAGGCGCGGCTCTTCGAGCTCGGCGAATCGGTCCTGGACGACGGCCTGCGGTCCGAGGGCCCGCATCGCGCCGCCCGGGACCTGCTGCTGCGACTGCCGCCCCGCTGCGGGCAGGCCGCCGGCCAACCGCTCGGCCGGAAGGGCGAAACGGACCTCGCGGCGGCGCGCCGCCTGGCGCTGACCCTCGACCGCACGACGCTGGCGATCCAGGGTCCACCGGGCTCGGGCAAGACCTACAGCGGCGCGCGGATGATCTGCTCCCTTCTCGCAAGCGGCAAGCGCGTCGGGATCACCGCGAACAGCCACAAGGTGATCGGCAACCTCCTGGGTGCGGTCCTGGCCGCAGCTGAAGCGGAGTCCGTCCGGGTCGATGCGGTCCAGCGCGGCGAGCCGGAAAACGTGCTCGACCATCCGTCCGTCACGCGAGCCGACAACCCGGGAGAGGCAGCGATCCGCCTCGGCAGCGGCCAGGCGAACCTCGCCGCCGGGACCTCGTGGCTGTGGGCATCGCCGAAGATGGCGGACTCGGTGGACGTCCTGTTCGTGGACGAGGCCGGGCAGATCTCGCTCGCCAATGTGCTGGCGATGTCACACGCGACGGCCAGCATCGTCCTCCTGGGCGATCCGCAGCAGCTCGATCAGCCGCTTCGCGGCAGTCACCCGCCGGGCGCCGACCAGTCGGCGCTCGCCCACGTGTTGGGTGACGATGCCACGATGCCCCCGACCCAGGGGCTCTTCCTCGAGACCACCTGGCGGCTGCATCCGGACCTGTGTGCCTTCACCTCGGAGGTCTTCTACGACCGCCGGCTCGAGCCGGAAGCCCATCTCGAGGTCCAGCGGCTGCAGGCCCTGAGCCCGCTCGTCGATGGGGTCGGGCCGCGGCTCCTCGAAACGGCGACGCAGGGCGCCGACAACGAATCGCCGATCGAGGCGGAAGCGGTCGCTCGGCTCGCCCGCGAGCTGGCCGAGAGCGGCGCAAGCTGGGTGGACGAGCACGGCGACCTGCGGCCGGTCACCTGGGCCGAGATCCTGATCGTGGCGCCCTATAACGCCCAGGTCGGCGCGATCCGGCGGCTCCTGCCCAGCGAGGCCCGCGTGGGGACGGTGGACAAGTTCCAGGGCCAGGAGGCCCCGATCAGCATCTACTCCCTGACGACGTCGAGCGCCGAGCTCGCTCCGCGCGGGATGGACTTCCTGTACAGCCGGCACCGGCTCAACGTGGCCACCTCCCGGGCGCGATGCGTGGCCGTCGTCGCGGCTTCGCCCGATCTCCTTCGCGTCCGGGCCCGAACGCCCGAGCAGATGCGCCTGGCCAATGCCCTCTGCCGCTTCGTCGAGTACGCAGGCGCTCGTGGCTGACTCGTCGGCCGATCACCTGGCGCCGAGCCGCCTGGCCACGCTCCGGCAGCGCTCCCTCCTCTCGCTGATGGCCGGGGTGGCGCTGGGCAGCACCGGCCACATCGCCGCAGTGACGGTCGCGACGATCGTGGCCAAGGACCTGGCCGGGACCACGATCTGGAGCGGCGCGCCGGGCGCCACCGTGGTGGTCGGGGCCGCGCTCGGCTCGACCCTGCTGTCGAGGTTGATGGTCGCCCGTGGCCGGCGCGCCGGGCTGAGCACCGGGTACGTGGTCGGGCTCGTCGGCGCCATCGTCGCCACGTTCGCCGTGCTCGAACGGTCGTTGCCGCTGCTGCTCGCCGGGACCGTCCTGATCGGCTTCGGCAACAGCTCCAACCAGCTGTCCCGGTACGTGGCCGCGGACCTGTTCCCCGGCGCCCGGCGCGCCTCGGCGATCGGGCTGGTCGTCTGGGGCGCGACGTTCGGTGCGGTCGTCGGCCCAAACCTGATCGCCTGGGCCGGCTCGCTCGGCGAGGAGATCGGGCTGCCGCCGCTGGCCGGCGCCTACCTCCTGCCGGTGGTCTTCGTCGGGGCGGCCGCGGTCCTCTCCTTCGTGCTGCTCCGCCCGGACCCGTACGTGCTGGCGGACGACTCCGAACCGCATCTCGACGACGCGTCCGGTGGTCAGGTGCCGCTCGAACGGATCCTGCGCCGCCCGCACGTCCCGGCCGCGATCGCGGCGCTCGTCGCCGGCCAGGTCGTGATGGTCCTGGTCATGACGATGACCCCACTGCACATGACCGAGCACGGCCACGGGCTGGCGGCGGTCGGGCTGGTCATCAGCGGCCACACGTTCGGGATGTTCGCGCTCTCGCCGATCTCGGGCCGCCTGACCGACCGGTTCGGCAGCCTGGCCGTCGTCTTCAGCGGCCTGCTGGTGACCGGGGCATCGGCGATCCTGTCGGCGGTCGCCCCGGCCGACGGCGGCCCGGTCCTGTTCATCGCCCTGTTCCTGCTGGGCTACGGCTGGAACCTCGGCTTCGTCGCCGGGTCCGCGCTCCTGACCCAGGACCTCAGCCTGCCCGAGCGCACACGCCTCCAGGGCACCACCGACGCCCTGATCTGGAGCTCCGCCGCGGCCGCGAGCATCGGCTCGGGGGTGGTCGTCGCGATCGCCGGGTTCACGGCGCTGGGGCTGCTCGGGGCGGCGCTGGTGATCGTCCCGGCCTGGCTCGTCCTGGCCAGGCGCCGCGCGGTCGCGTCGGGGGCTGGCTAGGGCAGCAGCTGGCGGCGGACCCAGGCCGCGAGCACCGCCGCGCAGGTCTCGACCTGGGCCAGCGGAACGTGCTCGTCGGCGCTGTGCGCAACCTTCACATTGCCCGGACCGAAGATCACGCACGGCGTGTCCCCCTCGTTGACGAACAGCCGCATGTCCGCACCGTACGGCTCGCCGAGGAGCGCCGGCCGCCGGCCGGTCACGTGCTCGATCGTCTCGGCCAGGCCGACCGGCAATGGGTGATCCGAGGGCACGCGCGTCGATCCGAAGCGTCCGCCGCTGATCTCGACGGTCGCCGGGTGCTCGCGCAGGAATTCATCGGCCGCGCAGGCGGCCTCGATGCAGGCACGGAGCTCGGCAGCGGCGTCGGCCTCGGTCTGACCGAGCCGGACGCCGTAGCGACCGTCCGCGGTAACCCGGTCGAGCACGGTCGACGCCCACTCGCCGCCGCCGACGATCCCGATGATGGTCGGGTACGGGAGCCCGAGCGCCGTCATCAGCGGATCGGTCTCGGCGTCATTGCGGCGCGCCTCGTCGGCCTCCAGCGCCCGTGCGAGGACCCACAGCTTGTCGAGGGCCGAGACGCCCTCGCGCCGGCGCGAGGCGTGGGCCGCCCGGCCCGGAACGGTCAACCGGAAGGTGATCGCGCCGGCATGGGCGACCACCACGTCCAGGTCCGACGGTTCCGTGATGATCGCCATCTCGCCGGTCGCGCCCGCCCGGATCGCGGCCAGTGTGCCCTGCCCGCCGTCCTCCTCGGACGGGACCAGCGCGACGATCAGCTCGCCGTCGAGGCGCCCGAGGGAACCGTCGGCACCCAGCGCCCGGACCGCCGTCAGGATCGAGGCCACCCCGCCCTTCATGTCGCACGAGCCCCGCCCGTACATCGCACCGTCGCGGATCTCGCCGCTCCACGGGTCGCCGGTCCAGGTCGCGGGATCGCCCGGCGGCACCACGTCGAGATGGCCGGACAGCACGATCCGACGAGCGCCGGGCCGTCCGGCCCGTCCGATCACCACGGGCAGCGAACCGCGCGGCATCTCCTCGCCGGGCCAGGCCGGGTCGGCGCGGATGGCAGCCAGGTCCGGCAGGAGCGTCTCGACGACCAGCCCGAGCTCGCGCAGCGCCTCGGCGGTCCACGCCGACATCGCCTCCTCGGACCCCGTGATACTCGGGATCCGGATCATCGCCCGCAGGTCGGCGACCAGCCGCTCCCGATCGATCGCTGGAACGGCCGGGTCAGCCACGGAACAGGGGTCTGGACATGCAGGTCGGGCCGCCGGAACCGTTCACGCCGATCTCCGATGCGGGATAGGTGTGCACCTCGCAACCGGCCGCCGCGAGAGCCCCCGCCGTCCGCGGGTTCCCTTCGGCCAGGATGACCACGCCCGGGCGGACCGCGAGGACGTTGCAGCCGAGCGTCGCGAACTCGTCCTCGGGTACCTCGATCAGGCGAATCCCCAGCTCGCGCAGGAGCTGCCAGAGGCCGATCGGCAACAGCGGCAGGTAGACCACCGCAATGTCGTCGGCCACCGGCGAGATCACCGACAGCAGGTGGATCAGCTCGGCCGGTCCGCGCCAGTACGGAACGTCGAAAACCCGGACGTCGCCGCCGACGATGGCGGCGAGCTGCCGGGCGCCGTCGTCGTTGGTCCGGAGCGTCCGCCCGACGCACAGGAGCTCGGGGCGCAGCCAGAAGGTGTCGCCGCCTTCAACCGTGCCGGGCGCCGCGATCCGCCCGACGGTGGGGATGCCCGCCGCGACCGTCCAGCCCTCGAGCGTCGCCGGTTCGGATGCCCGGTTCGGCTTGCCCGGCCGAAGGGCGATCGCGCCCCGATCCGAGACCAGGAGCGGGTCGAACGTGTAGACGAGATCGGGACTGTCGGTCTCGGCGTCGAGGACGTGGACGCGAGGTCCGAGCCCGGCGAGCGTCTCCGTGAACGCGTCGTGCTCGCGCTGGGCGACCGCGAGGTCGACAGGGCGCAGGAAGCCGTGGGCCGGCTCGTCGAAGGCCGCGCCAAAGGCCGGCCCGGGCCGCTTGACGAGCACGTCGCGCAACGGCGCGGTCATGCTCTGCGCCCCGAACGAGGTGATAACGGATCCCATCGCAGAAGGATAGGCGTGGCGACCCGGGTCTTGGCGGGCGGCCCAACAACGGGTAGCCTGACGTCGTGGCCGGCTACGTGGCGAGCAGCAGGCTCCAGGGAGCGGTCCCCCGCTTCGCGGGCAACAGCCCGGGTCGGCGAGGCGCCGCGGTTCAGCTCGGCATCGACACGTTCCCGGGCGGCCGACCGCCCGAGGCGGACCAGATCGAGCTGGTCGGGCAGCCGCTCGACATGTCGATCCGCGAGTGGCTCGCTTCGATCGGCGAGAGCTGGTCCCAGCTCACCTTCTACCTGTTCGATTCGGAGAGCTGGCGCTGACCGGGACGGGCTGCGGTATCGTTGCCCGATCAACATTCAACCGCGCGATCCCGGGGTGTAGCATCGCGGCCATGACCATTCTCCAGCCGACCGAACGGCCGCTCGAGCCACGCGACGCGCGCCTGGCGCCTTGGCGGGCGTTCCTCCTTGCCCACGCCCGGGTGGTCCGGCGCCTCGACGAAGAGCTGCGCGCCGAGCACGACCTGACGATTGGTGAGTACGACGCCCTGGTGACGATCGCCCAGGCCCCGGACCGGCGGATCCGGATGCGCCAGCTGGCCGATGAGGTGATCCTGAGCAAGAGCGGGGTCACCCGGCTCATCGATCGGCTGGTCGACGACGGGCTGGTCGAGCGGAGCGCCTGCCTGGCCGATGCCCGCGGCGCCGAGGCGGTCCTGACCGACCGTGGGCTGGCCCGGCTGCGGGCCGCCTCGAGGACCCACCTGCGCGGTATCGACGAGCACTTTCTGGCGGTCCTCGACCATGACGAACTGGCCGTGATCGAGCGGACCCTGGCGTCGGTCGCCCACAAGGCGGGCGCCGCGCCGGGCTCGAGCGGCGACTGCTGAGCCGGGTGCCCGGCCAGCTGCGCGTCGGGACGAGCGGCTTCGCCTATCGAGGCTGGGGCCCGCGGTTCTACCCGGCCGGACTACCGGCGGGCCGGATGCTGGACCACTACGCGGCCCGGCTGGGCGCGGTCGAGCTCAACAACACGTTCTACCGGAGCCCGACGCCGGCCGCGGTCGCAGCCTGGCTTGCGGCGACGCCGGGCGACTTCCGGTTCGCGGTCAAGGCCCAGCGTGGTGGCTCGTACCGGGCACTGCAGGTGGATCCGGCAACGAGCGTCCCTTGGCTGACCGGCCCGTATCGCGCGTTTGGGGAGCGACTCGGGACGGTCCTCTTCCGGGTCCCGGACCGCGTCCAGCGGAACGACGAGCGATTGGCGGCACTGCTCGACGCGTGGCCCCGCGACCTGCCGCTGACGGTCGAATTCCAGGACCCGAGCTGGCATGTCGACGAGACATTCGCGGCCCTCCGGCGGGTCGGCGCCGCCCTGTGCACGACCGAGCTGCCCGACGACGAGGAGCCGCCAACCATCCGGCGGACGGGCTCCTTCCTGTACCTCCGGCTCCGCCGGCACGATTACACCGACGCGGAGCTGCGCGCCTGGGCGGCGAGACTCGAGCCGTTCCTGGAATCCGGCGACGATGCGTATGTCTTCTTCCGCCACGACGATGTCGGCCGGGGACCGGAGCTGGCGCTCGCGCTGCAGGCGGCCGTCGCCGGTCGGCTCGGGGCCGGAGGCGACGGCTAGGTGCGCGAACCCTCGGCCGGACCGAACACGACCAGGATCTCCAGCCGCTCGGCGATGTCGTGGAACCGGTGGGGCACCGTCGCCGCAACGAACACGAGCGACCCGGCCGCCACCACTCGCGTCTCCTCCCCGACGGTGATCGAGGCTCGGCCGGCGACGACGTAATAGAGCTCGTCCTCGGTGTGCGGCGACTGGGGGTCGGTGGCACCGGCCTCGAGGACGTAGAGCCCGGCCGACAGGTCCGGAACGCGCAGGAACTCGCGGTAGCGCTCGGCGCCGGCCGCCCGCACTCGATCGATCTCGGCCAATTCCCAGGTCTGCATCGCCAATCCTCCTGCTGCGCCTTCAGGTTAGCCGCGCCGGCCGGACCCGCTGTCATGCCGGCGGCCGCCGGGACCGGACTCGTCGGAACCAGACCGGTCACGACGGCCCGTAACCGGGATCGCGGGTAGCATCCGGGCGTGATCCGCCTGAATGGAGGCCCGTCCCGCTGGCTGGCGCCGGTCGCCCTGGCCGTGCTCACGGCCGCCTGCGGCTCGACGGCCATCACGGGCGGGCCCTCGGTGCCGGGCAGCTCGGCAGGCGGTACGCCATCGGCCGGGTCTGGCGCGACCGCATCCCAGGGTTCGGGCGCTCCCGCGACGCCGCCGGCGTCGGCGTTCGACCCCACCGGGGTGACCCTCGAGGTCGACGTGATCGCGAGCGGGCTGACCAGCCCGGTCGACGTCACCGCGGCCGACGACGGCAGCGGACGGATCTTCGTGGTCGAGCAGGCCGGCCGGATCCGGCTCGTCCGTGATGGCCAGCTGCGGACCGAACCGTTCCTCGACATCCAGGAGCGGATCGCGAGCGGCGGCGAGCGCGGCCTCCTGGGTCTCGCGTTCCATCCCGACTTCCCGGCCGATCCACGCCTGTTCGTCGACTACACCGACCGCAACGGCGACACGGTCGTCTCGGAATTCCGCCTCGATGGGTCGGACCCGGCCCGCGCCGACCCCGCCTCGGAGCGGATCCTGATCCAGATCGACCAACCGTTCCCGAACCACAACGGCGGAGGGGTCGCCTTCGGCTCGGACGGAATGCTCTACGTGTCGACCGGCGACGGCGGCTCGGGTGGCGACCCGCAGGGCAACGGCCGCCGGCTCGACACGCTGCTGGCAAAGATCCTGCGGATCGACGTCGACGGTGCCCCCGATGCCAATCGGCCCTATCGCGTCCCGGCCGACAACCCGTTCCTCGACGTCGCCCACGCCCGGCCCGAGATCTGGTTGACCGGGCTGCGAAACCCGTGGCGGATGCGATTCGATCAGGCCACCGGCGACCTGTGGATCGGAGATGTCGGCCAGGGCGCCTGGGAGGAGATCGACGTTGCGCCGGCGGGTCAGGGCGGCCTCGACTTCGGCTGGAACGTGATGGAGGGCGCCCACTGCTACGAGCCGAGCGACGGCTGCGACGAGACCGGGCTCGTCCTGCCGGTCGCCGAATACGACCACAGCATGGGTTGCGCGGTGATCGGTGGACCGGTCGTCCGCGACGCCGGCCAGCCGCTCCTCGACGGCGGCTACCTGTTCTCCGATGCGTGCTCGGGCCGCTTGTGGTTGCTGGATGCCGCCGCGGCGACCGCTGAGCGCGAGCCGGTGATCGTGCTCGAATCGGGCCGATCCATCAGCTCGATCGCGCTCGATGAGGACGGAACCGTGCTGGCGACGGACCTCGGTGGCGGTCAGCTCCTGGCGATCACGGCTGCGCGGCCGTAAGGCCGAGGCGGGCGTTCGCCTGGCAGCGAGCGATGTCGCTCCCTACAGCGCCAGCGGGTTTGCCTTCTCCGGGTCGATCCCGAGCTCGCGGATCGCCTTGGCCGCCTTCGTCCCGGCGATGGCGCCGCAGCGAGCGAGCTCAGCCATCGTGGCCGCCGCGATGTGGGTCGGATCGATCTCGAACAGCCCGCGCAGGTTCTCGCGCGTGTCGCTCCGCCCGAAGCCGTCCGTCCCGAGGGGCAGGAAGTGCGGCGGCAGCCAGCGCGCGACCATGTCGGGGAGCGCCTTCATCCAGTCCGTGGCCGCGATGATCGGGCCGCCTTCGTGGGGCAGGACCTGGGAAACGTAGGGGATCCGCGGGGTCCTGGCATCCGGGTGGAGCCGGTTCCACCGCTCGACCTCGAGGGCGTCGCGGCGGAGCAGCGGGAACGACGGCGCGCTGTACACCTCGGCCGCGATCCCGAACTTCTCGGCCAGCAGGTCGCGGGCCGCCAGCACCTGCTGGAGGATCGAACCCGATCCCACCAGGCGGGCGGCGTGGACATCGCGTCCCAGGTCGGGCGCCGCGGCGAACCGGTAGACGCCGCGCAGGATCGCCTCATCCGTCACGTCGGGCCGTGCCGGCTGCGCGTAGTTCTCGTTGTAGATCGTGATGTAGTAGAAGACGTCCTCGGCCTTCGGCCCGTACATCCGCTCGATCCCGTCGCGGACGACGGCGGCCAGCTCGTAGGCAAAGGCCGGGTCGTAAGCGCGGATGTTGGGCACGGTCGACGCCAGGATCTGGGTCTGCCCATCATCGTGCTGGAGGCCCTCGCCGGTCAGCGTCGTCCGCCCGGCCGTGGCGCCCATCAGGAACCCCCGGCCGCGCGAATCGCCGAACGCCCACATCTGGTCGCCGGTCCGCTGGAACCCGAACATCGAGTAGAAGATGTAGAACGGGATGACCGGCAGGCCGTGCGTGGCGTAGGACGTGCCGGCCGCCTGGAAGCTGGCCATCGAGCCGGCCTCGGTGATCCCCTCCTCGAGGACCTGGCCGTCCGTCGCCTCGCGGTACGACAGCACCAGGTCCGAGTCGACCGGCTCATAGCGCTGCCCGAGCGCGGCGTAGATGCCGACCTCCTTGAACAGGGGGTCCATGCCGAAGGTCCGCGCCTCGTCCGGGATGATCGGCACGATCCGCGGTCCGAGCTCCTTGTCGCGGATCAGGTTGCGCAGGATCCGCGCGAAGACCATCGTCGTGGAGACCGGCGTCGGGCTCCCGGCGGCGAACTCGGCGTCCACGGCCGCAGCCGGCGAGGGCATGGCCGGGGCGCGCACCACCCGCTTCGGGATCGGCCCGCCCAGCGCCCGTCGCCGCTCCAGCAGGTACTGGATCTCCTCGGAATCGGGGCCCGGGTGGTAGTACGGCGCGTCCTTCAGGTCGGCGTCCGGAATCGGCAGCTCGAGGCGGTCGCGGAAGATCCGGAGCTCAGCCTCGTTGAGCTTCTTGGCCTGGTGGGTGATGTTGCGGGCTTCGACGCCCGGGCCCAGGGTCCAGCCCTTGACCGTGTGGGCGAGGACCACGGTGGGTGCTCCGCTGTGTTCGACGGCGGCCCGGTAGGCCGCGTAGACCTTGCGGTAGTCGTGCCCGCCGCGGCGGAGCTTGGCGAGGTCGTCGTCGGACAGGTGCTCGACCATCTTGCGGAGCCGGGGGTCGGGCCCGAAGAAGTGCTCGCGGATGTAGGCGCCACCCGCGACCGAGTACTTCTGGAACTCGCCGTCGAGCGTCTCGTTCATCTGCTGGACCAGCAGGCCGTCGACGTCGCGGGCCAGCAGGTCGTCCCACTCGCGACCCCACACCACCTTGATCACGTTCCAGCCCGCGCCGCGGAACGCCGATTCGAGCTCCTGGATGATCTTGCCGTTGCCGCGGACCGGTCCGTCGAGGCGCTGGAGGTTGCAGTTGACGACGAAGGTCAGGTTGTCGAGCCCTTCGCGGGCGGCGACGTGGAGCGCCCCGAGCGACTCGGGTTCGTCGGTCTCGCCGTCGCCGAGGAAGGCCCAGACCCGCGAGCCGGACGTATCGAGCAGGCCGCGGTTGTGCAGGTAGCGGTTGAAGCGCGCCTGGTAGATCGCGCTGATCGGTCCGAGCCCCATCGAGACCGTCGGGTATTCCCAGAACTCGGGCATCAACCGCGGGTGGGGATACGAGCTGAGCCCTTGCCCGGGCACGGTCTCGCGCCGGAAATGGTCCAGCTGGTCGACGGTCAGCCGGCCCTCCAGGAAGGCGCGAGCATAGATCCCGGGCGCGGCATGACCCTGGTAGAAGATCTGGTCGCCACTCCCCTCCCCGTCCTTGCCCCGGAAGAAGTGGTTGAAGCCGACCTCGTAGAGCGACGCGGCTGAGGCGTACGTCGCGAGATGGCCGCCGATCCCCGCGAACCGGTTGTTGGCGCGCAGGACCATCGCCACCGCGTTCCAGCGGATCAGCCGGCGGATCCGCCGCTCGAGCGCCTCGTCGCCCGGGAAGTTGGGTTCCTGCTCCGGGCTGATCGTATTGATGTAGCGGGTCTGGGTGAGCGGTGGCAGGCCGACCTGGAGCTGGCGGGCACGCTTGAGGAGCTTGTAGATGATGAAGCGAGCCCGGCTCTCACCTTCGGCGGCGACCACCTGGTCGAGCGAGGTGAGCCAGTCTTCGGTCTCGGCGGGATCGATATCGGGGAGCTGATGCTTGAATTCGTCGAAGTACATGGGGCTCACAGCGTAGCCCATCTCGCCCGGATCGGGACATTGCGAGATGGTCGCGGCGCGCGACGCGGCGGTCCGCCATTCGGTCCTATCTGCTCGACGTCGAGCCGCCCTCGCTCGGGGAGACCGTGCCGCAGGCAGAGCCGGTCGACGAGCGTGCGGCCCTGATCGGCTAGCCGCGAACCCTTGTCGGCTCGGTCGCCCGGCGCCCGAAGGTGCGGCCGGGCGGGTCGTCCGTCGTCGGTTGCCTGAAGACGTGGCCGTGCTGCGGTAGGCTCGGAGCGTGCAATACGGTCCTGACACCGCCTTGATCGTGGTCGACGTCCAGAACGACTTCGCGGCGTCGGCCGGGTCGCTCAGCGTGCCGGGCGCCGATGCCACGGTCGCCGCCGTCAATCGTGAGATCACGGCCGCCGTGTCGGCCGGGGCCACGGTGGTCGCCACCCAGGACTGGCACCCCGAGCACACGCCCCACTTCGTGACCGACGGCGGCCCTTGGCCCGTCCATTGCGTCGGCGGGACGTGGGGCTCGGAGCTCGTCGCCACCCTGGAGCTCCCCGCCACGGCAACCCGCGTGCGGAAGGGGGCCAACGGGGAGGACGGCTACTCCGGGTTCTCTATGCGCGATCCCGTGACCGGCGAGGTGACGTCGACCGAGCTGGACCCGCTCCTGCGGGCGGCTGGCGTCGAGGCTGTCGCCGTCGTCGGCCTGGCCACCGACTACTGCGTCAAGTCGACCGCGCTCGACGCAGTCCGGCTCGGGTTCCGGACGGCGGTCCTCACCGACGCGGTGGCGGCCGTGGACCTCCAGCCAGGCGACGGCGATCGAGCGCTCGAGGAGCTCCGCGAAGCCGGCGTGGAGATCCGGCGGTCCATGGCGTGATCCGCTTCCTGCTGCGCGCGGCGATCGCAGGCGTGGCGGTCGGCTGGGTCGTCGACCGATGGCTCGCGTCGCAAGGCGGTGGCCGCGGCCCCGAGCCGATCCGGTCGGTGGTCGCGATCGACGCACCGATCGAGCGCGTCTGGCAGGAGCTGGCCGACGTCGAAGGCCAGCCAAGATGGATGCGCGACATGAAGGCCGTCCGTGTCCTGACCGGCGGCGCCATTGGCGTCGGGACCCGAGCCGAGGCCGACGTCCGCATCCTCGGGATGCAGGTGGTCGACCCGATCGCGATCACCGCCTTCGAGCCGCCCACCCGGTTCGCGATCCGGCACGAGGGCCAGTTCAGCGGTCACGGCCTGATCGAGCTCGAGCCGGGTGCCGACTCCGGCATGACGATCGCCCGCTGGGACGAGACGATCGTGCCGCCGTACCTGCCGCACCTGGGCGCCGCGCTCCTTCGGCCGATCCTCGCGCAGGTCTTCCAGGCCGATCTCGACCGGCTCCGCGACCTGGTCGAGACGCGAACCGCGGAAGGCTGACCGGCTCGCCGTGGAGATCCATCTCGTCGATGCCACGTACGAGCTCTTCCGGGCGCACTTCGCGCCGCGCCCCCCGGTCCTCGGGCGGGATGGCATCCCGCTGTCGGGCGTGTCGGGCCTGGTCGAGCAGCTGCTCTACCTGCTCCGCGAGGAAGGCGCCACGCACGTCGGCTGCGCCACCGACCGCGTGATCGAGTCGTTCCGCAACGACCTGTTCGCGGGCTACAAGTCGTCGGCCGGCATGCCGCCCGAGCTGCTGGCTCAGTTCCCGATCGCCGAAGCGGCCGTGGAAGCCCTCGGCATCGTCCTCTGGCCGATGGTCGAGTTCGAGGCCGACGACGCCATCGCGGCGGCAGCCGTCCGCTTCGCCGAGGACCCACGAGTCGAGCGGATCCTCGTCTGCACCCCGGACAAGGACATGGCCCAGCTGGTTCGGGACAAGCGGATCGTGCTGTGGGATCGCCGCCGCGGCCTGTTCTACGACGACGCCGGCGTCCGCGCCAAATGGGGCGTCGCCCCGACGTCGATCCCGGACTACCTGGCCGTCGTCGGCGACGCGTCGGACGGCTATCCCGGGCTGCCCGGCTGGGGCGCCAAGTCCGCGGCCGCGGTCCTCGCGCGCTACGGATCGCTCGACGACATCCCGCGTCATGCGAGTGCCTGGGAGGTGCCCGGGCTCGGCGGCACGCGGGCGATCGGCCTCGCGTCCAACCTCGCCGCGCACTGGGACGAGGCGATGCTCTACCGCGATCTGGCCCGCCTGCGGACGGCCGAGGACGGAGTGCCGATCCGCCAGGTCGATCCGGACGAACTTCGCTGGGACGGTGTGCCCCGCGACGAGTGGGGGGCGTTCTGCGAGGAATGGGGCCTGGCGCGACTGACCAACCGTCCACACCGCTGGCGGGACGACACCTAGGCCGGCCGGGGCGCCTCCCGGACCAGTTCCAACAGCGTCGCGTGATGGCGTGGGGGCGCGGCCAGGATCCCGATCGAACGCGTCTTGCTGGCGACGTCGAACCATGGGCCGCCGTCCATCGCGGTGACCCGGGCGCCACCGCGCTCGGCGATCAGCCCGGCCGCGGCGATGTCCCACGACGACAGACCACCCTGCTGGATGAACGCGTCGAACCGGCCGTTGGCGACGTAGGCGAAGGCCAGGGCCGCGGAGCCCATCGAGCGCGAGATCCGGATCTGCTTGCGGACGTTCCGACCGCGGGACGTGGCGCTCCGGCCGGCGAGCGACATCGAGATCACGAAGTCGGACAGCTTGTCCTTGCCGGCGGTCACGATCGGTCGGCCGTCGAGGGTGGCCGGGCCGTCGACGGTCGCGGCGAATGTCTCGTGCCGCGTCGGATCGAGGATCACCCCGACCGCCGGCCGGCCATCCACGACGAGGGCGATCGAGACGCAGAAGACCGGGATGCCGTTGGCGTAGTTCACCGTCCCGTCGAGCGGGTCGACGATCCAGACCCGCCCGCGGCCCGAGGATGTCGCCTCGCCGGCGATCGCCCGGTGCTCGCCGGTCTCCTCGGCCACGATGCCGTCGCCGGGATACTGCGACTCGATGGCCTCGACGATCAGTGCCTCGGAGAGGTGGTCGGCCTCGGTCACCACGTCGCGGGCGCTCTTGTAGTCAATCTGCTCGAGTCGCTCGTAGCGGTCCATCAGCACCGCGCCGGCCCGACGCGCGAGCGCGAGGGCGAAGGCGAGCTCGTCGACGAACGCGGACCCGCCAGGCCGTCGAACGTCCCCCATGGCGACCGTCATGGCGCGCTGCACTCGACCGCGAGCTCGCGGACGGTGGCTCCGAGCCCGGTCACTCGCTTGGTGAACGTCTCGGTCGCACCGGGTTCGATCCGCGGGCTCAGCACGAAACCCGCCCCGACGCCCGTCCGGTCGAGTGGGTCGGTTAGCCGGCACGTGGTCTGGCCCGCGTTCCGTCCCTGGTTCGTGACGGTCAGGGTGACCGCGAGCGCATCGCCGTCGGCGGCAACGCCCGCGATCTGCGACGTGAACGGCCCGACGCCCGAGAGGAGGAGCCGGCCGATCAGCGCGAGCGCGATGATCGCCGCCACGACCCCGGCCAGCGCGATCCCGTGAACCTGCGTCGGTGACACGTCGCGCAGCCCGAGCGGGTTGCACCGCTCGCATAGCCCGACGTCGATGGCCACGGGCGCTCCGCAGCGGACGCAGGCGTGCGTCGGTTCCGGCGAGGCGGTCGTGCTCTGGGCGGTCACCGGGCTGATGGTGCCACGATCCGCGTGCGGGGGCGCTACCAGCGGTCCGTGGCGGCCACCAGCGCGTCCACGTCTTCGGTCGTTCGAGCCAGCACGATCGCGCCGTCGGCGCCGACCTCGCGCCAGTGTTCCCAGGTCTCGCGCGGCGCCGTGATCCACGGGCTGTCGGCCAGCCGCTCGTCGCTCAGCCACTGGCCCTGGAACCCGGCGATCACGAGCTGGTCCTCGCGTCGTCGGCCCGCCTCGTCGAGCGCCTCGAGATAGACGGGCAGGTTCTCTTCGAAGTTCTCGAACGTGCTCCAGCCGTCGCCGATCCGGGCGGCCAGGCGAGCGCCAGTCCGCGTCTCCCCGCCGATGACGATTGGCGGTGGCGGGTCCGGCAGCGGATAGGCAGTCGCATCGGTCAGCGGGTAGAACGGCGATGGCCGCGACACAGGCCCGCCCGTCCAGAGCGCCCGGATCACCGCGATCGCCTCCTCGAGGCGGGCGACCCGCTCGGGTGCCTCAGGGAAGTCCATCCCATACGCCTCGTGCTCGCGGCGCGCCCCGCCGATCCCGATCCCGAGCACCAGCCGGCCGCCGGACGCGTTCTGGAGGGTCGAGGCCATCCGGGCTACCACCGCCGGGTGGCGGTTCACGTTGTTCAGGACGAACGGTCCCACCGTGGCACGGTGCGTGATCGCCGCCGCCATGGCCAGAATCGTCCAGCCCTCCACCACCGGGACGGTCTTGTCGCCCTGGCCCATGAAGTGGTCCCAGCCCCACAGCCCGGCATAGCCGGCGGTATCGAGGCGCCTTGCGCTCTCGAGCCACCAGCGGGGTTCGGCGCGGATCGTGCGGAGGCAGACCCCGATCGGGAGTCCGCCACTGGTATCGGCGGCCACTACAGCCCCGTCTCGAACAGGCGGACATCCTCGTCGGCCATGGCGTGACCGTCGCCCCGGGTCGGCGCGAGCGCGGCTCGCGCGCCAAGCGCGTCGAGATCCGCTGGAAAGCGTTCGATCAGGTCGAGCACCACCGCCTGGATCCGCGCCGCGTTCTGCTGGAAGACCTCGAGCACGCTCATCGCGTCGACCATCTCGGTCCCTTCGTGGACTCCGGCGTCGTAGTCGGTGATCAGGCTGATGTTGACGACCGCCATCCCGAGCTCACGGCACAGCCACGCCTCGGGGTACTGGCTCATGTTGATGACCTCCCAGCCGGCGTCGCTGAACCACTTCGACTCGGCCTTGGTCGAGAAGCGCGGACCCTCGATGACCACCACCGTCCCGCGCTCGTGGACCTCGATCCCGTGATCGCGGATCGTCTCGATCGCCAGCCGCCGCAGGACCGGGTCGTAGGTCTCGGCAGACGAGAGGTGGGTCACGATCGGCCCGTCGTAGAAGGAGTCGACCCGGCCGTGGGTCCGGTCGACGAACTGGTCGCATACGACGAAGTCGCCGGGTTTGACCGCGAGCTGGAGCGACCCGGCGGCGCACGGCGAGATGACCGCCTTGACCCCCAGCGAGCGCATCGCCCAGACGTTGGCCCGGTAGTTGATCCGGTGCGGCGGGATCGTGTGGCGCCGGCCGTGTCTCGGCATGAACGCCACGCGCCGGCCGCCCACCTCGGCCAGGAAGACCGAATCCGACGGCGGCCCGTACGGGGTGTCCACCTTGACCTCGCGCACCTCGTCGAGGAGCGAGTAGAAGCCGGACCCCCCGAACACCCCGATCTCCGCGGTATCGGCCACGACTGCCTCCGTCCTGTGCGGCACCGGCCCGGTCGGCCGGCAAGGTCACCGATTCTAGGCGGGCGCGGCTAGGATGGGTGACGCGATGACCGGGAACTGGAAGCAGGGTGACGGATCTGCGCTCGATCGGAGCTGGCTGGCCGACTGGCGGCGCCAGGTCGCGGCGCTCTACGCCGAGGTGCGAGCGATCGCGGCCACCGATCCGGCCGTCGCGCATCGCCATTGGCGAGAGGTCCGCGAGCGGCTCTATCGCGAACACCCGCAGTCGCCCGTCCCGGCCACGGATCGAGCGGCCTTCGTGGCCGCGCACTTCGATTACGACCCGGCGCTCCGGTTCGTCGTCTCGGTTGAGCCAACGCCGCCAGTTCCGCCTGGGGCGCTTGGCCTTCAGCTCCCCAACTCGGGTCCGGACTCCCTCGCCTTCAGCCGGCTTGGCCGTGTCGCCTTCCCGTTCGCGGGCGGACCGAGGTCGCTCTCGGTGTTCTGGATGGCCGGTTATGCCGGCGGCCTGTTCGTCCCGTTCCGCGATGCGACCAACGGCGTCGAGACGTACGGCGCCGGTCGCTACCTGGTGGACGCGGCCAAGAGCGCCGACCTCGGTGGCGACCCGACGGCCGGCACGCTCATCCTGGACTTCAACTTCGCGTTCCAGCCGTCATGTGCGTTCGATCCGCGTTGGGCCTGCCCGCTGGCGCCCCCGGAGAACCGGCTGGACCTGGCGATCCGCGCCGGGGAGCGGCTGATCGGGATCGACGGCTAGGGGCCATCGGCGCCGCGTCCGGCCGTGCTCGCGTACCATCGGGAGCGTGACCGACACCGCGATCGCCCGTCCCAGCGGCACGAGCCCGTTCATCGCCATCCCGGACGACATCCGGGCATTCCTTGGCACGACACGATTCGCCACCATCGGGACGATCGACCCCGCCGGCGGGCCACGCCAGGCGGTGGTCTGGTACACGATCGAAGGCGACGAGATCGTGCTGAACAGTGCGGTCGGGCGGCGCTGGCCGACCAACCTCGTGCGCGACTCGCGAATCGCCTTCTCGGTGGTCGACGAGACCGACGGCTACCTGTGGATCGGCCTGACCGGCCTGGTCTCGGTGGTCGACGACCAGCCCACGGCGCAGGCGGACATCGCCGCGATGGCCCGCCGCTATCACGCCGACGACCCTGACAAGGCCGAGCGGATCATCCACCGCCAGTTCGAGCGCCAGACCCGGATCAGCTTCCGGATGCGCCTCCTGTCTGCCAGCCGGCATTTCGACTGATGCGCTTCGGGCTGCAGCTCTGGTCGCAGCAGACGACCTGGCCGGCGTTCCGCGACGCGGCGCTCGCGGCCGAGGACGCCGGCTGGGACTCGGTCTGGACCTGGGACCACGTCCTGGCCATCTTCGGACCGTGGGAGCAGCCGATCTTCGAGGGCTGGAGCGTCCTGAACGGCCTGGGGCCACTGACCTCGAAGATCCGGCTCGGGCTGATGGTCGGCGCCAACACGTTCCGCAACCCGGGGCACACGGCCAAGCTGGCCGCGACGCTCGACCACCTGTCGAACGGCCGCGCCGTGCTCGGGATCGGCGGCGCCTGGTTCGAGCGGGAACACGACGCCTACGGCATCGACTTCGGATCCGGCTTCGGCGAGCGGCTCGATCGGCTCGATGAGTCGGTGATGCTGATGCGCCGGCTGCTCGATGGCGAGCGGTTCAGCCACGAGGGTCGCTTCTACACGATGCACGACGCGCTGCTCGCGCCGCGCCCGATCCAGGCCCACCTGCCGATCCTGGTTGGCGGTTCCGGGCCGCGCAAGACGCTGCGGACCGTCGCCCGTCGCGCCGACGCCTGGAACACGGCCGGCACGCTCGAGGAGGCCCGCGCCCGGCTCGACATCCTGGCCGAGCACTGCGCCGATGTCGGTCGCGACATGACGACGATCGAGAAGACGGTCAGTTTCCCGATCGTCCTGCGCGACGACCCGGCCGCGGCGTCCGAGGCCTACCAGGCGCTCCTGGCCGCCAACGGCATCGAGGATATGGGCAACGTGCCGGTCCTGCTGGGGCCGCCCGGCGAGGTGGCCGACGCGATCGCCCCCTACCGGGAGCTCGGCTTCGAGACGGTCATCGTCCGGATGCCGGCGCCCTACGACCCCGAGACGATCGAGCGGATGCCGAGCGTCTGGGAGCTCCTCCGCTCGTGACGGTCGTCGCCCTTGCCGGCGGCACGGGTGGCGCGAAGCTGGCCCACGGCCTCCAGCTGGCGCTGCCGCCGGGCGAGCTGACCGTCGTCGTCAACACCGGCGACGACACCGAGCGCCACGGCCTGCTGGTGATGCCCGACCACGACGCGGTCCTGTACATGCTGGACGGCCGGTTCGACGACGAGCGGGGCTGGGGCATCGCCGACGAGAGCTGGACGGTCATGGACGAGCTCGAGCGGTACGGCGAGGAGGCCTGGTTCCGGCTCGGCGATCGGGACTTCGCGACCCACATCGCGCGCGGCGCGCGGCTGCGGAGCGGGTTCACGGTCACCAGGGCCGTGCTCGAGCTCCAGGCGGCGCGCGGCGTCCCCTCGGCGATCCTGCCGATGACCGACGTGCCGGTTCGGACCCAGGTCCGGACCGACGACGGCTGGCTCGGCTTCCAGGAGTACTTCGTCCATCGGCACCAGGCGCCCGAGGTGCGCGAGGTCCGCTTCGCCGGGATCGAATCCGCTCGCCCCAGCGAGCGCGTCGCCGCGGCGTTCGCCGCCGCGCGGGTCGTCGTGATCGGCCCGTCGAACCCGATCGTCTCGATCGGCCCGATCCTGGCTGTCCCCGGAATGCTCGACCTGGTCGATGCCGCCCGCACGCGGGGTGTCCCGGTCGTGGCCGTGAGTGGGATCGTCGGCGGCAAGGCGCTCAAGGGTCCGGCGGACCGGATGCTCGTCTCGCTCGGCCTCGAATCGAGCGCGCGCGGCGTGGCAGAGCGATACGCGTCGTGGATCGACGACTTCGTCCTCGATACCGTGGATCGTGCCCTCGAGCCGCGGATCCGCGCGCTCGGGCTTCGGACCCTGGTCACCGACACGATCATGGCCGATCATGCCGGGCGAGAGCGTCTCGCCCGAGCCGTGCTGGCGTTTGCGACGACCCGATGACTGCACCGGAAGCACGGGGCGCACCGCAGCGGATCGCCGCGATCATCCCGGTCGGGACGCTCGAGGGCGCCAAGACCCGCCTCGGCGAGACGCTCGACGCCGAGGAGCGGCTGGACCTGGCCGAGCGGCTCCTGGCTCGGACCGTCGGGGCGGCGCTGGCGGTCGCGACCGTCGCCGACGTGCTCGTCATCAGCCCCGATCGGGAGGTCCTGCAGCGCGCCGCCGACCTGGGCGCCCGGACCCTCCGCCAGCGATCGGAGGGCCTGAACGCGGGGCTCGCGGAGGCTCGTGACGACGTGGTCGCCGGTGACGCGGACGCCATCCTCGTCCTCCCGATCGACTTGGCCCTGGTCAGCGCGAGCGCGATCGATGCGGTGCTGGCGCCGCTCGCCGGCGGGGAGCCGCGGATCGTGGTCCTGGTCGCCGACCGTCACGGAACCGGGACGAACGCCCTGGCGCTCCGGCCGCCCGAGCTGATCGAGTTCGCGTTCGGGCCGGGCAGCCGATCGGCCCACCACGCCGCGGCCGAGGCGGTCGGGGCGACCTACCTCGAGATCGAGGGCCCGCTCGCGATCGACATCGACACCCCGGCCGATCTCGTCCTGGCCGAGTCCCTGGCGCCGGAGGGCATCGGTGCCGGCTGAGGGATCCGTGCGCATCGTGACGCTCGACGGGATCCCCGAGGTCGCGGTCGGCGACGACGTGGGGAGGCTCATCGGCGACGCCATCGAGCGGTCGCCGGACGCCTTGCCGCTGACGGCGGCCGACGTCGTCGTGGTCACCCAGAAGATCGTCTCCAAGGCCGAGGGCGCGATCGTCGACCTGACCGCGATCGTCCCGAGCGTGCGCGCAACCGAGTTCGCCCAACGCTTCGACCGCGATCCGCGCCAGATCCAGGTCGTCCTGGACCAGGCGGTGCGCGTCGTGCGAATGGACCACGGCGTCCTGATCACCCAGACGCCCCATGGGTTCGTGTGCGCCAACGGCGGCGTCGACGCCTCGAATGTCGGACCGGCCTCGGGGTCGATCGTCACGCTGCTCCCGGCCGACCCGGACGCGTCGGCCGGCGCCATCCGGGCGAGCCTCCGCGAGCGGTTCGGCCTCGACGTCCCGGTGATCGTGTCCGACTCGTTCGGGCGGCCGTGGCGCTGGGGCATCGTCGACGTGGCGATCGGCGTGGCCGGCCTGCGGCCCCTGGAGGACCTTCGCGGGACACCGGACGCCGACGGCCGGGTCATGCACGCCACCGTGCGCGCGGTCGCCGATGAGCTGGCGTCCGCCGCCGAGCTCGCCTTCGGGAAGGCGACCGGGCGGCCCGCGGCGATCGTCCGGGGAGCGGCGTTCACGCGCGGCGAGGGCTCGATCCGGGAGGTGATCATGCCACCCGAGTTCGACCTGTTCCCATAGCCGGCCGCCGATCGCGGCGCGCCGCGCCGGAACCGGTAGGCTGGGCAACATGAAGGTCGGCCTCCAGATCAGCTCGTTCACGTGGCCGGGTGGCCCCGAGGCCATTGGACCCACGCTCGCACGGATCGTCCGCGACGCCGACGACGCGGGTTTCGACTCGATCTGGGTGATGGACCACTTCTTCCAGATCCGCGGCAACGGCCGGATCGAGGAGCCGATGCTCGAAGGGATGACCGCCCTCGGGTTCATGGCCGCCCACTCTGCGCGCGCCCGGCTCGGGCTGATGGTCGGCGGCGTCCCCTACCGTCATCCGGGCCTCTGGATCAAGGCCACGACGACGCTCGACGTCCTGTCCGGGGGCCGGGCCTGGCTCGGGATCGGGGCCGCCTGGAACGCCGAGGAGTCACGGGCCCTCGCCATCCCCTTCCCGCCGCTCGGCGAGCGGTTCGAGATGCTCGAGGAGACGCTCCAGATGGCCCACGAGATGTTCGCTGGCGAGCGTGGCAGCGAGTCGTCCTTCCGCGGCCGACAGTTCCGGGCCGAGCGCCTCCTCAACTCGCCCCAGTCGCTGTCGCGCCCCAGGGTGCCGATCATGGTCGGTGGCGGCGGCGAGCGGAAGACCCTGCGCCTGGTGGCCCAGTACGCCGATGCGTGCAACGTCTTTGGCTCGCCCGAGGCGATCGCCCGCAAGTACCGGATCCTCGATGGGCATTGCGCGGACGTGGGCCGCGACCCGGGCGAGATCGAGCGCTCGACGCTCCAGGACGTCCGGCTGGCGGTCGGTGGTGGCGCCGGCAGCGGCGCCGGCGCCGGTGGGGAGACACCGGACGAGGTCGTCGAGCGGCTCGGGGAGCTCGCCGACGCTGGCGCCCAGCATGTCGTCGTCGATCTCAAGGCGGTCCACGAGCCGGCCCGCCTGGAACGCTTCGCGAGCCAGGTCCTGCCCCAGCTCCACGGACTCCAGTGATACCCCTGGGGAGTATGCCGATCGTGATACGATGGACGCCATGACGGACAGCACCAACGGCAACGGGTCGCCCGGCCCGTTCGGCGGTTTCAGCATCGCGATCGTCGATCCCGGGCAGGAGTCCGCAACGGCGACCGGCGGGCCGGTCACCATCAGGAGCGCCGAGGATCGGGTCGACGCCAAAGTCGTGATCGTCGGTTCCGGACCGGCCGGGCTGACCGCCGCAATCTACGCGGCACGGGCCAACCTCGAACCGGTCGTCCTGGCGGGGTCCGCGCCGGGCGGCCAGCTGATGCTGACCAGCGACGTGGAGAACTACCCCGGCTTCGTCGAGCCGATCCAGGGTCCGGACCTGATGGCCGCGATGCGCGGTCAGGCCGAGCGCGTCGGAGCGCGCCTCGTCGACGTCGACATCGACCGGGTCGACTTCTCGAGCCGGCCGTTCCGGATCTGGGCGCGCGGGACGGAGTACCGGGCCCAGGCGGTGATCATCGCGACCGGCGCTTCCGCGCTCTGGCTCGGGCTCGAGAGCGAGACCCGGCTGCGCGGTCGGGGCGTCTCGGCGTGCGCGACCTGTGACGGCTTCTTCTTCCGCGATCGAGAGATCGCCGTCGTCGGCGGCGGCGACACCGCCTTCGAAGAGGCGACCTACCTGACCCGCTTCGCGACCAAGGTCCACCTGCTCCACCGGCGCGACACGTTCCGGGCGTCCAGGATCATGATCGACCGGGCCCGCGCCCACCCCAGGATCGAGATCCACCCGAACACCACGGTGGACGAGGTCCTGGGCGACACGAAGGTCGAGGCCGTCCGGCTGACCGATACGACCACCGGTGAGACCCGGACGCTGCCGCTCGATGGCCTGTTCATCGCCATCGGCTACAAGCCGAACACGGACGCGTTCCGCGACTGGCTCGAGGTCGACGCCGCGGGCTATCTCGTCGTCCACGACGAGACCGGCTCGAAGGTCGACGGCGTGTTCATCGCCGGCGACGTCCACGACCATCGCTATCGCCAGGCGGTCACCGCCGCGGCCGACGGGTGCAAGGCCGCGATCGATGCCGAGCGCTGGCTGGAGACGCAAGGCATCACGGAGGCCGCGACCTCCACCGCCTGGTAGGTGTGACTGAGGCTGGGCGCTTCGCCCTGTTGCCGCGGCTGGGGATCGAACCGAGCGTCGGAAGCCTGGTCCTCGAAGCGCTGGATCGCGCCGTTGGTGCCGCCGAGGTGCGCTCGCCGGGCTCGGTGGCGGCCCTCGACGCCGGCTGCGGGCGGGTCTCCGCCCTGCGCGCATTCCGACCACGGATCGCGCGGCTCGTCGGCGCCGACATCCACGAGCCGTCCGCGCCGCTCCCCCACCTCGACGAGTTCGCCGTCGTCGACGTGTGCCGGGCGCCCGACGGTTTCCCCGCGGCGTCGTTCGACGTCGTGCTGTCGAGCTTCACCCTCGAGCATTTCGAAGATCCTGCGGCGGCCATGGCCAATCTCCGGCGGTGGATGCGCCCAGGGGGCACGCTGGTGATCACGACCGTGAACCGTCGCCATCCCTTCGTGGCCGCCTACCTCGGGCTGCCCGACGGACTCCGGCGACGGGTCCAGCCGCTCGTCAAGTCGACGGCCGCCGACGCGCACCCGCTGGTCGGCGCCTGCAACGACCCGGTCAGCGTTCGCGCCGCCCTGTCCGACGCGGGGTTCGGCGAGATCCGGCTGACGACCGTCGGGCATCTCGGTCGAGCGTGGGGCCGCCACTGGCCGACCTTCCTGCTCGGCGTCGTCGGTGACCTGCTGGCTCGCGCGATGCCCTCGCGCCGCTCGACGATCGTCGCCGTGGCACGGAGTTAGTCGTGGGCATCTCGGTCCCCGTACGGCCAGTCCGCCAGCGGCATGAACCGCGACGCCCACGCAGGCCTGGGCTCGGTTTCCCCAAGGCCGCCGAGCGCGTCAACAACCCGGGCGAACCTCGACCACCTCAGCGCCCCCAAACGCCCGTTCTCGAGCCGGCTGATCACGCTCTGATCGACGCCACTGAGCTGCTCGAGCTGTCGCTGCGACAACCCCAGCCGCCGTCGCCGGCGCAGGACGAGCTGCCCGATCAGCTTGAATCCGCGCTGGCGGCGGGCATCGGCGCTCTCGGCTTCGAACAGGTGCCAGGTCACCTGCCAACGATGGCCCGAGCGCCTTATCTGGCCGTTGTCGCGATGCGCCGCGCGAGCGCAATGCCCCGCGGGAGAACGTCTCCAGCGGTGATGCAACTCGACTGCATCACCGTTGTGCCCGCGCTCGCGCCCACCGCGCCGTCAGCCGCGCCCACCGCGCCGTCAGCCGCGCCCACCGCGCCGTCAGCCGCGCCCACCGCGCCGTCAGCCGCGCCCACCGCGCCGTCAGCCGCGCCCACCGCGCCG